>Ga0111538_10006785_pt1 | contig 15463 bp, 15 predicted proteins | sample SoiMethybrSBSTD1_FD_79669 | JGI IMG/M metagenome (GOLD analysis project Ga0111538, IMG submission 79669) | Bulk soil microbial communities from a Populus tree surrounding site in Tennessee, USA - Soil MetaG P. TD hybrid SBSTD1 (version 2)... | ecosystem: Environmental > Terrestrial > Soil >...
AACCGAGCGCCATCAGCAGGATGACGACCACGGCGAAGCCGGGGCGGCGAAAGATGTTGCGGGCGGCGAGCGACAGCTGTGGGAAGCGCATGTAGAATAGACGGCTACTACGCGCCGCGGTTAGTGCCTTGGGTGCCTGGAGTGCCTGTGGTGCAGAAGGTGCATTTCACCTCAGGCACCTTAGGCACCCTAGGCACCCTAGGCACTTACGGTGTCTTGGTCTTTATTGGGGTGTCATCTCGATTTCCCCATTCCTCCCACGCGCCGTAATAATTCGACAGCTTGGTAAGGTCGTGACCGATCAGCGCCATCGTGAAGATGTCGTGTGAGGCGCGCATCCCGACCTGGCAATACACCGTGACCTCGTCCTTCGCGGTGATGCCCTTGTCGCGATAGAGCTTCGCGATCTCCACCGCCGGTTTGAATGTTTTCGTCACCGGATCGAGCGTGTCTTCCCAATACACCGGCACCGATGATTCGATGAAGCCGCCTCGCTTGATGTTCCGCAGGTCCTTGCCCTCGATTTCACCCTGCGTCCGCGCGTCGATCAGCTTCACGCCGGGTTTGTTGATCGATGCGATCACTTGATCGGCGGTGGCCACCTTCACCGTGCCGGCCTTCACCGCGAACACTGCGGGTGCCGGCGCAGGCGTGGTGGTATTCGTGGCGCGCTGCTCGGCCGCCCACTTCGTCCACCCGCCGTCGAGCACGGCGACGTTCGAGTGGCCGTAGTAATTGAGAATCCACCACAGGCGGGTCGCATAGATCCCGCCACGCTCGTCGTAGGCCACGACGCGAGTCCTGTTCGAAATGCCGAGCCGCGACATCAGCGCCTCGAACTCCTGCGGCGTCGGCAGGAAGGTGGGTGGCGCCTTGGGGTTGCGAATCCAGTTGTTGTCGAGCCACACCGCTTCGGGAATGTGGCCCTCGCCGTAGCCGCGCGGACGCAGATCGACGATGCGCACGTTGGCGTCCGTGAGGTGTTGCGCCAGCCACGCCGTATCAACGAGCAACTCAGGGCGGGCATATGCGCCGCCCTGAGCCGCCATGATCACCGCAAGAATGAATCCCATACCGGGATTCTACTTCTTCAGTTTCTTCTCGAGCTCGGCCTTCTCCGCGAGCAGCTTCGCGCGCTCCGCCTCCCATGCGGCGCGCTCCTTGTCGTGATTCTGATGGCGCGGATCGAGGCAATCGCCGTCGCGATGCATGTGACCGTCGTGCCAGCGGTAACCATCCGGATACACGAGCGTTTGATAGGCGCGCTGGAACCACCGGTAGGCGCCGAAGGCGTTGTCTTCTTCAGTGTCGGGACCCAGCAGCGCGTCGTAGGCCGGGTCCACGGCAAATTCCGGAATGTCGACGGTCTCGGCCGCGAAGCCGAACGTGATGGCTTCAACGGCCGCGCGATCCCACGGCAGCTCGAAGGCGGCGTTCGATGAGAACAACTTCTTCACGCGCTTCAAGCCGCGATTGAATTCCGCCATCGCCTTCTTGAAGATGCGATCCGGACGCAGCACGCCGTTGACGACGTCCATGATGGCCTTCTGGACAAAGCTGGCGACCGGCAGGAGCGCCCCGCCGGAAAAGAGACCAACGACGCCCGTGCCCGCGGACAACACCTGCCCGAGTGTCTTCTCGAGGAAATCATTGCCGACCTTCTCGACCTTCGCGCTCGTGAGCGTGGTGAGATCCTGGCCCTTGAGGATTTCGGGCATCAGCTTGTCGGCGATCGACTGCTGGATTTTCTCGAGCGCATTGCCGTTGCCCTTGATCGCGAGGGCGAGATCCTGCGTGGCGACGCCAAGCTGTGTGGCGAGCGTGCTGACGCCGAGTGCGGTTTCGGCGTTCACCTTCAGCACCGCGCCGGCGATGCTGGCGTCGAGGTTGCCTTCCACGATGCCGAGGGCATTGCGCACGGCGTCCACCGCGGAGCGCGTCGACGAGCCTTCGCTCGTCATCTGCGCGGCGAGGTTCGATTCCGCCGTATCGATCCGCGCGATCACATTGCCGTGTTCGTCGACCGGTGGAGGCGGCGGCGGTGGATCATCGTCGGTCGTGATGCCGGCGAGGGCGATCTGCGAAGCGTTCGTGTCGATCCGGTAAAACGAGTAGAGGCCGCCGAGCAGCACCATCGAGCCCCGCACCTGGAATCGAATTTCGAATTCGTGCCCGCCGTTGAGCGCCGGAATCGGATTGCTGCTCAGATCGAAGGAGCCCTGCACCGGAGGCAGCGGGAAATTACAGAACGCCACCTGCGTCGGCATCGGCATCGATCCAACCTGCCGATCGTTGACGTAGACGTCGAGAAACATGTTGGTGCCGGCCCCGAAACAGTTCTCCGGCCCGAACACCAGGTTGAAACCAAACGCGGTCAGCTGATCGATGCCGGTGGCCTGCCGTCGGCCGCGCGCGCCCTGGCCTTCGAGCCACCAATCGAAGTTCCCGAGTGGAGGGATGCCGAGTTGCGGGCCGAAAGTCGTGTCGTGGTTCTGCGGAAAGTTGAACGTCTCAGCTTGCCTCGCCGATGCGCTCGCGGGCGCCAGCACCGCGAACGCCGCCAGAAACAGCCCTGCCAATTGAGGGGACCTCATGAAACCTCCATTGCCCCGGGGGTGGGGCTTGGGGGTAATGCGCCAACCGCTGAAAAACCGCGCCACGGCGACAGAAGCCTCAGAAAGGTTGGGGAAAGTGTCAGAATGGCAGGGCGTTATGACGACGACAGTTCCCGTCACATCGAAGCTGCCCGACATCGGCGTGAGCATTTTTGCGGTGCAGACCCGCCTCGCCAACGAGCACAAGGCTATTAATCTCTCGCAGGGTTTCCCCGATTTCGATTGCGATCCCGCGCTCGTCGAGGCCGTGGCGAAGGCAATGCGTGACGGGCACAACCAGTACGCGCCGATGCCCGGCGTCCTGGCATTGCGCGAAGGCATTGCCGCCAAGGTCGAGCAGCTCTACGGGCCCAAGTACGATCCGCTCACCGAAGTCGTCGTCACTTCAGGCGCGACCGCGGGCCTCTTCGCGACGTTGACGACGTTTGTGCAGCCGGGCGACGAGGTGCTGCTGTTCGAGCCCTGCTACGACTCGTACGTGCCGGTGATTCGCTTGAGCGGCGGCACGCCGGTCTTCGTCAGCCTGCGCTACCCGGATTACTCGGTGAACTGGGATGAGGTGCGGCGCGCCATCACGCCGCGCACGCGCGCGATCCTCGTGAACACGCCGCACAATCCGACCGGCACGACGTGGTCGGCGGAGGACATGCGCCAGCTCGCGTCGATCGTCGACGGCACCAACATCATCCTGATCGGCGACGAAGTCTACGAGCACATCATCTTCGACGGGCGGCGGCATGAAAGCCTGCTGCGCTATCCGGAACTGCGCGAGCGCGCGGTTGTCATCAGCTCATTCGGCAAGACGTTCCACACCACCGGCTGGAAGGTCGGCTACTGCGTGGGTCCGCAGCCGTTGATCACGGAAGTGATCCGCGTTCATCAATTCATGACGTTCACGGTGCACACGCCGTCGCAGATCGCGTTTGCCGAATTCGTGAAGAAGGATCCGTCGGCGAAGGATCTCGCGCCGTTCTATCAAAAGAAACGCGACCTGTTCCTGCAGCTCACGGCCGGATCGCGGTTCCGCCCGCTGCCGTGCGGCGGCACGTATTTCCAGCTGTTCGACTATTCGGCGATCTCGAAGGAGAAAGACAAGGACATCGCGCACCGCTTGATCATCGAGCACGGCGTGGCGTCGATTCCGGTGTCCGCGTTTCTCTACAAGGACACCGGCGGTCCGGTCTTGCGATTCTGCTTCGCGAAGAAGGACGAGACGCTGCGAGCTGCCGCCGAGCGCCTGGTCAAGATCTGATCGCGTCGCGCTTTCCTCGCGAGGGACTGCCGGCTGCGGCCTCCGCGGCTGGCGCCAACGCTGACGCGTTGCCGCCATCCTCTCGGAACACGGGAAACCGCATCTTGTTCGCCGGATTGCGCGCCTTCGCTGAGACGCACGATTCCGATTTTCTGCGGGGTCTGCGCGGAATCGCGCGTGCAATCCGTCTCACGCCGATGCGGTTTCGAAGATTCTTGGTCCGTGTTCCTCAAGTCGGCCGCAGCCGGCAATCCCTCGCGACGCGCTCCGCGCCCGCGCGTCTTGATCGACGTCCGAAATTGGCCAGACGGCACGGCCAGTCCGGATTATCCTGTCGCTCATGAAACTCATCCTGATCGCATCTCTAACGCTCAGCGTCACCGCATGGGCAGCCGCCCATCAGGATCCGGTCGGCCATCCCGCCGGCTACAAGTCCTTCGAGCAGGTCCGGTCGATGGATCGGCCGCAGGAGCCCTCGCACGGAACGGTGTTCCTCAACGCACCGGCGGCATCGATCAAGAAAGCCGGTGAGCCGTATCCATACGGATCCGTCCTGATCATGGAGTGGCGCAAGGGCGGTAAGGATGGTGAGATCGCCCGCCTCGATGTGATGCGAAAGGAACGCGGCTACGGCGCAGCCTACGGCGCGGATAAGAACGGCGATTGGGAATACGCGTCGTATTCGCCCGACGGCAAGTTGATCACGGATGCGGCGGCGTCGCTCGCATGCGCGAAGTGCCACTTGAAGGCGGGGGCCGCGAAAGACTTCGTCTACATCGGCCGCTTCGCGCCCGCTCCGTAGAGGCGGGCCTTGAGACCCGCCTCAAAGAATCTGGCGCAGGTAATCCGCCAGCGGCTTGCTCTGGTTCCACTGCTGCGGATAGCCAAGCGACACTTCATCAAACCGCACGCCGTCGATCTGTTTACTCGATCGCATGTGCAGATGTCCGTAAACGACCGCTTCGATGTTGAAGCGCCGATGCCACTCGTTCGTCTTCGTCGTGCCGCACCAGATCGAGAAGCGCGGGATGCGCGGCAGTACGGCGAGATCCTGGCGCAGCGGAAAGTGGTTCGCGACGATCAGCTTCACATCCGCGGGTAAGGCGGCGAGCCGTGTTTCGGTGGCCTCGACGCGCGCCGCGCACCATGCATCGCGCGTCGGATACGGATCGGGCGCGAGCAGGTCCTCGTCCGCCGATCGCACGCCGGTGGCGGAGGCCCAGGCGATCGCGCTGTCGCGAGTGATATTCGGAGGCCGGAACGAATAATCGAACAGCAGGAACGTCGGCACGATCGCGCGCGTCGGGCCGTCGCCCGGCCACTTCGCGTACGGATCCTCCGGCGTGAGGACGCCGTAGCTCCGGCAGAGCGCCACCAGCCGCTCGTAGTGCGCGACGCCGCGCTTCTCGGGCGCCAGCGTCCGCGGCGTCCATAGATCGTGATTGCCCGGCGCCCAGATCAATTGCGCGAATCGCGGCTGCAGGGTCTTCAGACAGAAGTCGAGATGCGACGGCGTTTCACCGGTGTCGCCGGCGATGATCAGCCAGTCGTCCGGATAGGCCGGCAGCGCTTCTACGGCGCGGCGGTTCTCGTCGTAGCCGACGTGCAAGTCGCTCGTCGCCCACAGCTTCATGGGACAACGAAACGTCTGCGGACGGGGAGGTCGTGGCCTTCACGCCGCACCGCGAGACCGAGGCGATGCTGCGGCGTCGGCCAGTCCTGCATGAACTGCCACGTCGCCGGATCGTCCTCGAGCGACGGCTCGAAGGTGATCGCGGGCGGATCGGGCGGATGCAGCTTGAAGGCGAAGTCGCCGAGCGGCAGCGCCAGCCCGAAGCCGCGCGCCTTGATGTAGGCCTCCTTCAACGTCCAGTAATCGAAGAAGACCTTCTTCTGATCCTCCATTGGCAGCTTGCGCAGGTCCGTCACTTCATCGGGCGCAAAGAACCGCCCCGCGACGTCGTGTGAGAGGGTGCGGCTGATGTGCTCGACGTCGACACCGACCTCGCGGCCGATCGTCACCGCGCAGGCGATCAGCCCGTCGGTGTGCGAGATGTTGAAGCGCAGGTCCGGCGCGCCCCTGGGACGATCGAGGATCTCGGGGCGGCCGTGCACGTTCTCGATGAATTTCCAGTCAACCGGCGCAACCGCCGCATACCGCGAGAGCATCGTCCGCACCAGCGCGCGCGTGATCAGGAACGCGCGTCGATCGCGATCGAAGACCAGCCGCGCCATCCGCTCGTGCTCGTCTTTCGACATCAACGCCTTGTAGGCATCGAGCTTGGCGAGCGCCGCCGCGTTGGCGGTGTCCACCAGGTCGATGTGCACGGCGTTGAAGGGCAGCACGTCCACGTTATTTCTTTCGGCGTATCCAAATGAAGACGGCGGCGATCACGACGGCCAGCACGGCGAGGCCGATACCAACTTGCGCGCCGTACTCTTTCATGAACTCCGCAGCCCGCTCGCCGTAGAGGACCGCGAGATACCCCTGCCCAAAATACCGGATGCCGCGGCCGATCACGATCGCCGCGCCGAAGCGCCACGGCGACACCGACGCCGCGCCCGCCAGCAACACGAATACCTTGAATGGCACCGGCGGCGGTAACAGCGCGGGGACGACTACCGCCAGCAGTCCGTACTTCTGATACAGCTTCAACGCGCGGTCGACGTACCGGCCTTTGAGGCGCTTACGCATGAACGCCTCGCCGCCGCGCCGCGCCACGCCGTAGAGAAGGAAACAGCCGACGAGCGATCCGAGCGTTGTCATGCCCGCGTAATACGGCATCCGCGCCGGGTACTTCGTGCTGAGCACGATGATCAGGATGTCGTTGACCTGCGGGAACGACAGGAACGATGAATCGAGCAGGGCGATGATGAACAGGCCGATGCCGCCAAGCCCGCTGGCCCAGTCCTGGATGGTCGAGAGGAATGTGCCGACGATCACGCCGCCTCCGGCGGATCCGGCGATGCCTGAGGACCCTGCGGAGACGATGCCGAAGGCCCCGCCGCCGGAGGCGGCGGAGACAAAACGGTGTCCCGTGGATACAACGCCAGCCCCAGCGTCGCGAAGAGCAGGCTGCGGAATCGTCGAAACAGCGCGAGCGATCCGCCGCCCGCGAGACCCAGCGCCTTGACCACCGCGACGTTCGACGCCTCGAGCGCTCCGAGATTGCCAGGGATGGCGCCGCCGGCCACGCTCGCCGATCGCGTGAAGGTCTCGACGATCGTGCCGATCCACAGCGAGATCGGCTGGCCGATCGCCCAGAACACGAGCCACACCTCGAACGCCATCAACCAGTAGCACGCGATGCTCAGTAGGACCAGCAACTGCAGCCGGCGCGCGTCCGTGCGCGCCAGCTTGAAGAACAGATCTTCGACGGCGCTGATCGCGCGGACGGTGCGGCCGCCGGCCCATCGCCACTGCGTGCGCAAATAGATCCGTTCGATGATCGGCCCGAAGTAGCGGCCGGTGCCGGTCAGAAACAGGAACGAAAGGAACAGCACGACGCCGGCGGTGATCGCGATGCCGCGGAACACGCCCTGCCACGCGGAGGGCAGCATGTCCGACGACACCGCGAATGCCGCAAACACGCCGACGCCGACCACGCTCATGATCCCCATCGCCGTGCGCTCGAGCACCGACGCCGCGGCGCTGACCACCGGCGAGACGCGGCCCATCAACAGCACGACGCGCAACGGCTCGCTCGCCACGCCGCGAATCGTGAAGTAGCCGACGCCGTCGGCGGCGAGCCGGACGCGAAACACGCGCCAGTAGCTGGGACGCGATTCGGGCGGAAAGCACACATACCAGCCGGCCGCGCGTAGCAGGTGCCAGCCGATCCCTGGCAGCAGCACGAGCGGCAACGCGATGCCGAGGGCGCGCGCCTCGAGCAGCGTCTCCGTGCGGTCGATGCCGAGCATCGTCACCACGAACAGCACCAGGCCCGCCACGATGGCGACGAGCGAGATGAGCTGTGGCACGGACCGCTTCATTTAGTGATGTTCTCTGGAATCAGCCGCTCCACGATGACGACGTCGCGCCACTGTCCATCGAGCCTGGCGTGTTTTTCGTAAATGCCGACTTCGCGAAAGCCCATCGACGCCATCAGCCGGCGGCTGGCGGTATTTTCGATGAAGATGCGCGACACCAGCTTCCAGATGCCGGCGGGCTTCGCCGCATCGATGAGCGCGCGCATCGCCACCGTGCCGGCGCCGCGGCCGCGCCCGTCGCGAGCCACGTAGACCGAGAACTCGGCAATACCCGCATAACATTCGCGCGCGCGGTAACTCGACGTCGATGCAAAGGCGACAGTGTCGCCGCCGTCCTCGACGACGATGATGGGATGCCGGCCGTCAAACCAGGCGCGGACGTCGTCCGTGCTGCGCGGACGCGTTTCGAAGGTTCCGACGCGATCTTCGATGCCTTCGTTATAGATTTGGGCAATGCGTTCGGCGTCGGCCGGGGTCGCAGCTCGTGCGGCAAGCGCCATGGAGAACGTCAAGGATAACAAACAAATGCGTGTGATTGCCGTCAGTGTTGCTCTCGTGATCGTCGCCGGTGTCTTCGTCGAAGCGCAGCGGCGGCACCCGGTGAGCGGACGCGTGTTTGCGCCGGTGATGGGCGTTGGCGGCGCCCAATGGCTCGAGCGGCCCGAACGCGAGGACGAAGAAGCGCCGTCGAAGGCGCTCGACGCGCTCGAATTGAAACCCGGCATGGTCGTCGCCGACATCGGCGCCGGCTCCGGCTATTACTCGTCGCGGATGGCGAAGCGCGTCGGTCCCACGGGCCGTGTCTACGCGACCGACATTCAGCCCGGCATGATCGAGCTGCTCGAGCGCCGGATCAAGTCGGAAGGCCTCACCAACGTGACGACGGTGCTCGGCGGCATGGACGATCCGAAGCTGCCGCCGAAGTCGATCGATCTCGCGATCATGGTCGACGTGTATCACGAGCTGCAGCAGCCGCAGATCTTCCTGCAACGGCTGAAGGACGCGTTCACGCCGGGCGGCCGCCTCGTGCTGCTCGAGTTCAGGAAGGAAGATCCGAAAGTGCCGATCCTCGAAGTGCACAAGATGAGCGTCGAGGAGGTCAAGCAGGAGATGGAGGCCGAGGGGTTCGTGATCGACAAGGTGATCGAAACCCTGCCGTGGCAGCACATCATCGTACTGCGACTGAAGTAGAATCCCGCGCATGCTCAAAGGCACAGCGCGGGAAGCCGCCGCGGAGTTCTTCGGCACCTTCATTTTGATCGCCTTCGGCGTTGGCGTGGTCGCCCAGACGGTCCTCAGTAAGAACGCCAACGGATCGTTCCTGGCGATCAACATCGGCTGGGGCATCGGCGTGATGCTCGGCATCTATGCGTCGGCGGGCGTGTCGGGCGCGCACCTGAATCCCGCCGTGACGGTGGCGCTGGCCGTGCATCGCGCGTTTCCGTGGAGCAAGGTCCTGCCGTATTCGATCGCGCAGATCGCCGGCGCGTTCGCGGCGTCCGCGCTGGTGTTTGCGACCTATCGCGAAGCGCTCTCGGCCTTCGACGGCGGCGTGCGCGCGGTGGAGGGCGCCACGGCCACCGCGGGCATCTTCGCCACGTATCCGCAACCGTTCCTCTCGATCGCCGGCGGCTTCGTCGATCAGGTCGTGGGCACCATGCTGTTGATGGCTGGCGTGCTGGCCGTCACCGACCAGAAAAACGTCGGCGCGCCGGCCTGGTTCATCGGTCCGCTCGTCGGCATGCTGGTCATCGCGATCGGCGTGGCGTTCGGCTTCAACGCCGGCTACGCGATCAATCCGGCGCGCGATTTCGGTCCGCGGCTCTTCACGTTCGTGGCGGGTTGGGGATCCGGCGTCTTCACCGCCGGCGGCGGATGGTGGTGGGTGCCAATCGTCGCGCCCATCGTTGGCGCGATCCTCGGCGCCTGGCTCTACGACGCGTTCGTCAACAAACACCACGTCGCGCCCGAGGCCGGCCGATGAGCAAATTCGTTCTGGCTCTCGATCAAGGGACGACGTCGAGCCGCGCGATCGTGTTCGATCGATCCGGCAAGGCGGTGTCGTCGGCGCAGCAGGAGTTCCGGCAGATCTTTCCGGGCCCCGGCCACGTCGAACACGACGCTGAAGACATCTGGTCCACGCAGCTGACGACCGCGAAGGAGGCGATCGGACGCGCCGGCATCAGCGCGCTCGACATCGCCGCGATCGGCATCACCAATCAGCGCGAGACAACGGTGCTGTGGGAAAAGGCGACAGGAAAACCGGTGGCCAATGCCATCGTGTGGCAGAGCCGCGTGACCGCGCCGATTTGCGATCGCCTGAAAGCGGCGGGTCATGAAGCGACGTTCCGCAAGAAGACCGGGCTCGTCGTCGATGCATATTTCTCCGGCACGAAGATCAAACACCTGCTCGATTCCTACGACGGCCTGCGCGATCGCGCCGCCCGCGGCGAGATCCTGTTCGGCACGATCGATACGTTCCTGATCTGGCGGCTGACCGGCGGCCGGTGTCACGTCACCGACGTCAGCAACGCGAGCCGGACGCTGATCTTCAACATTCACACGCTCGAATGGGACGACGAGCTGTTGCAGCTGCTCGACATCCCGCGGGCAATGCTGCCCGACGTGCGTTCGTCGAGCGAGGTCTACGGAAATACCGATGCCGAGCTGCTTGGCGCCGCGATTCCCGTGGCCGGCGATGCCGGCGATCAGCAGGCGGCGCTTTTCGGCCAGGCCTGCTTCGAGCCCGGCTCCGCGAAGAACACTTACGGCACGGGCTGCTTCATGTTGCTGAACACCGGGAGCAAACCGGTGCCGTCGCAGAAGGGCCTGCTCACGACGGTGGCGTGGAAGATCGGCGACAAGACGACGTATGCGCTCGAAGGATCGGTGTTCATCGCCGGCGCGGCGGTGCAGTGGCTGCGCGACGGCTTGAAGGCGATCAAGGCGTCGTCGGATGTCGAACATTTGATGGCGGAAGTGCCCGACACCGATGGTGTGTATCTCGTCCCGGCGTTCGTTGGACTTGGCGCGCCCTACTGGGATCCTCGCGCCCGCGGCGCGATCGTCGGATTGACGCGCAATACCTCGGTGGCGCACATCGCGCGCGCCGCGGTGGACGCGATGGCCTATCAAACGCGCGACGTGCTCGAGGCGATGCAGGCCGAATCGGGGCTGCCGCTGAAAACGTTGAAGGTGGACGGCGGCGCGGCCGCCAACGCGATGCTGCTGCAGTTCCAGGCCGACCTGCTCAACGTCACGGTGCGTCGCCCGGTCGTGGCCGAAACCACGGCGCTCGGCGCCGCGTATCTGGCGGGCCTCGCCGTCGGCTACTGGAAAGGCCTGGACGACGTGACCAGGAACTGGGCGCTCGATCGCGAGTTCAGCCCGGCGATGGACGCCGCGTTACGCGAGAAGCTGTATGCGGGCTGGAAAAAAGCGGTGACGCGATCGCTCGACTGGGAGAATTAGCCGCAGAGGCTCTGCGACTCTGCGTCTCGGCGGCGCATCAGCCCGCGGGGAATAACAGCGCGCGCGCCCATTCGTTTTTCGCCGACAGGTGATACACCAGCGCGCGCGCGAGGCCGGGGGTATACGCGGCGGCCGGCACGAATCCCGTGAACATCAACCCGCGCTCGCGATCGACGCACCACGCGCCCAGTTGATGCGCGTCGGGCTCGAGGCACTCGTTCGCGTTCAGCTTCTGCGCGAGCGCCTCGTCGGGTTCCACCGGCAACAGCAGCCGCATCTGCAATCCGCTGCCAAGTGACGCGTGCCGCTCGGACGCATCCAGCTCCAGCCGCGCCGGCAGATCGGTGGCGAACTCGAAATTGGCGTCGAGCCGATGCAGCTCATTGGCCGCCATCGTCCACGGCCGCGGCTCGAGATGCACGAGCGCGGCGATCTCGTCGGCGGTGAACGGCGATTCGCCCTCGCCGCGCTGCTGGTAGATCTCGAGGATCTCGACCATCTCGTCGGGCCGCGCGCGCATGCCCTGCAGCGGATGCGGCGTCGCCGCCACCCGGCCGCCGAACGCGGCCGCCAGCTCCTGCGCCTCGGCATAGGCATCCGCCATCTGCAACGCCATCGCATGCAGCGCGATCGCTCGCGCCAGCAGCCAGTTCTCGGCGGTCAACGACACCGATGCATGCAGACGGATCGTTCCGTTCGCGGCGTCCGCGACGTAAGCGCTCAGCGTGGCGTATTGATTGACGTTGGCAAGACGGGCCCACGTGCTTTCGCCCATCGGCACGCCGGCCAGCAGGTCGGTCTCGATGTGCAGCGTGGTGAGCGCGATGCCCTGAAATTCCCGCGGCGGCGCCACCCACACGCGCTGCGCCAGCGTGTGCGCCCACCAGGTGAACGAGGTCCGCTCCTGCACCGCCCACTCCGCTTCGATCTGCATCCGCTCGGTGAGGAACTTCAAGACCTCTTCGACGAAATCCATCACTACTAGCTTACCGCCCCAGTCAGCAATCGAGAGTCAACAGTTAAGAGTTTCAGTTCGCAGTTCGCAATCCAGTCAGTAGTTTTCAAGCCGACTGAGAATTGCGAACTGAATTGCGCCCTCGTGACTGAGACTCTTAACTGTCGACTCTCGACTGTTGACTGCTTCGCGGAAAAGCGGGCGTTAGCCTCGCTTCTCCGCGAAGCAGTGATACATGGCGATCGACGCCGCGGTGGTCACGTTCAACGAGTCGACGTCCGCGGTGGTCGGGATTCGGATTCGCAGCGTCGCCGCTCGCATCGCCGGTTCGGTGAGGCCGGAGCCTTCGGAGCCGACCAGCAGCGCCAGCTTGGCATGCGGAAAGATCTCCTCGATCGGCGCGGCGCTCATCGCGGGTGTGAGCGCGATCACCGTAAATCCGTCGGTCCGCAAATCGCGGATCGCCCCGGGCCACTGCGCCGCCTGCACGAACGGCACGGACAGCGTGGCGCCCATCGACGTGCGGATGGCCTTTCGGTAAAGCGGATCGCCGCTGTCGGGCCCGAGCACGACCAGCTCGATGCCGAAGGCCGCGGCGCTGCGAAACAGCCCGCCGACATTGTCCGGGTTATTGACGCCCTCGAGCACGAGTACGCGCGACAGCGGACCGGCCGCAATGCGATCGAGCGTCGTCGTCGCCGGACGCCTCACCAGCGCGAGGCAGCCGCGGTGAATGTTGAAGCCGACGAGCCCGTTCATCACCCCTTGATCGGCGACGTACACAGGCGCGTTCGTCTTCGGCAGGATGTCGACGAGCGCTTCGGCCGCCGGCCGAGTGACGAGGATCGATTCGATCGACCAGTGCTGCAGATCGATCAAACGGCGCACGACCAGCCGCCCCTCGGCGACGAACAGGCCGAGGTCGCGCAACTGATCGGCCTCACCAATGTGACGATAGCTAGAGACCCGTATATCGTCTAGCGATGCGATGGGAATCACTGGTTAGCTTTGCGGCCTCAACGTCCTTTGCGGTTTGGCAAGCTCCGAGAACCATTCGAGGACGATGCGGAGCTCGGCACGGCCGGTGGCGCGCGCGCCACCTTCGTGCACGATCACGGGATTGGCTGCCGCCAGGAGCGGGGCGGCGCTGATCGCGGCCGCCATCGTCGCCGCGCCGGAGGTAAAGAAAATCGTGGCGCTGTCGCTCGACCAGGACGGCCACACGCCGCCGGCGGTCGACACGCGGATGCGTTTACCCTCGCCGTCAGCGGACTGCGCATACACGTCCCATTCTCCGGACTCGTTCGACATGTAGGCGATCCACCGGCCATCGGGCGAGAAACGCGCCCATGTTTCGTCGAACCAGGTCCGCGCGAGGGGCCGGCGCGTGCCCGTCTGGAGATCGAGCACCCAGATGTCGGCGCCCGTCATCGGCTGGTATTCGGTGAACGCGAGCTGGCTGTTGTCGGCCGACCACGATGTCGGAAACTGCCGCCCAGGAGTCGCGAGCAGCGCGGTGTCATCGTTCGGCCATCGCATCAGCAGATTGAACGGGCCGGTCTTGCTGAACGCAAACGCGATCTCGAGGCCGCTCGGGGTCCATGACGGCGCGGCCGGCAGGAAAACCGGCTCGCCGCTGTGCGAGATCGCGAACCGCGGCGCCGTGCGCGATTCAACCGCTGCCACGGGCTCGCGTCGATCGTGTCCAAACACTGCAAAGACGATCGCCACGCAAATCGTGGTGATCGCGTATGCCGCACTCGCCACGAGGATCGGCCGAAGAGCCTCACGGGCACTGGGTGCCTGGGCTGCCTGGGGTGCCTGGGGTGCCTGAGGTGCCTGAGGTGCCTGAGGTGCCTGAGGTGCGAAGGTGCCGATGAAGCGGTAACCGCGACGATGGACCGTCTGGATATAGACGGGATTCCTGCGATCGTCGCCGAGCGCGTCACGCAGCAAGCCGATCGCTTCGAGCAGCGAGGATTCGGTGACGAACGTGTCCGGCCATACCGCATTCATCAGCGCCTGTTTTGAGACGACGATGCCCGGCGATGAGAGGAGCGCGGTCAGGACGCCGAGCGCGCGCGGCGGCAGCGCGACCGATCGACCGTCGCGCCACAAACCATCCGACGGGACGAAGCGAAATGGGCCGAACTCGACGGATTCAGGATTTCTTCCGGTCATCTTGAGGACATCCGGGGCACCTTCCCGCCATTTTAGGCCCATGTCACTCTTCGCCACCAAGCCGATTGAAGCGCCGGACGCGAATCAGCCCCTGAAGCGGGTCCTTGGGCCGATCGACCTGACCCTGCTCGGCATTGGCGCGATCATCGGCACGGGCATTTTCGTGCTCACCGGCCAGGCGGCCGCCGCGCACGCCGGTCCCGCGGTCGTGTTGTCGATGGTCGTGGCCGGCATCGCCAGCGCGCTCGCCGCGATCTGTTATTCGGAATTCGCCTCGTCGGTCCCCGTGGCCGGCTCCGCCTACACCTACGGCTACGCGACGCTCGGCGAGCTCGTGGCCTGGATCATCGGCTGGGATTTGGTCCTCGAGTACGCGCTTGGCGCCGCCACGGTCGCGGTCGGCTGGTCCGCCTACGTCGTGTCGTTCCTCAAAGACATCGGCATTCAATTCCCGCCGCTGCTCAGCGCCGCGCCCGGCACGGCGGTCGTGCTCGCGGATGGATCGAGCGTGACTGCGCTCTTCAACCTGCCGGCGATGTTGATCTCCGCCGCGGCGACGATGCTGCTGTTGATCGGCATCCGCGAATCGGCGCGCGTCAACGCCGTGATCGTTGCGATCAAGGTCGCGGTGGTGTTGCTGATCATCGGCCTTGGCGGGATGTTCATCTCGACCGCGAACTGGCATCCGTTCATTCCGCCCAACACCGGCGAGTTCGGAGAATTCGGGTGGAGCGGCGTGATGCGCGGCGCCGGCGTGATCTTCTTCGCCTACATCGGCTTCGATGCGGTCTCGACGGCCGCGCAGGAATCGAGGAATCCGCAACGCGACATGCCGCGCGGCATCATCGGGTCGCTCGTCATCTGCACGATCCTCTACGTGCTCGTCTCGGGCGTGATGGTCGGCCTCGTGCCGTATCAGCAGCTCGGCGTGGCGGCGCCGATGGCGGTCGCCGTGGATGCGGCGCGCGCCAAGGCCGCAGGATCATCGTGGCAATCGCT
>Ga0111538_10006786_pt1 | contig 15462 bp, 11 predicted proteins | sample SoiMethybrSBSTD1_FD_79669 | JGI IMG/M metagenome (GOLD analysis project Ga0111538, IMG submission 79669) | Bulk soil microbial communities from a Populus tree surrounding site in Tennessee, USA - Soil MetaG P. TD hybrid SBSTD1 (version 2)... | ecosystem: Environmental > Terrestrial > Soil >...
AGACTATTTGTTAGTACATGCGGTTAACGTGTTGGCTGCAGGATTTTGCTGCTCGCGAACTTGGTTCGGCCCGATTGAAATCGGAAATCCACAGCCTTTTCGAAGGAACAAATGGAACCAGCTCAAACTACGCGAACAATCCACCACACCTTAGCTAGCAAAAGTTTCTTAATTTGAGGGGCTGGATCACTACAATACTAGCTGTCCATGAAAGCAAAGACTAACTTCAACTTTTCCTTCCGTTGCGTTGTCATTTTTATCGCGGTTACTTTCGGTGGCTGTGATTTCTATAGACCACAAAAAAACTTCCGTTTTGCAGTGCCGAAGAATGACCCAATGTATGTGCGCATGTTTTCGCACATCCAGCCTTTGCTGGAGCAAAACGGTTATGAAATTTCTGTCCTATACACCGAAAGGAACGTAGAGGCTAACCGTCTTGTCGCCGAGGGGCAGGCAGATCTCGCCTTCGTCAACAATGTAAGTTCGCATATTGGAGAAGAGTTGGATCAGAAATCCGAGCTATTGCGGACCGTTGTGCCACTAACTCATCGTGCATTGCTTGCATTTTCCCGAGATGCATCTGCCACCCCGCGCCCTGTCCGTGAGATCTTTGAGAACAAGACCATTGGTGTAGAGATTCTCAACGGCGAGGGTCATGGAAATCTCGCTGAGATGTTGTCAAGAGCACGAGTTGGCTATGGGAAAATAGTCCAGAGCAATCAATCTGCTTATGACGTTCGCGTCTTTTGGGGAAGCTCTTATGGAAAGCGGGCTATAGAAATGCTCGACTCCGGTTGGCATGCCATTTCGTTCGGACCCGACTGGATTGATTTTCAGACGCTGAGTGATCCGGCTCTGGAGAGCATCACCCTGCCGGCCCTGCCTGGAGACCCGAATTCAGTGACGGTTCATACTGTAGCAACTACCGCAGTGCTGGTTGTCAACAGGGAAATTGGTGAGCATGCCGTCTATCGACTAGCTGAAGCTATTCTTCAGGGAAAGCATGAGCTTGTTAGACAAGACCCCATGTATCATTCGATCACTGAGTCGATCAATCGCGAAACCCTATTATACCCGTTGCACGAAGGTACGTCCAGCTACCTTAGAAGGGAAACTCCGTCGTTCCTGGAACGTCATGCGGATGGTCTCGCACTTGTTATTTCCGTGATTGCCCTATTGTATGGCCTTGGTCAAACGGTGAAAAACTATTTAAAACAGATTAAGAAGGACCGGATAGACGAGTACTTTTTGGAGTTTCTGGATATTCGATCCAAAAATGATCTCTCAGCTGGTGACCAAATCCATCGGCTCAACGACCTCTTTCAGCGTGCGCTCCTTCAAATGACGAGCGAAAAAATGGATAAGGGCGATTTTCATATTTTCTCCAGACTTATCCAGCAGGAATTGACAAACATTCGGTTAAACACCCCATAGTATTTGTGCAACCCGGTGTTATTCCAGTCAACTCCAACAAGCCACCTTAATAAGATCCGATCGGTTGAAACTAATACAATAACTTTTCTAACTTTCATTAAAACTAATAATCCCTCACTTATGAAAAAACTGTTAACAATTGTCTCCATTCTTCTCTCGGTACAGGCCTTTTGCCAGGGCCAATTCCAGAAGGAAACTGCAGGATCTCTTACTTATCTATCCGGAAATGTTATGAAACTGGCGCAGGCCATTCCCGCTGAGAAGTATTCGTGGTCGCCGGGGGCTGGAGTACGTACTGTAGCGCAAGTATATGTGCACATCATCTCGGCAAATTATTTCTTTGCTTCCAAACTCGGAGCAAAGATTCCTGATGGTGTTAATATGGAGACACTGGAGAAAGATTTGAAAACCAAGGATGCTATTGCTAATGAACTCAAGCGCTCTTATGAAGTGGCGACCAATGCCATCAAGAATACTCAGGACGCATCACTTAGCACCAAGGTTGAATATCCTTTCCCAGGTGAGTTTACCAACATGAGCACCATTCTTATCCTGCTCGGCCATTCGAACGAACATCTGGGACAATTAATTGCCTATGCACGAACCAATGGAATTAAACCTCCATGGAGTGAGTAGTTGAAAACTGGATCGTTACCGGGAAAATGATTGACCATTTATAAACGGCTCTCATTGCTCCCGGTAACTATTGTAGCCGACAGTAATTAGACTACGCTCATGTTGGGAAGCCCCCAGCCTCACCCACGCGCCATACGGTAATCCAACGGACTTACCCCCGACCATTGCTTAAACGCTTTCCGAAAAGCTTTCAAGTCAGCGTATCCGAGCTTATAGCCAATTTCGGAGATGGTAAGTTCTTTGTATTTCAAAAGTGTTGAGGCTAGTTCGTACCGGATTGAATCACTTAACTCCCGGTATGTGGTGTTTTCATCCTGGAGTCTGCGTTGTAATGTTCGTGGCGTAATGTTCAGCGTCAGTGCAATGTTTTCGAGCTGAGGAAAATCAAATTGATAGTTTGAAGATATCGCTTCCCTGACTTTCGTTGAAAACCGAATGCCGTCTTGCGATTCGCGTACGCGCTCCTGCAGCATCTTTTCAATCATTGCGCTTAATTGTGGATTGTATCCAAGTATAGGAATCTCCAGATCTTTGGTTTTAAACACCATGCAGTTATCATCCTGATTAAACGATGGCTTGCATCCGAATATGCGTTCATGTTCTGAGGTATCCTTTTCCCTTTCTCCCCTGTACATCACTTTTACAGGACAGACCGTTCGACCAGACAAGAGCCGGATAAAATTCATGGTAGCTGCAAACGGAATGTTAACGCCATGGCGTGCAGTTTCAGGAGATGCATCACACCACGCTTTTACGGGTTCGTAGTAGAGCCAGGAATCAGATTTCTTTTGTTCAATGCGTGAATCATAAACCGTTGTAAATGTCCGGCTGAAATGAAATGTTTTATTGAAGGCAGTAAGTACATCCTTGCTACTTTGTTGAAGATGTCCAGCCTGACCTAACATTGGTGGCGCCGCTTTTTCCCCGAGATGCAATCCGAGATCCTTGTCACCCGTTAACTCAAGCAACTTTTGAAGTATTGCAATCTTGCTTTCAAGTGCGACCCTATTCTCAAGATTGTTCAGGTCGTCAGGGTCAATGTTACCAACCTTGCAAACTGCGGCGATTTCTGATTCATTCTTTGAACCCAATAGGATAAGATTTCGAATGACAGACATACTTGCCCAAAAAGTAATTGGATTGGATTTCATCTTTAACAGGAATCAGAACGACAATTGTTAAAAAGTTCAGGAAATTAACAATAAGGACAATTATTTAAAATAACAGTCGATTCCGTCTGTCTGGGAGTATCCTCGAGCGACCCTGCATTCTCTGGTGCGGCGATAAAAGAAAAACCCATCCATCTAATCAATCAGATCAGGATGGATGGGATTCAGGGCGGTCGCTCTTTTACCAGCCTTGGATACTATTTTTATACCGTAACGGTTACACGCAGAAACGTTGCTGGAATGGATGTTAGCGTGGGTGATTTACTGATGTTCTGGCGTTCAAACAGGTCTTCCAATTGAACCTGCAATTCCAGCGTCTTACCTTTCGCCTCTGCGGCGTCAAATGCATTCATCGTTGGACCATAATAGTTTTTGAAAACGGCTACAAATTCGGAAGGCGAGCCGTTGAAGTGGAACATATAGACATCGCGTCCGAAGGAAATATTTTCCTTTGCTATTCCGGCATTTTCAAAACGTGAAATCACTTCGCTTTCCTGACCCCACAACATAGGGCTTACAAATCCTTCCGGGGGAGGCGGTGTGAAGGATGAACTGATCTTAAGTATTTGAGCGACGAGTGTAGGATCACCGGGAATCCAGTTTCCCATAACAATTCGGCCACCTGGCTTTGTTACCCTCACCATTTCTTTTGAAACATCCATAGGTTTTGGCGCAAACATGGCTCCGAAGATACTTACTACAAGATCGATTGAATTCGTGGAAATGTCGCTGAGGTTTGTCGCATCGCCTTCCTGAAAGCTGATGTTGTCAAGTCTCTCTTGATGTGCGCGTCGATTCCCGGCCCTCACCAGGTTCCTTGCAATATCGACACCTAATACTTTGGCTCCGCGTCTGGCTGCTGGAATTGCCGTGGTGCCATCGCCACATCCCAGATCTAACACACGAAGTCCCGGTGTTATTCCCAGTTGCGCCACCAGGGAGTCTCCACTTTCGCGCATCGTCCGAGCGATTTGAGTAAAGTCACCTTTTTCCCACAACATCTTGTTTGGATTCAATTTTTCATTCACCAATTCATTTTTCATATATACTTTATTTAAAGGGTTTTAATTTGCTGGGGATGATTAAGTTAATCCATCGATCACTATTTTGAGGACAATGGATATCGCGATACCGATTCCGATTAGGAGTGTCAATATCCTTCTGGCGGTTGTGCTCATATTAAATCCTCGATTAGTATTAGCCGTTTAGCGGCCCCGAAAAATAATCGGGATCACCCTGCGCTATTGGGTACTGATAACGTCAAAAACGCGCGTTCGGGCCGGGGTGAACGGTTGTCAAAATTCACCAATAACATGTGAACATGTCGCATCCGGCTTTGAATTGGGTGTTTTTGGACGTGGCCCCCAGTGTAACCTGTTGACAGGACAGAGAATAAAGGTCAATCCTTTCTGGAGTCAGGCATCTTGTTGGACGGTCTGCTGGCTCCTGACGTGCTCTTCATAGTTGGTCGGCGGCACGCCAAAATGCTTTTTGAATGACTTCGAGAAATGCGCATAGTCATCAAATCCCACCTGAAGCGCAATTTGTGAAACAGAGTCGACCTTATTGAGGATAAGTTTAGCAGCCTTCCGTAGGCGAATGCTGCGAATCAGCTCGCTTGGGGGAAGACCCATAATAGATTTTAATTTCCGGTGCAGGTTTGTGCGACTCATGTTCATCTCTGTAGCCATTTTCTCAACGCTAAACTGCGAATCGCTGATGTTGTTCTCAACGGTGGTAATCGCGACTCTCAGAAGTTTCTGATCCTGAGATTCGAATTGTTCTTCCGTTTCCGTTACCAGCGATGCTTTATACTTATCCTCTGTTTCCTGCCGCTGTCGCGTCAAATAATCAATTTCAAGGTTAAGCATCTCCTGGTTCTTACGATACCTGTACAACTGAAGGTTGTACGCTATCAATGAAATCAAAATCAACAGGACCACCAATCCGATGAGCAGGTTTCTCCATATGATTTGAATTCTATTCTCATTCTCAAGGATCTTGATTTCCTGTTCCTTAAGCTGAAGCTCATGCTTTGCCTCCAACTCCACAATCTGCCTTATTTTAGAAGTGTTCAAAAGGCTGTCGCGAACGGCATAATAACGTCTAAGGTAAACTACGGCTTCATCTCCCTTTCCTTGCTCAAGCCTGATGTTCACCAGTCCCGCATAGGCATGCCGTATCACCCTCCGAAGTCCGAGCGAACGCGCCAATTGTAGTGCGCCTTGGAGATATGATTCGGCCCTAAAAAGATCTTTTTCTCCGAGGTAGAAATGTCCGATGACGTCGGAAATAGATGCTTCGGCAATCTGATTGCCTGTTCGCTTGGCCATTGAAAGGGCTTCATTATAATAATCGTGGGCTAGTTTCGGATTTTCAGCTTCATAACATTCTCCGATATTCGAAATGATCCTGGGAAAATTGACGGAATCAACAGCATGAATTCTTCCCGTATCAAAGGCCTTGTTGTAAAAGTACAATGCACTGTCTTGTTTGTCTGCAATAAAAAGGATAACCCCTCTCAGGTTGTAAATGCTGCATAGCAGTTCCCAGTTTTTGCTGTTATTGGCAAGTTGCTCTGCTTTGATAATGGATTCATGAGCTTTCAAATCTTCACTCACATCCATATATCCGCGAGCCAGTATATAATAGCTTTCAGCCTGAATTAGTGGATAGTTCTTGCGTTGGGATATTTCCAGCGCTAGTAGAGCAGCCTCAATGGCTAGGTCGTTGTCGCCGAATGTCCAAAAACAAAATCCTTTCAGGTTATTTGCTGCGGCCACTCCTTTATTGTAGTCAAGTTCTTGAGAAAGCAAAAGTGCCTGATCAGCATACTGCAAAGAACGGTTTGGATCAATCCATTTATTCTTTCTGCTTAATCTTATGAGTTCTTGTACACGCGTCGTATCTGCCGATAAGTCTTGGCAAAAGCATGAAAATGAAATAAGTAGTGGTAGAAGAGGGTAATACCATTTCATTGTGTCAATAATACGAATATTCGCGGTGGAGTTTGCAGATCACGGAATGACTAATAATGTGCCAATTTGTGGCCCGTCGGACAAAGAACGGTCATTTCGCATTAATCACCCAAATCACCTTTAGGCACTCAATTTTCTCGCGCCGTTGATAACCATTTTTAAGAAAATGGTGGATGTTTGAAGGGTGACAACTCTTCCGTCCGCTTCGGCTAGTATACGCCCGGACAAGCCGTTCCCGTATACTTTTGGTCCGCTGTTTTTTGCACCTGGTATTTCACCGCCTCTTCCCTCTTGCTTTGTCGCGCGCATATAATAAAGTTTATGTCCTTCCCACCCAAATTGTGTTGCGGGCAAAATGGATAAGACCTGTTGAACCAGTAATGAATATTCCTACCATGAATATGGATCATTCCACCAACCAAAAACACAGCCCAAGATGCCAATGTTTCTGATGAAACTTTTTAAATTTAGATATTCCCGGTCATCTCTCACTATGGTTCTTAAGTTGTTTCTATTTTGAAATTCTCCAAAATTTTTTTTGCGCTGGCCTTAACCGTTGTTACCGCGACTTGTTTTTCACAGGAAAAAATTTTCTATCACTATGGGCTCGAGGAGGGATTATCGCAACAATCAGCCAGGGCGATCATGAAAGACTCCAAAGGTTACCTTTGGGTAGGCACCCAGGATGGCCTGAACCGTTTTGATGGAAAGAGCTTTACCGTGTATAAAAATGAAGTAGGCAATGACAAAAGCCTTTCGGGGAATTTTATAAATGCCTTGTTGGACAATGATGACCTTATCTGGATAGGGACTTCAAATAATGGAATATGTTACTACAACAAAAAGTTTAACAATTTTAAGGCGATAGGCAATGGGACCAGCAATTGTACTGCGCTGGCAAAAGATAAAAGAGGAAACGTATATGCAGCGTACCTGAACAATGGGCTCTCTGTTTTTTCAATTAGGGATGGCTCGCCGCACGAGGATAAAATCGATTTTTTTTCATCCCGGAATTTAAAACTGACCGCGATGGTCATTGGCGATGACGAGACCTTATACGTCGGAACCAACGACGGACGTTTTTTTTATGCCAACTTATCCAAGCAACCCATTCAATTTAAAGAAATTGTCTTTAACGAATCCATCCATGAAATAAACAGGATTGCTGTAGATGGCGGTTCTATCTGGCTTGGCACGTCCGCTGGGCTCTACTTTTATGGTATGTCCGAAAATAAACTCAGCGCAGTGTGGATCGAAAAATTCAGTCAAAATTCAACTGAGAAACTGACTATCCATGACATTTCGAAAAAGGAGAAACAATACTTTGTGGCCACAGATAATGGGCTATTTGTTTTATCCCAATGGGACAAGCAGCAGATGAGGTTCAATGAATGTGTCATCTATGTAGGCGATAAAAACAATGCTAATTCGATTACCTCGAACCGTGTTTATGCGCTTTTGTCAGATAGAGACTTAATGTGGATCGGGACCAATAAACTTGACGCACTATCATTGGTCGACCCCGTCTTTAAAACCATAAATGTTACAGGTAAGAGGGCCATCAACAACAACCATGTTTTTTCCATTTACAAGGCAACAGATTATTTATTTGTCGGCACGAGAGATGGGTTAAATTGTATTGACACTAAGGGAAAAGTAACAACGATTACCAAAGAAAGCACAAACAATAAGCTGGCTTACAATGTCATTCGAGGTATTGTGAAAGATGACAAAAACAACCTTTGGATTGCCACCACGAAGGGGGTGTCGATAATCAATCTTGATGACTTCGACCCCAAGCGGCCAAACATCAAATCCCTATTCTTTGATAACGATGATACCACATCTTTAAGCAGTAATGATACACGGCACATTCTTATCGACAATAAGAACCAGGTTTGGGTTGCCACCTATGGTAGTGGCATCAATAGGTTTACAGGTAATTTGGCCGCCAATAGATTCACCTTTCAACGATTCGTCAATCAAGACGGCAACAATTCGCTAAGCTCGGACCTCGTGTATCATATCAATCAAGATACAGATAACAACTATTGGATAGCAACAAACACCGGATTGAACAAACTAAATTTTATAAACGATGATGTAGGTAAACCGGTATTCACGACCGATCTTAACGATTCCGATCACGCAAAGACACTGCGGAACATTAGTGTACTCACCACCTTTCACGATGCCCAGAATATACTTTGGATAGGAACCGATAATGGACTTTATAAATACGATAGGAATGCTAACGATTTTACTTATTATGGTGAAAAGGAAGGTTTAACAAATTCAGTAGTCTATAGCATTTTAGAAGATGCCAAAATGGACCTGTGGCTTTCCACGAATTCAGGATTATTTCGGTTTAATAAGACGAGCGAAACTTTTACCAACTATACTGTAAAGGATGGTATTCAAGGTTCGGAATTCAACCTGGGAGCTCAATATTGGGATCCGGAAACAAATCAACTCTATTTTGGGGGCGTTAACGGTGTCAGTTATTTTAATTCCCACGACATCGACAAACTATACAAGGAGGGAAACCTAACCTTTACCTCCCTGAAAATAAAGGGCAAGGAAATAAATCCGAATACTGGCCATTCTATTATTGATCAAAATATCACCGATACCAAAGAAATATATTTAAAGTATAATGAGTTTCCCTCCTATTTATCTTTTTCCGATCTCAGTTTTTCAAAGCCGGAAAATAGCTGGTTCGTTTATAAATTGATACCTAACGATGAAGAATGGAACGAGCTAAATGATCGAAGGGAAATTCAGCTATTAAATTTGGCACCTGGGGATTATACCTTGCAGGTCCAGGGGAAAATAAAATCCGTATTTTGGAAACAAAATCCGTTGGAGATACAGCTGCATGTCTCGCCCCCGTGGCACAAAAGTAATCTTGCCTATTTTTTATATCTCCTCTTAACGCTGGGCTTCATTCTTTTTACGAGTCGATTCTTATTGAAACGAAGGTTCGAACAACGTGAGGTTGCCCGACTTATGGAACTGAATAACTTGAAAACAAAGTTGTATGCCAATATCACCCATGAATTCAGAACGCCTATCACGGTGATTCAGGGAATGGCCCAGACCCTGAGGGAAAAATTGAGCGATGCGCCAATAAAAACGGATGCCCAATTTGAAATGATCGAGCGTAATTCGAACAATTTATTGAAGTTGGTCAATCAGATCCTCGACTTGTCAAAGCTCGAAGAAGGAAAGCTAAACCTAAAATTGGAACAGGGTAATATCGTTGACCATTTAAAATATCTGACCGAGAGCTTTCATTCTATTGCAGAAGAAAAACAGATTGCCATTACATTCTATGCCGAGGATAATGAAATTATAATGGATTATGATAGCGACAAAATTTCACAGATCATATCTAATCTGATGTCCAATGCGGTTAAATTCTGTACCAAAAAAGACAAAATCATAGTCCATGTTAACAGAAACAATATAAAAGGTTTGGATCAACTCATTGTAAAAGTCAAGGATACAGGTATTGGTATTCCCAAAGAAAGCATTCCTTTTATTTTTGATCGTTTTTATCAGGTCGAAAGCGATGCAAGTGCTGAACACGGTGGAACGGGCATTGGATTGGCCCTGACCAAGGATCTCATACTATTGATGAACGGGGAAATTACAGTGGAAAGTAAGGAAAAGTTGGGTACAACGTTCACCGTAAAATTGCCCATCACACAAAATGAAAAACGACCTGCTGCAGTCCCGGTTGTAAACGTTCCAGAGATCCTTTCAACAGGGATAGCAAGAGCAAAGATTGCGGATAGCTCTTCCCAACTACGTATTGCACTAATAGTCGAGGATAACAGTGATGTTGCATCCTATATTATGACGTGCCTTGAAGACAAATATCAGATACTATATGCACCAGATGGCGAGGTTGGAATAGAAATGGCCATGGCCAAAATACCAGACATCATTATAAGCGATGTCTTAATGCCAAAAAAGAATGGCTTTGAACTTTGCGAAATCTTAAAGAAAGATATGAGGACCGATCATATACCCATAATCTTACTTACTGCAAAGGCTTCTCAAGCCGATAAAATGTCAGGACTATCCTTTGGGGCAGATGTATATTTGATCAAACCGTTCCATAAAGAGGAACTTTTGATACGGATGGAAAAACTAGTTGAGTTGAGAAAAATTCTTCAGCAACGATACCGGGACTCTCCTATCTCCACCATCCAAAATTCCGGGAACAAGAATGATGAATTCATTAATAGGATTATCGCGGAGGTAAATAATCATTTAGACGATAGCAGTTTTCAGACTGAACAACTTGCAAGAGCAATACATTTGAGCGAATCACAGTTGTACCGGAAACTGAAAGCACTCACCAATACCTCGACGGCCATTTTTATTCGTAAGGTCAGGCTGCAAAAAGCAAAACAACTGTTTTCCTCTAGTGATCTGACGGTATCCGAGGTCGCATATTCTACGGGATTTAACGACCCCAGTTGGTTTAGTAAATGCTTTAAGGAGGAGTTTGGCCATCCCCCCAGCGAAAAAAGTAAGTTCTGATGATATCTCTTTGCCCCTATTCATTTTTAAGTGGGCTTGCAACGAGTTTCTTTTATTAACCCACCTTCCTGCCGGAATTTCTTCTTTTCTCCGGGGTAAAAGGCAATAATATTACATGCCGATGCAATAATACTACCTGCAATTTTTCCGGCTTGCATTAATACTACATGGTTTTGCAAAGGGACTACAAGTCGACTAGAACCTTACAGACTAGGTTTGCGGAGTACAAATAGTTGTCACGCTTTAAATCAAGATTTTATGAAAACGCAAGTCCAAAAATTGAACCTCCTGATCTTATTGATTACGATTTTGCCAATGATTTTTGCCGGCTGCAGTGAGGAAGCTGATCCCGGTGATCCCAAACCGGAACCAAACCCCGTGGGTACTGTGGATGTAAACAAAATTGCCCAAGGTCTGAAATTCAGGAACGGTACAGTCATTACGGGTACTTTGCCCGCTAATAGTGCAAAGTTGGCGGACCTAAAGATTGATACCGACACGATTTTTTGGGTCGAGGGGATTAAGAACCGGATCAAGATTTTAAAACCTGCGGGACAGCAGATAGCTTCTGGATCCTTTTATGCGCAGGTCGCCGATGCTAAGTCCTACATTACGGCCGAATTTGAGATCGAAGATGAAACTGATACTATCGTCTTCATGAGTTTTGATTTTGACCCAACTGGCTTGCAACCGCCGTTTTCCTTTGATATCAAAATTGTTCCTTTGAATGAGAGCGGATCCCCCATCGATGAGATCATTCTACCGGTAATCATTGAAGCGCCTACCGATGGCGATTGCAATTTTCCATACGAGGATATTTTTGAATGGATCTCTACCGAAGGCTTTGGTGATTTCTACTCTGCCCCCATGTACCCGTCAATCACACCAGGTACGGTCATTGGATGTTGTAGTGATACGGGGAATAGTTATTACGAAGCTAGTTGCGCGAACCCCAACAACAATTTTAAAAGAATCGTAAACTATGAGAACATATTCATGGTACGGCTGGAGTTCTTAAAGTTTTTCAAAAGTGGAGATGTGCTAGGGGAATTTGATCAATTCACCCAAAACATCCGGCCTTCGTTAACCGATTTTTGTGGTGGGAACGCGGGATACTCTGGAGGCGATGTTCACAACTCCATGTGGGGTACGTTTACTCTTAAGCAGAGCGATTGTTCCTTGGTGATTGATCAATTGGAAGGAGAAACAGACGGAGGATTCCCCCTACCATTCTATGCAGGTGCGGGGCCATCTGTTGAATACAAATTGATAAGCAGACATTTTTTGAAGGAAACAAGGAATGGTGAAGGAGGAACTATGAAACGGATCTATGAAAGGCGAACATCAAGTTTTCAATGGCATGATTAAAATGAGGTTAGTGGATTAGTCGATAGTTGATTGGTCAATAGTCCATGGTCGATTTTTGTGGGTGATATCCCGCTTCAGTGCTCTATCCTGCAATTTACTATCGACCATTGGCCATTGACCATTGATTATGTCCTAACCACCAATTTTTAGTAAGCTAACGCGCCACGATCACTTTTGTATCAAAAGCGTAAACTCTTCTGCGCAGAACCTCCTGTACCTTGAACCCCATAAGCATAAGAAAGATTTCCAGCTCTTCGGCCGTGAAGGTTCGTAGCTCTGCCTTATCTGAGCCAATATCCTCGTAGCCGTTCTTTCCTTCTTTGAAGAATGTAGACTTCCAGATCCAATTCCAATTGGAGCTGATCTGCTTTTCAAAAGTACTTTCGCGTTTATACCTCACGTTGTCGATGACTACTACATGCGAAATGATTTCCTTTTCGTTGATCGACGGAATAAAACTTTTGGCATCGATAAAATCAAAGATGAGCACCCCTCCATCCTTCAATACTTTTTTTATTGATTTGAAAGTTGCAATGACATCATTATTGGCGAGAATGTAGGAAATGCTGCGTGCCGTAATAATCACGCCATCGTATTTCGATGGAAGTTTTATGTCTCGCATGTCCATTTCGTGAAAATGTTCTGCCGGCAATTCCTTTCGGGCGTAATCCAGCATTGGGGCGCTGACATCAATGCCGGTGTAGGAGTACTTATCATTTAAGAATCTTTTGGCAAGCTGACCCGTGCCACACCCAATTTCCAGGATGTCCTTTGCGTTATGATTGTCCAGTAAACCTTTATAAAACTTGTACTCTTCGCCATAGTCAATGAACGACTGGTACATTTTATTATAAAGGTCGGCGTACTCGGTGTAAAGTTTCGTCATGGCAATTTTTGAGAACTACAATCAAAGGTAAAATTGATTCGTGACATTGTAAAAAGAGGTTCTCATTTCGATCCGACAAACTGAAGCCAGTTATTATCACAATCAAGCACTATAAAAAATTCTTCCTTGGGGTTGATATTGCTGTCGCGCAATGTTATTGCAAAGCCTGCGCCTTTACTTTTCAACGTCTCGTATAAAGATTTAACGTTGTCAATCGTAAACGTTACTTTCGCAAAGCCTGTCATATCATTGGCTCCATTCTTTTTGAGTACGAAATTCTTATTTAATGCTTTTTCGTTGTCGACTAATTCAAGCTTGAAATCGCGCAATTCCAAAATCGAGATACTCATTCCGTAGTCTTTAAACTCCTTTCGTTCGAGGACTGAAAAGCCTAAATAGTCTTTATACCATGCGATGGAATTGTCCAGGTCGTCCACCTGAATGGCCACGAGGGACGGCCGCATACCCTGGTTGGTCTGTGCAAGGGCGGCATCGCTCACTATCAACCCTCCAATAAGAAGGAAAATGATACGTAAAAGTTTTTTGCAATGTAACATGACTTGTAAAGTAATGAGTTTAAATCTACAATTCAGGGCTTCATTTGAAACCACCATCAAGAACCTCTCGATAACGAGTTGAAGGTTACGAAAAGCGTTTTCAGACTTCTGTAATGTTTGAAGGGATTTGGAGACCCACTGGTTGTAACGGATGGACTTTAACCAACCACACCAAACCAAGCGCGAAAGGACGCCCTCAAAGGAGAATTTTTTGACGAACTGTAATTGAAAATTAGAATCAATTTTTACGAACGACTTCTTTGAAGTGGCAAGGAAACTTTAAGAACACTAAAACGTGGAGTACGAAGAAAAGCACCTCGTAAAAGATATCGGAGATACCCATTGCTGGATAAATGGTAATCCAAACATAGATCAGTAAAGGAAAGGATACAATGAATAACCACTTTAATAATCCAATTACCCATTTCTTTAGGGTAAATCTTGCATAATAGTATGTAACAAAGACAAGTGGAAATAGAATGCCAAGCAATACGCCCGCGAGTGTAAAGGGTGGGAATACCTTGAATTCTGCCTTGGACAATTCTTTCATTATCAAAAAGGCTCCAATTGAAAATCCTGCTATGAAGAATAGTCCAAGGACGGTCCACGTTGCCACGATCACTTTGAAGCGAGAGGGTGTAATAGTTATGATTGATTTGCCCAACTGTGTAATCTAACATTAAACCATCAGGCAAAATAAAAATTATTCGTGATATTAGCCGACAAACTGGCCGACATGATTGATAAGAAGTTAATCGTCTTAATGCTGTTCATTCTTTCACTCGACTTACGGGTCTTGGCTCAAAAAGTGAATGAGCCACAAAACGGTAATCCTCAATGGTCGCAGCCTTACCCTACATTCCGTATTGTCGGGAATCTTTACTACGTGGGTACGTATGATCTGGCCTGCTATCTGATTGTCACACCGAAAGGAAACATTCTCATCAATACGGGGTTGGCTGCTTCGGTGTCGCAGATCAATGACAACGTCAAGGCATTGGGATTTAAGTTGTCAGATACAAAAATTCTGTTGACCACGCAGGCGCATTACGATCACGTGGCTGCCCTCGCGGCGATCAAGCAACAAACCGGAGCGAGTATGATGGCAGATGCCAAAGACGCTGACGTGTTAGAAAGTGGAGGAAGCAGTGACTATGAATTAGGCAAGTTAGGAAGATCATTTGAACCCATACACGTTGACCGTCTTCTTCAGAATGGTGACACCATAAAATTAGGAGACATGAGACTGGTTATGTTACATCATCCCGGTCATACGAAAGGATCGTGCAGCTATTTGTTTGATGTGAAGGATGGACATAAGACTTATCGGGTGCTTATTGTAAATATGCCATCAATCATCACGGACAGAAAATTTTCTGAAATTTCCGCCTATCCCGACATTTCAAAAGATTATGCGTATACATTAGAGTCGCTGAAAAAATTAACATTTGATCTTTGGCTGTCTTCGCATGGGAGCCAGTTTGGATTGCATAGCAAACATAAGCCAGGCGATGCGTATAATCCGGAGGCGTTTGCAGATAAAGCGGGATACGATAAGTCAGTTAAGGACCATGAGGATCAGTACCGAAAGAAAATGGAAGTTGAATAGTGCTGGCACTAAACTGATGAATGTGCTTTCGGTATGGGTGTGAGCATGTCCCAAAGGGATACCTTCGGCATTAACCGCAGGGGCGCAGAGGCGCAAAGGATTCGCAGGGAGAATTCAATTGTCAATGCTCGTTGCGCCTCATTCTGTAATAAAGAAGAGGTACGACCAGCAACGTCAGGAGTGTGGATGTAATGGTTCCCCCCATGAGCGATATGGCCAACCCTTGAAATATTGGATCAAATAGGATGATCATAGCTCCAAAAGCGACTGC
>Ga0111538_10006788_pt1 | contig 15459 bp, 10 predicted proteins | sample SoiMethybrSBSTD1_FD_79669 | JGI IMG/M metagenome (GOLD analysis project Ga0111538, IMG submission 79669) | Bulk soil microbial communities from a Populus tree surrounding site in Tennessee, USA - Soil MetaG P. TD hybrid SBSTD1 (version 2)... | ecosystem: Environmental > Terrestrial > Soil >...
CTGGTCGGGGTGCGGATCCTGGTCGACAGCGTGCGCGACTGCTACGCCGCACTCGGGGTGATCCACGCGAACTGGCAGCCGGTTCCGGGCCGGTTCAAGGACTACATCGCGATGCCCAAGTTCAACATGTACCAGTCGCTGCACACGACGGTCATCGGGCCCACCGGCAAGCCGGTGGAGATGCAGATCCGCTCGTACGCGATGCACCGTACGGCCGAGTACGGCATCGCGGCGCACTGGCGGTACAAGGAGACCAAGAACGCGACGATCGCCGGGCCGCCGGCGCACATCGACGAGATGACCTGGCTGCGCCAGCTGCTGGACTGGCAGCGCGAGGCGGCCGACCCGTCGGAGTTCCTCGACGCGCTGCGCTTCGACCTGTCCAGCCAGGAGGTCTACGTCTTCACGCCGAAGGGTGACGTGATCGCGCTGCCGGCCGGCTCGACCCCCGTCGACTTCGCGTACGCGGTGCACACCGAGGTCGGGCACAAGTGCATCGGCGCCAAGGTCAACGGCAAGCTGGTGCCGTTGGAGTCGACGCTGTCCAACGGCGACGTGATCGAGATCTTCACGTCCAAGTCCGACACCTCGGGCCCGACGCAGGACTGGCTCGGCTTCGTCAAGAGCCCCCGCGCCCGCACCAAGATCCGGCAGCACTTCAACAAGGAGCGCCGCGAGGAGGCCATCGAGCTGGGCAAGGACGCCCTGCTCAAGGCGATGCGCAAGCAGGGCCTGCCGATGCAGCGCCTGCTCACGTCGGACGCCCTGAACGCCATCGCCCGCGACCTGCACCTGGCCGACGTGGCCGCGCTGTACGCCGCCGTCGGCGAGGGCCAGGTGTCGGCGCAGTCGGTGGTGCAGCGTCTGGTCGCGGGCTACGGCGGCGACGAGGGCGTGGTGGAAGACGTCGCCGAGACGGCGATCCCGACCCGGCAGCCGCGGGTGCGCAGTTCGGCCAGCGATCCCGGCGTGGTCGTCCAGGGCGACTCCGACATCTACATCAAGCTGGCCCGCTGCTGCACGCCGGTGCCGAACGACGAGATCTTCGGCTTCATCACCCGCTCCGGCGGGGTCAGCGTGCACCGCGACACGTGCGCGAACGCCGGCGACCTGAAGGCGCAGCCGGAGCGGCTGCTCGAGGTGTCGTGGAAGCCGACGTCGGCGTCGACGTTCCTGGTGTCGATCCAGGTGGAGGCGCTGGACCGCAACCGGCTGCTGGCCGACATCACCAAGGTGCTGTCCGAGGAGAAGGTCAACATCCTGTCGGCGACGGTGAGCACCACCCGCGACCGGGTGGCGGTGAGCCGGTTCAGCTTCGAGATGGCCGACCCGCAGCACCTCAAGCACCTGCTGGGCGCGGTGCGCCGGGTCGACGGCGTCTACGACGCCTACCGGGTGACGTCCGGCTCCTGATCCCCGGCGAGCCCGGAAATCCAGGGCTCGTTTCGTGCCCTGGATTTCCAAGATCCCGGATAGCGGGGTCAGGCGGAGGGCGCGCTCACCGTCACGGTCTGGAAGATGATCTCGGTCTTCGGGTGGCCGCCGCCCGACTGCTGCGCGTACGCACCGTCGTCGCCGCCCTCGCCGACCTTCTTGATGATGTCCAGGCCCTTGATGACCTTGCCCCACAGCGTGTACTGCGGCTGCAGCGAGCTGTCCTTGTAGACGAAGAAGAACTGGCTGCCGTTGGAGTCCGGGCCGCCGTTGGCCATCGCCACGACGCCCTCCGGGTAGGCCGGGCGGCGGTTGGTCGGCAGGTTCTCGTCGGCGAACCGGTAGGTCGGCCCGCCTTGACTGGTGCCGCTCGGGTCGCCGCACTGCAGCGCCCCGATGTCGGGCACCAGGCGGTGGCACTTGGTGTTGTCGAAGAACTTCTTGCCGGCCAGGTACGCGAAGCTGCCCGCGGTGCACGGCGTCTTCGACAGGTCCATCTCGATCTGGATCTCACCGAGGTTGGAGACGATCGTCATGATCTGCTTGCCGCTTCGCGGCACGTCGGCCTGGGGCTTGCCGACCTCGACGATGCCCGACGGCGTCGGCTCCGGCGAGGCGGCGGGGGACGCGCTGGGGTCGATGAGCGGCTTGTAGTCGCACGACGTCGGCGACGCGGACACCGACTCGCTGGGGCTGGCGCTGACCGTCGGGTCGCTGTCGTCGCCGCCGGCCGCGATCGCGATCCACACGATCGCGCCGACCAGCACGACCGCCGCCGCGCTGCCGGCGATGATGGTCTGGGTACGGCGGCGCTTGCGTGCGGCTTCGGCGCGGTGCGCCATCTCCCGCTCCAGCCGCGCCCGCGCGGCTGCCCGCCGTTCCCGGTCCCGGTTCGACGTCACGGTCGGTTCCCCCTGCTGGTCAATCTCGTGGTGGACGGTGCGGTCGCGGGCCGCCGGCCGGCCCGCCGCCGCACTACTGGCTCGCGGCCGGAGTCGGTGACGCCGCCGGTGCCGAGCCGCTGGGTGCCGTGGAGGCAGCCGGCTCCGCGTCGGGTTCGCTCACGGTCAAGGTCTGGATCGTCACGTCGACCTTGGGCTTGCCGTCGGTGGCGCTCGAGCCGCCCTCGGCGACCCCACCGGCGGCGATCTTCTCGACGATGTCGAGGCCCTCGGTGATGCGACCGAGCACCGTGTACTTCGCCTCGAACACCGGCGAGTCCTTGTACACGATGAAGAACTGGCTGCCGTTGGTGTCCGGCCCCGAGTTGGCCATGGCGATCATGCCGGCCTTGTAGAGCGCCGTCGCGGGTGCGGACGCCGAGGCGCTCGGCTCCGGCGAGGCCGCGTCGCTCGCCGGCGTCTCGGGCTGGGGCAGGTTCTCGTCGGCGAACTGATAGCCCGGCCCGCCCTGCCCGTCGGGCGGGTTGCCGGGATCGCCGCACTGGAGCACGTAGCCGCCCTCGGTGGTGAGCCGGTGGCACTTGGTGTTGTCGAAGAACTGCTTGCTCGCCAGGAAGCTGAAGCTGGCCGCCGCACAGGGGACCTTCGACACGTCGAGCGCCGCTTTGACGACACCCTGGTTCGTGGTGATCGTCATGGTCTCGACGCCGGTCTTCGGCACGCCGTTGGTCGGCGGCCGGCCGACGTCCTTGGCCTTGTCGCCGCTCGCCGGGTTCCAGGCGCAGTCGACCGCGGCCTGCGGCTTCGCCTTCTCCGGCTCGAAGACCCCCGCGTACCACATCGTGCCGAGCACGATCAGCACCAGCGCGATCCCCGTCGCCGTGCCCGCCTGGATCTGCCGCCTCTTGCGCGCGGCCGCTGCCCGGCGGGCGATCTGGCGGTCGAGCTTCGCGCGTGCGAGCGCCCGTTGGCGATCTCTGGTGCGGGCCACGGTGCTGGTCCTCCTGCGGCTATCCGATCTCGACGTGTCTGCGGCCGACACGCCGACCGGCGCTCGGGTCCGGCTCGATCTGTGCCGGTGTGGGCGGGCGGCGCCCGCCCACACCCCGTACGCGGCGGCCGGAGCGAGTGTACGGTCCTAAGCCTGGAGCCGTGTGGGCGACCTGTCTCGGTCTGGCTACAGATCGGCCCACCTATACGCTTGTGACGCTGTGACTGCCCCATTGGGTGGGCCGGAACGAGAGGAAACCCGTGTTCATCGCCGGATTTCCGGCTGACGCCTTCGGCACGAACTGCTACGTCGTGGCGACCGCGCCGGGGGAGGAATGCGTGGTCGTCGATCCCGGCATCGGGGTCACCGACCGCCTCGACGACCTGCTGGCCGAGCACAAGCTCGCTCCCGTCGCCGTGCTGCTCACCCATGGCCACCTCGACCATACGTTCTCGGTGACGCCGGTATGCAAGGCCCGCGGCGTGCCGGCCTACCTGCATCCTGGTGACACCGAAATGCTCGCCGACCCCGCCAAGGGCCTGTCGATGGACCTGCGGGAGCTCTTCGGTGGTCGGTTCGAGTGGGCGGAGCCGGACGACGTGCGCGACCTGGCCGACGGCGAGCCGATCTCGATCGCCGGGTTGGAGATCACCGTCGACCACGCGCCCGGGCACACACGCGGCTCCGTGCTGTTCCGGCTGCCGGGCGACGGCCAGGCCGAACCCGTCTGCCTGTCGGGCGACGTCCTGTTCGCCGGGTCGATCGGCCGCACCGACCTGCCCGGCGGCGACGGCGTCCAGATGTGGGAGAGCCTGCGCGACCGCGTCCTGCCGCTCGCTGACGAGACTGTCGTGCTTCCCGGGCATGGTCCGGCGACCACGATCGGCCAGGAGCGCGCGAGCAACCCCTTCCTGCGCCAGGTCGCCGCGGCAAAACCGGGTGCGGCGCCGAGCCGAGGCTGGTGACCTTCTACCCATGGCCAAACCGACCCCGCTGTCCGGCTTCCCCGAGTGGCTGCCCGGCGAGCAACTGATCGAGCAGCAGTTCCTGGACCGGATCCGCCGCACGTTCGAGCTGCACGGGTTCACGCCGATCGAGACGCGCGCCGTCGAGCCGCTGGACCAGCTGCTCCGCAAGGGCGAGACGTCCAAGGAGGTGTACCTGCTGCGCCGGCTGCAGGCCGCCGCCGACGGTGCGGCCGGTGCGGCCGGTGCGGCCGCCGCTGACGGTGCGGCCGGTGCGGCCGGTGCGGCCGACGCCGAACAGCTCGGCCTGCACTTCGACCTGACCGTTCCGTTCGCCCGGTACGTCCTGGAAAACGCGGGCAAGCTGCAGTTCCCGTTCCGCCGCTACCAGATCCAGAAGGTGTGGCGGGGCGAGCGGCCGCAGGAGGGGCGCTATCGCGAGTTCCGGCAGGCCCACATCGACGTCGTCGACCGCGACACGCTCGCCGTCCACTACGACTACGAGCTGCCGATCGTCGCCGCGGAGGCGCTCGCCGGGCTGCCCATCCCGGCGGTGGTGATCCACACCAGCAACCGGAAGCTGGCCCAGGGCTTCTACCAGGGCCTGGGCATCGCCGACCCGCCGGCCGTGCTGCGCATCGTGGACAAGCTGGACAAGATCGGGCCGGCCCGCGTCGTCGCCGAGCTCGTCGACGCGGTCGGCCTCACCGACGCGCAGGCCAAGGCCTGCCTCGCGCTCGCGGAGATCGCCACCGACGACGCGTCGTTCGCCGACGCGGTCCGCCGCCTCGGCGTCGACGATCCGCTGCTCGACGAGGGGCTGGCCGAGCTGTCGGCGGTGATGGACGCGGCGTCGGCGCTGGCGCCCGGGCTGCTGAAGGCCGATCTGAGCATCGCCCGCGGGCTGGACTATTACACCGGCACCGTCTATGAGGCCAAGATGCGCGGCTTCGAGAAGGCCGGCACCGTGGTCGCCGGGGGCCGCTACGACAACCTGGCCGAGAGCGGGGCGGACCGGTTCCCCGGCACCGGCATCTCCATCGGCGTCAGTCGCATTCTCGGGCTGCTGTTCGGCGCCGGAGTGCTGTCGGTGTCGCGTCAGGTTCCGGCGTGCGTGCTCGTGGCGGTGGTCGCGGAGGAGCGGCGGGCGGAGAGCGACGCGGTCGCGGCGGCGCTGCGCCGGCGCGGCATCGCCACCGAGGTGGCGCCGGCCGCCGCCAGGTACGGCAGGCAGATCCGGCACGCCGACCGGCGCGTCATCCCGTACGTCTGGTTCCCCGGCGAGCCGGGGGCGCCCGGCGAGGTCAAGGACATCCGCTCCGGTGACCAGGCCGCGGCGGACCCGGCGACCTGGGAGCCGCCGGCCGAGGACCGCGACCCGCGGGTGCAGGGCGCCGATCCGGCGGGCTGAGCGCCGATCCGGCGGGCTGAGCGTCGAGCCGGCGCGCCCCGTCGCCGGGCACCGCGGCAGGTTGCCGATGCGTTGCAAATTGCAACCGGTCGATCCGCGCAAAACGATCTCATCGCCCTGCGATTCGCCAGGTTTGCCCGAGATTACCCGTAGTCAGGGAAGCCCCGACGGGCAGTTAATTGACCGATCGATTGTCGCATCGCCCTCGTTTGGGTGAGAGTCTCGGAAAGTTGCTGGAAGGCTTGCGAGCCGTGCGCGGAGACGTTCGGCTGGCGTCGACTTGGTGAGTCACGTCGTGGGGGCGTGACGGACGGGATTTTGTGATGGGCAGGCATCGGCCCAAGGGCACGGCCGCGTACCCGATCGTCTTCGCTGCCGGAATCATCGTCGTCGTCACGCTCCTCGCGATCGCGGGAACCCTCTACGCGCGGCGCGACGCCTCGCCCACCGACACCGCGGACTCGCGCTGCGCCTCCACCGTGCGGGTGGTGACGGCGTCGTCGTTCGCGCCCGTGCTGGAGTACCTCATGCCGTCGCTGGCGGCCGGCCCGGACTGCCTGCGGATCAACATGGACATCGTCGACGGCCGCGCCGCATCGGCCCGGGCCGCCCAGCTGGGCGCCGACGTGTGGATTCCCGACGACGCCGCGTGGCAGTCGTCGGCCGGGAAGCTGCAGATCGCGCCCAAGGACACCCTGGGCTCGGGCACTGTGCTCGCGACGAGCCCGATCTTCATGGTCACCGACAAGGCGACGGCCGGCCGCGTCCAGCAGGCCGGCGGCTCCTGGGCGGCGCTCGCCACGCTCGCGGGCCAGCCGAACGGCGTGAAGCTCGCGGTCCGGGATCCCGCCGGCTCGGGCGACGGAATGGTCGCCGCCGGTGCGGTGGGGGAGGGCATCTGGCTCACCAAGGGCATGGACGCCTCGACGCTGGCGCTCAGCAAGGCGCTGCCGCACGTGCGCACCGTCGCGGGCGACGCGCGGGCGACGCCGAAGGAGGCCGGCGAGGTCGGCCTCGTCCCGGAATACGCGCTGCTGAACGACCTGCCGGCCGACATGACCTACCTGGCGGGCACCGACCGGACCGCGATCCTGCGCTACACCTGGCTCCCCACCGCGTCGGTGGTCAACGACCCGGACCGCTCGACGGCCGTCACCCGGCTGCTGGATGCGATCCGCGGCACCCGGTCCGACGAGGCGCTCGCGGCGGGGAAGCTGCGCCGCGCCGACACCCGGCCGGCGGCCGGCGCGGCGGTCAGCGCGCTGCCCGGCCTGGCCGCGCAGCCGTTCGACGTGCTCGGCGCGCACCACGTCGACCACGTGTTCGCCACCTGGTACCCGTCCGACCGGCGGACCAGCCTGCTCGTGGTGATCGACGTGTCCGGCTCGATGGCCGAGCCGGCGCCGGGAACGGCGACGCCGGTGATCGAACTGGTCAAGCAGGGCTGCCGGTCGCTGGGCACGCTGCTGCCCGACGAGGCCCACATCGGGCTGTGGGAGTTCGGCGCCGAACTGGCCCCACCCAACGACTACCGGGTGGTGCTGCCGCCCGCCGCGCTGACGCCGGAGCACCGCACGGCGTGGGGCAACGCTGTCAACGGGCTCGCCGCCAAGAGCACCGGCACCGGCCTGTACGACACGATCCTGGCGGCGTACACGTCCGCGCGGGACAACTACCAGCAGGGCCTGCCCAACCACGTCTTCGTGTTCACCGACGGCCGCAACGAGGGCGACACCGACTCGATCACCGCCGCGCAGCTGACCGAGAAGCTCGCGGCGGCCAAGGATCCGAAGCGCCCGGTGTACCTCAGCGTGGTGGCGTACGGGCAGGAGCAGGAGGCGAAGATCCTCGAGGGCGCGGTGAAGCCGGTCGACGGCTACGTCGAGGCGACCAGTACCGTCGAGGACGTCAGCGCGGTGTTCCTGCACGTGGCGGCCGGCGGTATCCACGACCACGAGTAGTGGAGAATGGTCCCGCGCTGTCAGCTGGTCGTGCCGCGATCTTGGACGTCTGTCGAGGCCATAGCTCCCACAGACGTCCAAGATCGCGGAAATACGAGGGAGTTCCACCTTGATCCGTTCGCATGAAGCGGGCATGTTGCGCGCGTCGCATGCCGGCACCACCGTCACGCTCGCCGGCTGGGTGGCCCGCCGGCGCGACCACGGCGGCGTGATCTTCGTGGACCTGAGGGACGCGTCGGGCATCGTGCAGGTGGTCTTCCGCGAGGAGCACGCGCACGCGCTGCGCAACGAGTTCTGCGTCCGCGTCACCGGCGAGGTGGCCGCGCGCCCGGCCGGCAACGAGAACCCCGACCTGTCGACGGGCGAGATCGAGGTCGTCGCGAGCGATCTGACGATCCTGTCGGAGGCGGCCCCGTTGCCCATCCCCGTCGACGACCACGTCGACGCCGGCGACGACCTGCGCCTGCGCTACCGCTACCTGGACCTGCGCCGCAGCGGCCCGGCACACGCGATCCGGCTGCGCAGCCGCGCCAACGCGATCGCGCGCGAAGTCCTCGGCGCCCGCAACTTCCTGGAGATCGAGACCCCGACGCTGACCCGCTCCACCCCGGAGGGCGCCCGCGACTTCCTGGTTCCGGTCCGGCTGCAGCCGGGCAGCTGGTACGCCCTGCCGCAGTCGCCGCAGCTGTTCAAGCAGCTGCTGATGGTCGCCGGCATGGAGCGCTACTACCAGATCGCCCGCTGCTACCGCGACGAGGACTTCCGGGCCGACCGGCAGCCCGAGTTCACCCAGCTCGACATCGAGATGTCCTTCGTCACCCAGGACGACGTCATCGAGCTCGGCGAGGCGATCGTGGCCGCCCTGTGGCGCGAGCTCGCCGGCCACGAGATCACCACGCCGATCCCGCGGCTGACCTGGCACGAGGCGATGGCCCGGTACGGTTCCGACAAGCCCGACCTGCGCTACGGAGTCGAGCTGACCGACCTCAGCGAGTACCTGCGCGGCACCGAGTTCCGGGTGTTCGCGTCGGCGATCGACGCCGGCGGTTACGTCGGCGCGGTGGTGATGCCCGGCGGCGCCGCGCAGACCCGGCGCGAGCTGGACGGCTGGCAGGACTGGGCGAAGGCGCGCGGCGCGCGCGGGCTGGCGTACGTCGTCCTCGACGCGGAGACCGGCGAGGCCCGCGGCCCGGTCGCCAAGAACCTCAGTCAGGAGCACCTCGGCGGCCTGGCCGACGCGGTCGGCGCCAAGCCCGGCGACGCGGTGTTCTTCGCCGCGGCGGCCGACCGGCGCGAGGCGCAGGAACTGCTCGGCGCGGCGCGGCAGGAGATCGCCGCCCGGGCGGGGCTGGCCGACGAGAGCGCCTGGGCGTTCTGCTGGGTGGTCGACGCGCCGATGTTCGAGCGCACCGACGAGGGCGGCTGGACGGCCGTGCACCACCCGTTCACCTCGCCCACCGACGACTGGATGGACCGCTTCGAGCAGGCCCCCGGCGACGCGCTCGCCTACGCCTACGACATCGTCTGCAACGGCAACGAGATCGGCGGCGGCTCGGTGCGTATCCACCGCGGCGACGTGCAGCGCCGCGTGTTCGACCTGCTCGGCATCACCCCGGACGAGGCCGACGAGAAGTTCGGCTTCCTGCTGGAGGCGTTCAAGTACGGCCCGCCGCCGCACGGCGGCATCGCCTTCGGCTGGGACCGGGTCACCATGCTGCTCGCCGGCGCCGACTCGATCCGCGAGGTCATCGCGTTCCCGAAGACCCGCGGCGGCTTCGACCCGCTCACCGGTGCGCCCACGCCGATCACCGCGAAGCAGCGCCAGGAGGCCGGCGTCGACGCCAAGCCCAAGGCAGGAGCCTCTTCGGGGACCGCCGGTGTCTCGGCACCGGTCGCGCCAGCCTGATCGCGGGGTTGCGGTTGTCGCGCGTCTCGCTGTTGATCGTCGGATTTGGAGGTTACGCGGGGACGGCCATCAGCCGTCGCTCGTCATCCATCGGTCTCGGGGCGGTCGTGGGGCTGTCGCGGCGTACCGGCTTCGACATCACCGACCGGTCCGCCGTGTTCGCAGCGTTCGAGTCGATGCGACCGGCCGCGGTGATCAACGTCGCCGCGGTGCTGGGCAACAGCGGCGGCCCGGCGGCGGCCAGCTGGCCGGTCAACGTGACCGGTGCGGGGATCGTCGCGGCGGCGGCCGCTTCGGTGGGTGCGCGGTTGGTCCACGTCAGTTCCGACGTGGTGCACGGCGGGCGGCCCGAGCCCTACACCGAGGCCGACGATCCGACGCCGGTGTTCCCGTACGGCGCGGCCAAGGCGGCCGCCGAGGCGGCCGTGTCGGCCGCGCACCCCGCCGCCGTCGTGGTCCGCACGTCGTTGATCGTGTCCGGTTCCGAGGGTCCGCGGTCGCGGCACGAACTGGGTGCGCTGGCGCTGGCCCGCGGCGAGGCGTCCGGTGCGCTGTTCACCGACGAGATCCGGTGCCCGGTGCCGGTCGACGGGCTGGCCCGGGCGCTGGTGGAGCTTGCCATGGTCGACTACGCGGGTGTCCTGAACGTCGCCGGCGCGCACGCGATGTCCCGGCACGAGCTGGGCGTGCGGGTGGCCCGCCGGCACGGCCTGCCGCCCGACGCGGTGCCGGCCGGCACGCTGGCCGCCAGTGGCCTGTCGCGCCCCGGAGTAGTCAAGCTCGACTGCACCCGCCTGGCGGAAATCCTCCCCGGCGTGGGCGCACTCACGCTGGGCTGGTAGCCCAAGATCGCGTCGATCTTGCAGTTGTGGTGCCGGAATTCGCCCTAACTCATCCGTCTTTGTCACCCACCACAACTGCAAGATCGACGCGATCATGGGGCGGGTCGGAAGTCTGCCGGGGGTCGCCATCGCCCGTGCCTCCTCGGGGGACATGATCGCGGTGGCCGCCTCGGCGTACTCGTCGACGCTCACCGGCACGTACCGGATCTCCCGTCCGACGACGGCGCCGATCTCGGCAGCCGGGTCGGTCCGGTCGAATGGTGGCGTCCCGGCTCGGGAGCCGATCCGGACGCCGACGCCGCGACCGGCCAGTCGCTGCGCCACCCGGCGTCCGGTCTTGCCGGTGCCGCCGGTCACGAGTACGAGTTCGCTCATGCCGTCGAGTCTTCGCGAGACATGTGAGACGGAACATGGTTGAGATGCTCGGACGCATGCGTCATCGTCTACGCTTGCCGGTCATGGACGCACTGGCCGGGCTGCTTGATGGCCCCCGCGCCCGCAACGCGTTCCTGATCCGTGCCGTGCTCGACCCGCCGTGGTCGCTGCGCATCCAGGACGAGGCGCCACTGTGCCTGGTCGCCGTCGTGCGCGGGGACGCGTGGATGGTGCCCGACGGCGGCCCGCCGGTGCACCTCGACCGGGGCGACGTCATGGTCACCGTGGGGCCGGCGCCGTACACGGTGGCCGACCACCCGTCGACGCCCCCGCACGTGGTCATCCACCCCGGCGAGCGGTGCACGACGCCGGACGGGCGCAGCCTCACCGACGAGATGACGCTCGGCGTGCGCACCTGGGGGACCAACCCCGACGGCCGGGTGCTGATGCTGGTCGGCACGTACCAGATGCGCGGCGAGGTCAGCCGCCGCCTGCTCTCGGTGCTGCCGCCGCTGCTCGTGCTCCCGGCCGGCGGCCTCGACAGCCCGCTGGTGCCGCTGCTCAACACCGAACTGGTCAAGGACGAGCCGGGCCAGGAGGCGGTGCTCGACAGGCTGCTCGACCTGCTGCTGATCGCGGTGCTGCGGGCCTGGTTCGCCCGCCCGGACGCGGGCACCCCGGCGTGGTACCGGGCGCACAGCGACCCGGTGGTCGGGCGCGCCCTGCGCATGATCCACAACAACCCCGGCCACCCGTGGACGGTCGCGTCGCTGGCGGCCGGCACCGGCGTCTCCCGGGCGGCGCTCGCCCGTCGCTTCACCGAGCTTGTCGGCGAGCCGCCGATGCGGTTCCTCACCGGCTGGCGGCTGGCCATGGCGGCCGACCTGCTGCGCGAGCCCGACGCCACGCTCGGCTCGGTGGCCCGTCGGGTCGGCTACGGCAGCGCGTTCGCGTTGAGCGCGGCGTTCAAGCGCGAGCTGGGCGTGAGCCCGCAGGAGCACCGGGCGGGCGCCGCCGTCGCCCGGGTGGGGTAGCGGTGCCGTCCGCGTACACCAGGCTCGACGGCCGGGACGCCGTCGTGGCGGCAGCCGGCGGCCAGCCCTACGCCCGGTACAGCGCCGTGGGCGAGGTGACCGGGTACCGGTCGGACGCCGCGGTGGTCTGGCGGCTCGCCCGCGGGTCCGGGGTGTCGGTCGGCGGGCTCGGCGACGGAATCGCCGCGCTCGACCTGATCAGCGCGACCGGGCTCGAGTCCGGCGTCGAGTGGCTGCACCTGCCGCGGCTGGCGCCCGAACACACCGCGCGGCTCGTCCCGGTGATCCACGACGACTGGGACTACCTGGTGGCCCGCACCGTCCCGCCGCTGGACGGCGCCGTCCGGGTGGCGCCCCTCGATCCGGTGCACGATCCGGCCGTGGACGCGCTGCTCGACGTCGCGTTCCCGCAGAGCATGGCGCGGCCCGGCGACGGCAAGGTGCGGCGCTGGTACGGCGTCCAGGAGGACGGCGAGCTGATCGCGACGGCGGCCGACCGCAGCCGCGGCGGCGTCGGGTACATCGCCGGCGTGGCCGTGCACCCGGCGCACCGCAAGCGCGGGCTCGGTTCGGCGGTCACCGCGGTGCTGACCGGCGTCCTGCTCGACGAGTTCGGGGCCGTCGGTCTCGGGGTCATGGCCGACGCCGTCGCCACCCGGCGCATCTACGAGCGACTCGGCTACGGCGAGCACCTGCTCCGCACGTCTTTGCACCTGAGCCGTTAGGGTCGCGGCGTGGACGACGGGCTTTTCGATCTTCCGGGGGTCAAGCCGGCGCCGGAGCACGCGCCCGGTTCTGGAAGCTCAGCCACGACCGGCTTCGCCCCGCCGGCGCCGGACTCGCCGCTCGCCGTGCGGATGCGGCCGGCCTCCCTCGACGAGCTGGTCGGACAGGACCACCTGTTGGCGCCGGGTGCGCCGCTACGGCAGCTGGTGACCGGCACCAGCCCGATGTCGGTGATCCTGTGGGGTCCGCCCGGCTCGGGCAAGACCACGATCGCGCACCTCGTCGCGGGCGCGGGCGGGCGCCGGTTCGTCGCGATGTCGGCGCTGAATGCCGGCGTCAAGGACGTCCGCGCGGTGATCGACGCCGCGCGGCGCCAGCGCCGCGCCGGCGGGGAGCCGACTGTGCTGTTCATCGACGAGGTGCACCGGTTCAGCAAGACGCAGCAGGACTCGTTGCTGGCCGCCGTCGAGGACCGGACGATCACCCTGCTCGCCGCGACCACCGAGAACCCCTACTTTTCGGTGATTTCGCCGCTGTTGTCGCGGTGCGTGCTGCTCACCCTCAAGCCGCTCGACGAGGCCGCCGTGCGTGGCCTGGTGCACCGGGCGCTGGCCGACGAGCGCGGGCTGGCCGGATCGGTCACGCTCGCCCCGGACGCGGAGGAGCACCTCGTCCGGCTGGCCGGTGGGGACGTCCGCAAGGCGCTGACGGCGCTGGAGGCGGCCGCCTCGTCGGCGTCGGCGGCCGGCTCCGCGGAGATCGACCTCGCGACCGCCGAACGCGCCGTCGACGTGGCCGCGCTGCGGTACGACCGGGCCGGCGACGAGCACTACGACGTCGTCAGCGCGTTCATCAAGAGCATGCGCGGCTCGGACGTCGACGCCGCCCTGCACTACCTCGCCCGGATGCTCGCGGCCGGCGAGGACGCGCGCTTCGTCGCCCGTCGGATGATCATCTTCGCGAGTGAGGACGTCGGGATGGCCGACCCGATGGCGCTGCTCGTCGCGAACGCGGCCGCCCATGCGGTGGAATACGTCGGGCTGCCGGAAGCCCAGCTCAACCTGGCCCAGGCGGTGATCCACCTGGCAACGGCGCCCAAGTCGAACGCGGTCATCACGGCCATCGGCGCCGCGGTGGCCGACGTGCGCGCCGGGCGCGGCGGGAGCGTGCCGGTGCACCTGCGTGACGCACATTACGCCGGCGCCCGAGGGCTCGGGCACGGCGCAGGCTACCGCTACCCGCACGACGACCCGCGGGGCGTCGTGACCCAGCAATACGCCCCGGAGGGGCTCACCGACGCGGAGTACTACCAGCCCAGCGAGCACGGCGCCGAGCGCTCCGTAGCCGACCGGTTACCGCGTTTGCGGCGTATCGTGCGTGGCGATGCGGGCGGCGGAGAGGGGAAGGCGTGACACCGCGAGACACCGGCTGGGACGCCGAGGGCGACCACTCCCGTGGCGGGCGGCACGGCCGCCCCGAGGAGGAGTCGCGCGGCCGGCCCGCCGGGCGGCACGGTGTCGACGAGCCGCTCGTTAGCCGCGACGCCCGCGACCCGCGCGACCCGCGCGACCCGCGGGGTCCCCGGCCGGGGCCGCACGGCCGCGCGGTGCCCGAGCCACGCCGCCACCCCGGTGACACCGGGGAGAACCGCCGTCTCGACGCCTGGGGAGAGGCGGCCACCGAGCACATCCCGGTCCTGAACGATGAGGGCCGCGCCGGCCGGCGCAGCGGACCCCGCCAGCCCGATGGCCGTCCCGGCCCGGGCCGCGCACCGGTCCCCGGCATGGGTCAGGGTCGCGCTCCGGCGCCGGCGGACCGGCCGGGTCCCACCGGATACGCGCCGGCGCTACCACCGCCACCCGGACGTGGGCCCGCCGGCTATCCGTCCCAGCCGTACCCCACGTCCGGAGGACCGCAGGGCGGGGGCTTCGGCGGTCCGCCCCCACGGACGGGCACGCCGCCTCCCAGCCGCGGGCCGGGTATCCCCGGCGCTAGCCGGTCGGGCGGCCACGCCGTCCCCCAGCGTCCCGGTGAGCCCGGCTTCGACGGCCCGAGCGGCGCGCACGGCACGGTGCCGCCGCGCGGCGGCCCCGGCATGGGTGGTCCGAGCGGTGCCCACGCTGTCGTCCCGCCGCGCGGGCGGCCCGACTCCGCCGGCGCGGGCCAGCCCGGTGCCGGCCCCCACGGCGGCGGGCCGGGCATGGGTGGTCCGAGCGGCGCGCACGCGGTGGTGCCGCCGCGCGGTGGGCCGGGCATGGGTGGTCCGAGCGGTGCGCACGCGGTGGTGCCGCCGCGCGGCCGGCCCGACTCCATCGGTGCCGGCCCGCCCGGTGCCGGACGGCACGGCGCCGTCCCGCACGGCCGCGGCGGTCCGCCGCCGCCGGGTATCGACGGCCCCCCGGCCGGTATGGGTGGTCCGAGCGGTGCCCACGCCGTGGTGCCGCCGCGCGGTCCGGAGCCCCGCGGCGCGGGAATGGGTCCGAGCGGCGCGCACGCGGTGGTTCCGCCGCGTGGCGAGCCTGGCCTCGACGGTCCCGGCGGCGGGCGCGGCCGCCACGGCGCGCCCGGCACCGGCGGCCCAGCGGCGCCCCCCCGTGGCGAGCCGAATCTCGATGGTCCGAGTGGCGGGCACGCGCTCGTGCCGCCCCGCGACGGTCGTGGTCTCGACGGTCCGAGCGGCGGGCACGCGCTCGTGCCGCCGGCGTCGCGCGGGCCGCAGCCGCGCCCCGGTCGCTTCCCGGCGCCGCGCCCGTCGCCCGGCAATGGCGCGGCAGCGCAGGGCCGTCCCGCGCCGGGCCGCGGCGCTCCGGCCGGCTCCCCGGACCTCGAATGGCTCGACGGCGCTCCCGGCACGACCCGCGCCGACGGCCGGCCAGACGGCCCACGGGCCGCCGCTGCGGACACGGCGACGC
>Ga0111538_10006789_pt1 | contig 15458 bp, 13 predicted proteins | sample SoiMethybrSBSTD1_FD_79669 | JGI IMG/M metagenome (GOLD analysis project Ga0111538, IMG submission 79669) | Bulk soil microbial communities from a Populus tree surrounding site in Tennessee, USA - Soil MetaG P. TD hybrid SBSTD1 (version 2)... | ecosystem: Environmental > Terrestrial > Soil >...
AGGCCAGCCCGGAGGGCTGGCAGGAGATTAGCCCCGGGTGGAGCGCAAGCGACACCCGGGGTTTTTCGTTCAACGTCAACCGCACCCCGGAGGGGTGCGAGGATAATGTGGTGGTGGTCGAGCACCAGATAAATCTCCAAAAGTTTGGCCACACCACCGCGTCTGCGCGGAATGAGGCGCTTCGGATTTCTTTTGATCGCGCAGCCACCCCTCCTCGGCTGAGGAGGGGAGCCGTCAGGACTAGCGGGTCTCCTAAGCACCACACCGCACAACGAAGCATTCTCCATCTGTTACGATAAATAGCGATGAGACCCACCGCGCCGGATAATCCCCGGCCAAAACTCCAGGCATCGCACATCTACCGGGACCTTAAGGATCTCGTCTGGCCGCGCCGTCACCTCTTTGGCCTGGGATTGATCCTGGTCCTCATCAATCGCGCTGCGGGACTCGTCCTGCCGGCTTCAACGAAATACCTTTTGGACGATGTGGTGCAACCCCGTCGAGAGGATCTTCTGCTGTCTCTCGTTTCTGTCGTCGCCGTTGCCGTCGTGGTTCAGGCGATAACCTCCTTCGCGCTTGTCCAGTTGCTCAGCGCCTCCGCGCAACGCCTGATTGCGGAGATGCGAATCCGAGTGCAGGCGCACATCGGCAGGTTGCCCATCCGCTATTACGACGCCAACAAAACCGGCGCGTTGGTTTCGCGCATCATGTCCGATGTCGAGGGAGTACGAAATCTCGTAGGCACGGGACTCGTCGAACTCATCGGCGGTCTCTTCACCGCCGTCATCGCCTTTGTCCTCCTGATTCGCATCAACGCGACACTCACATTTGTGGCGATCGGGTTTCTTCTCGTCTTCGGGTTGATTCTCCAGAAGGCCTTTCGGAAGATCCGACCCATTTTCCGGGAGCGCGGGAAGATCAACGCTGAAGTCACCGGCCGGTTGACCGAAACACTGGGCGGCATACGGGTTGTCAAAGGCTTCCACGCAGAAGCTCGCGAGGCTGCCGTGTTTGAATCCGGCGCGATGCGGTTATTCGAGAATGTCCGGCGTTCATTGCTTGCAACCTCGACCATTGGGCTGACGTCCACTCTGTTCATGGGGATCGTCAGTACCATCGTCATGGTGATTGGTGGCCGCCTCCTGATTCGTAACGCGATGTCGATCGGAGACTTCTTCCAGTTCACGCTGTTGCTGGGTTTTATGGTCGCGCCGGTCTTTCAGATCGCCAGCATCGGAACACAGTTGACCGAAGCCTTTGCTGGATTGGACCGAATGCATGAAGTTTTGGAGGAACGGCCCGAAGACCAGGACCCACAACGGACGATGGCGCTTGAACGCATCCAGGGACAAGTTCGATTCGAAGATGTCACCTTCGAGTACGACGCGGGCAAACCCGTTCTTAAGGGCATCACACTGGAGGCACGGCCGGGAACCAGCACAGCGTTGGTGGGATCCTCGGGATCCGGAAAGAGCACGTTGATTGGATTGGTAGCTGCTTTCGCAAATCCGACGACCGGTCATGTCTACGTCGATGGAATGGAGCTCTCGACTGTCCGCCTCGAGTCGTATCGATCACAACTTGGAGTTGTTCTTCAGGACAACTTCCTCTTCGACGGCACGATTCGAGAGAACATTCTGTTTGGAAGGCCGGGAGCTAAGGAATCGCAGATCGTGGAAGCAACTCGGATCGCCCGCGTTGACGATTTTGCCGCAGAGTTCGAGAAAGGTCTCGACACCATTATCGGGGAACGGGGAGTGAAATTGTCCGGAGGCCAGCGCCAACGTGTCGCGATCGCGCGCGCTGTTCTGGCAGATCCCAGAATTCTCATTCTCGACGAAGCCACTTCAAGTCTGGACAGCGAGAGCGAAGCGCTGATACAGGAGGGACTGGCTGCTCTGATGCGCGGTCGCACCACGTTTGTTATCGCCCACCGCCTCAGCACGATTCGCAGGGCCGATCAGATTCTTGTTCTGGAGCACGGTCTCATCGTGGAGCGCGGAACCCATGCGGAACTGCTGTCGCACCAGGGCCGTTACTTCGATCTCTACACGAAGCAGGCCGGGCTTGAGGGAAATCGATTTGTGAACCCGGGCGAGGGTGAGCCCCCGGCCGATGCGGCCGATGCCGGCGGCGGGCAGAAGGAACCGCGAGAAGGTATTGGTTCCGTTGCAAGGGACCTGCTCGGGCTGCGAGGCGGATAGCGGAGGGCACTTCCAGCACATTTGGGTCGAAGACGGTGTCCGTCTGAGCAATCTCGAATCGTGACTCTCGCGCCCTTTAGTCAGGGCAATGACATACTTGGCTGAGCGGGTGTGAAACCTCACCCGCTCAGCCAAATATGTTGGTGCTCTGACTCAGGGCGTGACGCCACTCTTAAAAGCGGATGCTAGTTTGGCCAGCAATGGGAACAAGTGGGACAGTCTCCTGACATGGGAACTGCTATACTCCCGCGAGGAGGGAGCTTATGAATCGAGTATTTTTTGCGGTGATGGTTGTTGCTCTGTTGCACGGCTGTGCGCCATCTCCCGAGTCACCGCCGACGCCTCTGAACGAAACGGCGCCCAACGCTCCCCCACCGGAACCGGCTCCGGACGTGACGCCTGCGGCTCCCGCGACGATTCTTTCCATGAACTACATCGACGCCGCTTCAGCTCTTGCTGAAGACAACATGGAAAAGGCGAAGGCCTCCCTCAAGAACCTGGCGGCGGAAAGCACTGGAGAGCTTCAGAAGCTCGCTGAAGCTGCAGCGAATACCGGTGACATTGCCGCAACGCGCGAGCGTTTCAAGGCGCTGTCTGCTGTGGCAACAAAGATGGAACTGCCCGAGGGCTACGCTGTTGCCTTGTGCCCCATGTATAAAGGCGGTTCGAAGTGGGTTCAGAAGAAAGAGACACTCCATAATCCCTATTTCGGCAAGACCATGCTCACGTGCGGTTCTTTCGTGAATTAAGGCTTCGGATTGATTCGACCGATTGAATACACCGTATCGCTGGAAGCACCGCAGACCCAGACCTTCCAGATCACAATGCTCGTGCGCAATGTGGCTTCTCGCACGCTGGAGGTCGCACTGCCCGTTTGGCGTCAGGGCCGTTACGGGGTACTGAATCCCGCCGGAAGCATTCGAAGCGTCCGGGCATACACGCCGTCGCAGCGCGCCCTCGCCATCCGCAAAACAGACAAGACGACATGGCGCATCGAAGCTGAAGGCGCGCCGGAAATCTTCATTCAATATACGGTCTTCGCGAATTCGCTCAACGATCGAACTCGTCATGTCGACGACACGCATGCCTTCCTGTCAGGCGCAATGGTGTTCTTCTATGTTCCCTCGCGACGCAATGATTCCCTTCTCGTTCGTCTCGATGCGCCTGCCGACTGGCAGGTTGCCTGCGGCCTCGACCACGCCGAGGACGATCCTTTGACGTTGCTGGCGCCGAACTATGACGTCCTCATTGACTCCCCGATAGAGATCGGTCAACACGAGCTCATAACGTTCGATGTTGCAGGAAAGCGCCATGACGTCGCTGTCTGGGGCGGAGCGGCGTTTGACGCTGCTCGACTCGAACGGGATTTCATGCAGGTCGTTCAAACCGAACTCAAGATATTCGGTTCGCTGCCTTACGATCGCTATGTTTTCATCATGCACGTCGCAGCCGGCCTTGGTGGTGGAACGGAACATCTGAATTCCACCGTTATCCAAATGACACCCCGTTCTCTCGAAGAAGAGGAGCAATACAAGAGGGTGTTGTCTCTGGCCGCTCATGAAATGTTCCACACGTGGAACGTCAAACGATTCAAGCCTTCCGCGCTTCGCGACGTCGATCTCACGCGAGAGAACTACACGGAACTCCTCTGGTTCTGCGAGGGAACCACGTCGTATTACGACACGCTTGTCGTGGTGCGCGCCGGTCTCGACACACCGGCTTCGTATCTCCGGGCGCTTGCAGAAGGGATTTATCAGTGTCGTGCGCGTCCGGGAACGCGGGTGCAGAGTCCTGCTGAATCGTCGTTTGATGCGTGGATCAAATTCAACAATCCTACGCCGGACGATCTGAACTCCACTGTCTCGTATTACGAGTCTGGCGAGCTGGTCAGTCTTTTGCTGGACCTGGACATCCGTCGTCGTACTCAGAATCGCGTGAATCTGGATCACTTGATGTCTGCAATGTATGAAGCCTTCCCTGTTTCCGGCCCTGGCTATACGACGGCCGACCTCCTGGAAGTTCTCAGCCGCCTTACGAACTCCCGGTTTGAGGAGTTCTTTGAGAAATACATCGAAGGAACCTCTCGCTATCCTTTTGAAGAGTTTTTTCACGTCGTGGGCCTGGAAATGGTTCCGTTGCAAACCGACGCGCGAGCGTATACCGGACTGGCTCTCCAGGAAGATGGCGCCAGCTGTGTCGTGCGATCAGTGTTGTCCGACGGACCGGCTTACATCGCGGGTGTAAATTCCGGGGATGAAGTCGTGACGTTGAACGGCCGGAAGTTTCGCGCTCCCGACATCAACGGCCACATTGAGCGAACGATGTCGCCCGGAGATACCGTGTGGCTACAGCTTCTCCGTCGAGGCCGCCTGCGCCGTGTGGAATTCCGGCTTGGGGAAAAACCAAACTCTCGATGGGAAATTCGGAAGGTCAGTTCACCGACGCCGGAACAGAAGGCGGGTTACGAATCCTGGCTTCATTGTGAGTTCTAAAAAATGCGGGAATATCGTCGCGTGTCACACCCTCGTGAGTCAGACTGCTGTCCAAATTATCCTCGCACCCCTCCGGGGTGCGGTTGGCGTTGAACGAAAAGCCCCGGGTGTCGCTTGCGCTCCACCCGGGGCTAAACTGCTGCCAGCCCTCCGGGCTGGTCTCTTGCACGCCGGAGGCCTTCCAAATGTCGGATGTGAAATGTCTGCTGTGCGCTGTCGCTATGCTCACCGGTCCTTCTGGAGCCACAGCGTCACCAATGTCCCCAGCACAACATTCGCGACAGTAAGAACGGTGTACACGGCGTGGAGCAATCCAAACGTTCGCATCTGCGGAGGCGCCGGATCCCTTGGTACGAAATCGAGCTGCCGTCCGATGCTCAACACGGATGGCGTAATGGCGACCATCAGGAACAACACCACCAACAGCATCGCCACAATTTCCCATGTTGCCACTTTTGATCCGCGCAGGCCGCTAACGAACCCCAGGGCCAGGATCCCTATCGGAAGCTGTGCAAGGTTCCAATATTGGAAGTAAAGGCGGTTTAATTCCGACGAGAGGTATCGCAGCATCTCTCGTGCAGTCGGATTCTCCATGCTGGCAACTACGGCGCTAAATGTTTCGTTGGGGGAATCTGCAAGGAGACGGTCGATCGCATAGAAGTTTTGAGTTGCAACGACCATCATGAAGAGATTTCCGAAAAGCCAGACGGCCATGCAAAACATCGCCCACTTTTCGCGACGTTTCAAGCGGCAGAACCTTTGCGTCGAATCAAGCCTTTCGCGTTGACCTGAAAACCTTCGGGAAGGTTTGCTTCCACTGTCGGGCGGTACCCTTTCACAGGCCAATCCTTGTCCGCAAATACCTCGGCGATGGCGATTCGAACCCGCGGCCGGTCGGCTGCGGCGGCATAGGCCTCCAGCAGGACCTCTCGAGCGGTCTCCCCCATTTCCGCAATTGCGTGAACCGCAGAGATGCAGACATCGTCATCATCGTCTTCCAGAGACTTCTGCAGTACCGCTGCAATCTCCGGAGTGACGTGACCCTGCATCGCCTTGATGAGACTGGAGCGATGCTCGGGCGATGTAAACGGGTTCTGAGCGACATCCTGCAGCACTTCGACAAGGCGAGGGATCAGCTGCTCGTTCGGCAGAATCCGTGCGAGTGCCTGTACGGGCCATTCCACCTGGTGATAAGACTTGAGAAATCGAATCAGGGGATCGACTGCGCTTTCGCCCTTCGACGCGAGCATATCCACGACCATTCGTTTCTCTTCGATGTCTTGTGTGATGACTTTGCTGGAGATCGTAAAGCGTTTCGCCAGAGCGAATGTGGCGTCAGGATTGTTCATGTCTGCCAGTTTCTGTGCGGCCTCGATGCGAGGAGCGTCTTCGCCGGCGGTTTCGGTTATGCGTTTCGTGAGCCGTTCGATCGGCGTTCTTGATTTGAGGAAATCAAACATTTTTAAGTAGTCCTAGATTTTAAGATCGCGAGGCGGCCGCAGTCATTTCCCCAGGTTGATCAGTGAAAACGGATCGACGCGCGTGTTCTGAACCTTCGCACCCCAGTGAAGGTGTGGGCCCGTAACACGTCCCGTGGCACCGGCAAGACCAATGACCTTCGCGCGTTCCACAATCTCGCCTTCCTTTACGTTCATGCGCGAAAGGTGTGCATACAGAGTGTAGATACCCAGACCGTGATCGACAATCACCGTGTTCCCGGTGAAGAACAAACCTTTCGCCAGCACCACCCGGCCCCGATTTGTGCTTCGAATCGGAGTTCCGGTCGTCGCCTTGAGATCCGCTCCGGCATGGGGATTCCTGGATTCGCCATTGAAGACCCTGCGTTTTCCAAAGCTTGATCCTACGCCCCCCGGAATAGGGACGACAAAGGGTTCCCGCCAGAGGGCTTCCGGCGTGATCGTATTGTGGATCTCTTCCAACTCCTTTGCTTCGCGGAGTGCACGCTCAGTGTTTCCCGGGCTGAGTTCCACGTATTGCTCTGCGACCTGCAGGTGTTGGACCGGGAACTTAACCGCCTTCACATTGACGGTGACGGTGCTCTTTTCTACCGCTCCGTTCTTCGTGACTCGGATTTCGGCCGAATAGTCCCCTGGTTGCACATCGAGGTCGATGCCGATGACGCTCACCCAATCTTTGCCGATTTTCGTATACGGAACAGTCTTACCCTGCCATTGAATCTCCGCGGCTTCTATTCCGACTTCATCAGGTACAGACATGCGAACCGCCTGTCCCTGCTGTGCACCCACGATGGATATCAGAAGTGTCGCAATTTGAAGAATGCTCATAATGTTCAGCGGGTCGAACTTGTGAAATTGAACCGTCCAAGTTTAACCGGGGGGACATGATAAGCCCCAGGTCCCCACAGCGTCCTTCCCTGCTTCCCGATAGCCAGGGCGCCGGCCAGGGCGTCCAGGTAGGACTGGGTGAAGCGCATCGACTTCACAGCGCCCGCGATTTCCCCATCGCGCACCATGAACGTTCCGTCGCGAGTCATGCCGGTTACCACCACGTCGCGCGGATGCACCGTCCGGGTATACCAGAAACGGGTGATATATAAGCCGCGACTGGTCGAGGCGATCATCTCTTCGACGTTAGACGTGCCAGGCATCAGAAAGAGGTTCATTGGCAGCGGCCCCATGCGATCCGTTGGAGATTCCAGCGCATGCCCTGTCGACCTGGCCCCCGCCTCGCGTCCAGCGGTATAGCTATCATAAACCGGGGCCTTCGCCACTCCGGCGTCCACGATAATCACGCGTTGCTTCGACTGGCCTTCTGCATCGAAAGGTGTGGGAATACCCGATGGATCCAGGCCATCGTCCACGATCGTGACGTTCTGGGACATTACCTTCTGGCCGGTTCTGCCATTGAGCCACGACCGCTCTTCCTGATAAGCCAACGCGCTCATACCGTCAACTGCCATCATCGACAGCAAATCCGCAGTGGCATAAGGATCGAGAATGACGGTGTACTCTCCGGGTTCGGCAACCTGCGGGTCTACGCCCATTCGGGTTTTCCGGACAGCTTCGTCCGCCAGTTCCTCCCAGGTTACGGAATCGAGTTTCCATCCGGATGCCTGAGCCCATCCCGAGGACGTCTGGCTCATCACCACTGTTGAGGCGTCGACGAGCGTCGTTTCAGTTTCCGCAAAAACACCTTTGGAATTGGCGACTCCGAAACTGTTTCTGCCCGTCATCATGGAACCCGCAGCCGTATAGCCGGCTTCCGCCGCCTTACGGCAAACAACACCAACGCCCTGGGCGCGCAATGACGGCGAGCAGGAAGCAACGGACTCATCGAAACCGTTCGTTGGTTCCAGGCGCGTAGCCCCCGGCAGTCCACGAAAGTCCGGATTCTCGGGCTGCTGCCGCGCGAGATCAAAAGCGGTATTCGGGAGTTTTCGCAGGGATGCTACGTCCGTGACGTTAGATACCGCCGTTCCACATCGGGAGCCAGAGACACAGCGAACGAGAATCTCGTGGTTGGTTTCCGTGACGTTCTGGTGGATATGGTTGTTCGCGAAGCGCGTCAGACTGTCGTCGCGCCGGCGGTAGACAACTTCGGTTTCATCCGCAGGCGAGGCTGCAAAAATGGTGTCCGCGATTTCCTTAAAGGTCATCGGTACACTCCAACGCGTACGTTCCTGAAACGTGCGGGTGCTGCACCGTGGCCTGTCCCCATCACCTGCATGGGCTCGCCTTTGCCGCAGTTCGGTGTGCCCCACAGCTTCCAATGTTTCTCGTTGCCGATCGCATCGCAGGAGTTCCAGAACTCCGGAGTGATTCCGGCGTACGTGCAGTTTCGCAGCAAACGCGTTCTCTTCCCCTTTTTGATCTCGTAGCCCAGCTGCGTACCAAACTGAAAGTTGAGACGCATGTCGTCGATGCTCCAGGAACGGTTCGTTTCCATATAAACGCCGTCGTCGGTATCGGCGATCATGTCTTCAAGGTCCCAGGTTCCCGGCTCGAGCGATACATTCGTCATGCGGATGAGTGGTATGCGATTCCAGCCATCAGCGCGCATACACCCGTTGCTCTGAAGACCGAGTTGCGATGCAGTCTCCCGGGACATCAGATATCCGGTGAACTCTCCGTTCTTAACCAGAGGCGTGCTTGACGCGGGGATTCCTTCGTCGTCCCAGCCGAACGTTCCAAGACCTGTTGAACGCACGCTGTCGGCCGTGAGGTTCACAATCGGTGATCCGTATCGAAGCTTGCCGAGGTTGTCTGTCGTCAGGAAACTGCGCCCGGCGAACGCGGCTTCGGTGCCATAGACGCGATCGAGTTCTGTGGGATGGCCGCAGGATTCATGGATCTGCAGGGCGAGTTGCGAACTATCGAGGATCAGAGAGGTAACCTGGCTCGGGCACACATCAGCGTTCAACAGCGCAACGGCCTCTGAGGCCACGCGTTCCGCGTGGTCCACAAATCTACCCTCGAGGATGTATTCCCAGCCCCCGGTTCCCTGACAACGAAACGCGTCGGGATGCGCGCGAACCTGGATATCGTTGCCGTTTACCGCTGTCGCTGCAATGGCGCCTCCGCATTCGTAAATGGTTTGGTCCAGCAACGCGCCCTCGGTATTCGCGAACGTTTTCCGATGGCGAACAGAAATCACACGTCCTTCGGACACCTTCACACCGGCATTACGCCGAATTATCGCGTCGGCGTTCAGAAGCAATGCCAGCTTCTCTTCGATAGGAACGGAAAAGGGATCGATCCGGACTGGAGTCACATAGGTTCCGGTGCTCGTCACTGGCGGCCCCAGATCCACAGGGTTTCCGGGAACCAGAGCACTGGCCTTAGCAATTTCCACGGCCAATGCGGTGACGCGATCAATCTCGTTGCGGGTGACATCGGCGCTGGAAGCAAACCCCCACGAGTCTCCGACCAGGACGCGGACTCCAAACCCGACGGTTTCAAGATCCCCGAGCGAGTCCACAATGCCATCCTTTACGCCCGCGGTCTCCGTTCGACTCTCGATAATTCTGATGTCCGCATAGCGCGCGCCTTTGAGCAGAGCCGTCTCCATCGCCTGCTGAGCAAGTTGCTTCACAGTTCAAATGTCTCCGTGTACTTGGGTATGGTGACCGGCCAATCCGGTTTTTCCTGCTGCATGTGGTCTTTCATTGCGGTGATGGCTCGAGGCTCGCCGTGGACCAGAAATGTCTTTCGTGGCGGTTTCTTGAAAAAGCCGAGCCAGCGAAGGATTTCACTGTAATCGCCGTGCGCTGAGAAGTCCTCGATCGAGTGGATTGCCGCGCGAACGGGGTAGTCGACTCCGTAGATCCGAATCGTCTTCGCTCCTTCCACCAAATAGCGGCCGCGCGTCCCAGCAGCCTGAAAGCCGACAAACACGACGGAGTTTCTATCGTCGGGGAGCCGGTGCATCAAATGATGGACAATGCGTCCTCCCGTCGCCATGCCGTTGGCGGAGACAATGACCGCGGGATAACGATGGTCATTGATGGCCTTGGATTCCTGGACGCTTCGGACGAAGCTGACGTTTTGAGTGCGCAGCGGATTCTTCCCTTCAGCCTTCAGACGATTCATCTCCAGATCGTGCTCTTCGTTATGGTCATGGAAGATCTCGAAAGCGTCCACGGCCATCGGGCTGTCGACGTAGACAGGCAGAATAGGAATCTCGCCTTCCTCCTCGAGCTCGCGCATGTAATAGAGGATCTCCTGAGCCCGGCCCACAGCAAATGACGGGATTAATACTGTACCGCCCCGTCGCGCCGTTGCAACGATAACATCGCGTAAAGCCTGCTTGCCGTGAGTTTCCTTTTCCTTGTGCAGGCGATTGCCATATGTCGATTCCAGGACCAGGTAATCGGCTGCATCCACTTCGGACGGTCCGTGAATGATCGGCGTCTCGAAACGACCAATGTCGCCTGTAAAGAGAACTGTCTTGCCTTCGGCCTGGAACCGCACAAAAGCCGAGCCGAGAATGTGACCGGCAGGAAGCAGATCGAATTGGAAACCTTGCGCAATATCCTGGGGAGTGCGGTAGGAAACCATCCGCGTCAGACGAAGCGCGGCATCTGCGTCTTCGGTCGTGTAGAGCGGCAAGGCCGGATCATGCTTGGATCGGCGGTGTTTGTTGCGGAAGTTCGCTTCTTCCTCCTGGAGATGCGCGGAGTCCGGCAAAAGGATTCGGAGCAGATCGATGGTCGCGGGTGTGCCATACACGGGACCGCGAAATCCCTGGTGCACGAATCTAGGAAGATATCCCGTGTGATCGATGTGAGCGTGCGTGAGCACAACCGCGTCTACCGACCGTGGATCAATTGGCGGCGGATCCCAATTGCGTTGCCGTAGTTCCTTGAGACCCTGGAACAATCCGCAATCGATGAGAACCCGCTTGCCCTCCGCTTCGAGCAGGAATTTGGAACCGGTAACAGTTTCGGTGGCGCCAAGAAACGTCAATCGCATCCGGAAAGATTACCGCGAGTGCTATGAACTTAACGAGGAGATCGTTCGTTGAGGCATGTCGTACCCTCCTGAGTCAGGGCACAAGGGACAATTTCATGGCTGACCATCCGACCAGCTACCAAGACATTGCGACAGCGGACAGCAGACAGCGGACATTTCACATTGAGAAAACTGTGCGGTCGGATGCTCAAAGCTAGGCCCGTTGTCGTTTATGATACCTCCCTATGGAATCACCGTCAGTCACCGAACTCGCGGCCGAACTCCAGCGGCGTGCCGAAGAGAAGTACGGACGCGATCGAGCCGAGACTCTTCGCCAGGACGTTCTACAACTGGCGCGCGAGCTCAACGCTCTGCGGACCTACGACCTGGGGTTTGAAGATGAACCTTGAAGCCCTCACGCTTACAGAAGCGTCAAACGCCATTCGGACCGGATCCCTGTCCCCGCTCGAGTATGTTCAGGCGTTGTTGCGCCGTGTCGACGCCGTCGAACCTCATGTTCAAGCCTGGACAACGATTGACCGCGATGCTGTGCTTGCCGAAGCTCGCCAGCTGGAAGTTGAGGCTTCCAGAAAGCAGTTCCGCGGACCTCTTCATGGCATTCCCGTCGGTGTGAAGGACATCTTTTACACACGGAATCTGAAGACCACAATCGGAAGCTCCGCCTTCGCAGATTTCATACCCACGTACGATGCGGCCGTCGTGAAAAAGCTGCGGCATGCGGGCGCGATCATCATGGGCAAGTGTGTGACGACCGTACTGATTTTCCTGGACCCCGGCAAAACCCGAAATCCATGGAATACGAATCACACTCCTGGCGGCTCCAGCAGCGGTTCGGCGGCGTCGGTCGCGGCACGCATGTGTCCGGTCAGCATTGGAAGTCAGACGGTCGGCTCTGTCGGGCGTCCCGGCGCGTATAACGGAATCGTTTCAATGATGCCGACACAATCACGCGTGAGCATGTCGGGCGCATTCCCTCTCGCATGGTCCCTGGACCACGTGGGCCTGTTCTCCCGAGCTGTTGCCGACCTGGCGCCGCTACTCGAGTCGCTGAGTGATTCTCCGATGCCGGGGCATCCCAAAATCCAGAACATCGGAAAGTTCAGGATTGGAATTGTCCGGGGTTTCTTTTATGAGAAGGCAGATTCTCAATCCCGCAACGGGATAGATGCTCTCGCCACAAAGCTGGCGGCGGCAGGGCTTCATGTCGAAGATGCCACGACGCCTGGCATCTTTGACCTTCACCCGGCGATTCTCAGAACCATCGTCCGCTCCGAGGCCGGGGCCGTTCATTCTCAGTTAATAGCTTCAAAACCAGATGTTTACGGTCCTAAACTTAGAGATCTTGTTCAGCTGGGAATGTTGATCGACTCGACTGATTATCTTCGGGCACGGCGCATCCGCCGGCACTACGAGCGTGAAATGGTTCGCTTGTTCGATCACTTCGATGTGCTCCTGACGCCGGCTGCTCCCGGACCGGCTCCGGAGGGGATCGGCGCTACGGGCGACCCCGTGATGCAAGCTCCATGGACGCTTGCGGATTTCCCCACCATGACGCTGCCGTACGGGCTTGCGTCGAACGGCATGCCGCTGGGGATACAACTCTCGGCCGCGCCGTTGCATGAGCGCTTGCTGCTGGAGGTGGCCGGGGCAATTGAGGGAGTTATTGGGTTTCGTGAGGAACCAGAAATTGGAAAGACGAACCGCGGATTACGCGGATAAGGAGACACGCAAAAAAATGCCTGCTTACGTTATCGCTGACATTGACGTTGATGATGCCCAGAAATTCGAAGAGTACAAGAAGCTCGCCCCACCGAGTTCCGCTCCGTTTGGGGCACGCTATCTTGTCCGCGGCGGGAAACTAGAAAGCCTGGAAGGCAACTGGATGCCAAAGCGATTTGTCGTGATCGAGTTTCCTTCGCTCGAACAAGCGCGGGCGTGGTGGAACTCCCCTGCGTACACGGCGGCTCGGAACATTCGTCAGACGTGCTCGAAGTCGAACTTTATTCTCGTCGAAGGTGCCTGAGGTCGATTACCTGCTGGCAGTTCGAGTCAGTTCGTCCTCGATGATCTTCGCGATGGCATCGTAGGGCTGATTTCCCCCAAGGAACCGTCCGTTGATGAACATGGCCGGTGTTCCATCGATGCCAAGTTTCGATCCTTCGGTGACGCTGTCATTCACGGCGGCGGCATGCTTCCCGGAGTCCAGGCATGTTGCGAATGTTGAAGTATTCATGGAGATCGTGGCCGCTTTGGCCTTGAGATCTTCTACGGTCAGGTTCTTCTGATCCGCAAACATCGCGTCGTGGAATTGCCAGAACTTATCCTGGTCGTTGGCGCAAAGCGACGCCTCCGCAGCTTTCTGGGCGCGTGGGTGGATGCTGTTGAGTGGGAACTGGCGATACACGATACGGATCTTGTCCTTGTAAGTCTGTTCGATTCTCTTCAGTGTCGGATAGAGTCCGCCGCAATACGGACATTCGAAGTCTGAGAATTCCACAATGGTTATAGGCGCTGTTGCAGGCCCTCGCGACGGATGCCCTTCGATTCCGACTTTCGCTCTCTCCGGCTCGACCAATGATTTGTATCCGTAGTCTTTTCGGAGCTTCGCAAGAAGGTTCGTGAACGCGGCGTCCTGACCTTGCTGGACGAGATAGTTTCGAATCTCGAGAGCGGTCTCGACGAAGGTGCCCTTGATGACCGCTTTATTGTCGTCATAGAACCTTCGAACCGTCTCTTCACTCGGGGCTTGAACCTTCTCGGCGACTTCGGAGCGGACAAGTTGATCGACCGTGATACTGCGTTTCTTTGCTTCGGTGGCCAGCAACTTGTCGTTGACCATGTCTTCAAGAGCGTCTTCAACCGCCTTTTTCTTTTCGCGCTCAAGGCCGAGCAGGTACTGCTCGCGCTTGCTCTCAATGCGGCGGAGTTCCGGAGCAGCAGCTTTGTCGAGCTGATCTTGAGTGATGTTTTCCCCGTTGACGACAGCGACGGGCTTGGTGTTTTGGGCGCACGCGACGGTGTAGCAGACAAGCAGAACAATCGCGATCCCCCACGGGTGCAGTCTTCGGTTCATGCCATAACTCCTTTAACAGGTATGGGCTCCGATCAATGTCACTTTGCCCAGTTCCAACATATTGGGAACAGTGTGTCATGTGGTCATGGAGGCCCACAAGAGACTAGGATTACCCCTTAACGTCCACGCGATCGCCCGGCTTGAGCTGTTTTAATGCCTCACCAATAATGATGGATTCATTCCCAGTCAGCCCGGTCGATACATACACCTCTGCGGCAGATTCCTTCTCGACAACAATAGGCCTCAGGCTGGCCACCCCGTCACTGGCAACTAATACAGCTTTTTGCCCGTTATGATCGATGATCGCGGACCGCGGAATGATGTAGAGCTTCTTTTCCGCGATGTCCGTCTTTTCCTGAGTTTTCTCAAGAAATCGCACACGCGCATTCATCTCGGGCTTCACGAACTCATCGGGTTTCAGGAACTTTACTTTCACCTGGACCGTGGCCTTCTGACGATTGGCTTCCGGTGCGATTTCGTCGACGATGCATTCGTAGCTCTTGTCCGGATAAGCTTCTGTCACGGCAGCACAGGGCTGTTTGGAATGGACCTTATTGAAATCGTTCTGATTGATGTCCAGTTCGACCTGAAGATCCCGGAGATCGGCTAGCGTCACCACAAACGATTTCGCCCCGCGGTCGCCGACAAACGAGGTGGTCACCATTTCGCCCTGTTCGACGTTGCGTTCAAGAATGGTTCCGGATGACGGCACATGAATCTCCGTGGCATCGAGAATGGTCTTTGCGTAATCGGCTGCGGCCCGGGCTCGAGACAATTCGGAACGGGCGTTCTCGATCTGTTCGACGCGAGGTCCCTTCTGAGTCAGTTCGTGCGTCTTACGCGCGCCATCCAGCGCCGCTTTGGAAGCGTCGAACTTGCCCCGTGCATCGTCAAGGTTCTGATTTGAAATCACTCCTTCACGCACCAGATTGTCGATACGTTTGAAGTTTGCTTCCTCCGCCCGAAGTTGTGCCTGTGCCCGCTCCACATCCGCGCGCGCCCGGTCGATTTCTTCAGGACGCGATCCACGTTCGAGTTCATTGAGTTTCGCTTGAGCTATTCCAATGGATGCGACGGCCTGGTCGTATTGAGCGCGGTACTCGCGATCCTCAAGCCGGACGATGACCTGATCCTTGACCACACGGTCACCCTTATCCACGCCAATCCACGCGACACGGCCGGCAATCTTCGAGCCAACCTGGATTTTGTGATGCGCTACCACATAGCCGGTAGCTTC
>Ga0111538_10006793_pt1 | contig 15450 bp, 12 predicted proteins | sample SoiMethybrSBSTD1_FD_79669 | JGI IMG/M metagenome (GOLD analysis project Ga0111538, IMG submission 79669) | Bulk soil microbial communities from a Populus tree surrounding site in Tennessee, USA - Soil MetaG P. TD hybrid SBSTD1 (version 2)... | ecosystem: Environmental > Terrestrial > Soil >...
AAGGCGATGCGAGCTTTCATTGTGCGTACGGATCTTTCTCGTCGATGCCGTGCGGTGGCGCTGGGGTGGTGCGGCGTCTCGATTCGCCCTCTGATTCGGTGGTCTTCTTCGGTTCGGGTGCCGTCTCGGAGGACGGACGGGCATTCCTGTTCTCGCTCGCGCTACTTCGAGCCTCCTCACGGCGCGCCGGTGCCGGCTTTCCGCCGCCGGGTCGCAACGCGATCTCGAGGTGCGTATCGCTCGCGAACGTGATCACTTGTTCTAGAGGGAGATGGTCGGGAGCGGTGGCTTGGAGCACGTGGGTCTTCTTGTCGCTCCGCACCTCGGCCTGGAATGGATTGGTGAGGAGGCGCGCGCCGTCGAGGGTCACGACGGCGTTGGAAGGCCTCACTTGGATGAAGAGCTGCACCGTGGCCTCGCTCTTCTTCGCAGAGTCGTCGAGCCGGGGTGCGGCGGGCTCCGCGACCATCGCCGACTCCACGGCTTTGGGCTTGTCTCCTGTCGCGTTCGCGGTTTTGTCCTTGGACCTCGTGAGCAGCGCGGCCGCGATGCCCACCGTTACGAGGATCGCGCCGCCAATGACGAGGGGACGCCGGCTACGAAGGCGCTCCCCAAAGGACGGCGGCCTTTTCGACTCGAGTTGCACGTCCACCGCCGGCAAGTCGAACGCGGCACCGGGAGGCGAATGGGACCCCATCCCCCGAGCGGGGGTTATGGATGCCGTGCCGATGCCGCTCAAGAGCTCCTGCACACGCGTGCGTCGCTGCGTCCGCTCGACTTCGAAATACTCTTGCAGCAGTGCGGCCATTTCGCGCTGCCCAGGGGGCCGGCTCGCCCGATCCAAAAATTCTTCGAGCTCGGACTGAAACTCGGCCGCGCTGGAATAACGGTCCGCGGGGTCGGGAGCGGTCGCCTTGTCGCAGATCTCTGCCAGCACCGTCGGCACGTCGGGACAAACTTCCCGAATCTTGGGTTCCAGGCCTCCGATGCGGGCTTGATACATCGCAGCGGGCGTGTCGCCCAAACGGCGTCGCCGCTGGCCGAGCGCCTCCCAAAGCATGACGCCCACGGCATAGATGTCGGCGCGCGCGTCGACCGGCGATTGCAGGAATTGCTCGGGTGCGCTGTAGCCGAGCTTGCCCTTGATGGTCCCCTCGTGCGTCGCGGAGATGGCGCCGGCGGCCTTGGCAATGCCGAAGTCGAGCAGCTTCACTTCGCCGTCGTACGTGATGAAGACATTGGACGGGCTCACGTCGCGGTGCACGACGCCGAGCGGCGTGCCGTCGTAATCGCTCAAGTGGTGCGCGTAGTGAAGACCGGCCAAGACCTGCGTCAGGATCCACACGTGCAGATCGAGCGGCACCTTATCGCGCGACGCGCGGCGCAGGACGTCGCCGAGGGTCTGCCCGTCGAGGTACTCCATCGCGAGAATGTAAGCGCCGTTCTCTTCCGCTACCTCGTAGGTGTGAACGACGTTGCGATGACTGAGGCGGGCAGCGATGCGCGCCTCGTCGAAGAACATCTTGATGAAGTCCTGATCCCAAGCGAGCTCGGGTCGGATCTGTTTGACGACAACCAGCTTGTCGAACCCAGCTACCCCACGCGCGTACGCGAGGTACAGCCGTGCCATCCCACCTTCGGCAAGCTGGGTGACCAACTGGTAGCGTCCGAATCGGACAGGTTCGGGTTGCGTTACTGCCATCTTGCGCTCAGTCAGGGGTGGGCACCATTGTCGTATAGGTAATGAGCCCCGCCCGCACGACGACGCTCACGGTCCCCACATGCGCACCGCTTTGACGCAGTGCCCCCGACATGCGGCGAATTCCCGGCTTGACGTTGACGAAACCGCCCTGCCCGGAGCTGTCGGTTTCGACCGCCGTCAAAGATGGAAGACCTTTCTCCATGAAGAATGGGGTCGTGATCTCGTCCTCGTCGTCGACGCTGAACTCGAGCCCGGGAGCGGTGACCCCCTGGCAGTCGTAGCTCAACGCGATCGCCGCTCCCCGATCGAGCTTGAGGTTCGTACCCAGCTGCGTGGCCAATGAGATGTACACCGACGGCGGCACGAGCGGCACATAGGGGATCGTGCGGTCGGCATCGAGCGGCGGATAAAAGAAGTACAGGATTGGCGACAGCTTGTCCGGCGCAGTGAGCTCCAGAAAGCCATCGAAGCCTTTCTCGACCTCGACGGCGAGGATCCCTTCGGCGTCGCTGGCGATGCCCATGGCGAGAGGGTTCGCGCACTCGGTATCGAGCTTGCCGCAAACCTTCGCGGTGGCATCGGTGACGGGCTCGTTCGTCACGAGATCCGACAGAACCAGCCTGGCCGTCACCTTTCCGCCTCCCATACGCGGCGGCCAGCTCACTTTGCCGAGGCAGCTCCACGTGGGGTCCGCCACGCAGACCGCGCTCCGGCAAACCGAGCCGGCGAACGTACCGCCGCGCTGACGGCAGTCGTTGTCCGTCGAACATTGCACGCGGTTGATGTCATTGAGGACGGTGCACGCCGACGCGCTCGCTGCCAGAGTGACCAGGAGCGAAGGTGCTACTACGGAACGCCACCGGGAGAAGCGTGATGCCGATGAAAGCACAACAAACAACTCTTCGGCGGTCCCAGGGGAAAGTCAAGCAAGCCTCTCTTCACACGGGGACGGGATTTTCCCGCTTTCATGAATCGCCATGGAATAACGATCGAATCTTCCGAATCTTCATTGACCACACTGTGAGCATTGTCTCGCATGTCCCCCGCTTGTTCGCGCTGATCACACACCGAATCGGGAAGGCGCGAATCTGCGGGAAAGTGAGCATCAATTCGGTTCGGCAGATCGGGGGAAAAGATGCCGACGACTCGCGCGGCCCGACGGCTGTTCGCGTACAGGTGACCTCAGCTGGGGCTATGGGTCTCGAGATACTGGCGGACCTTCTGGAGCGTCTTCGGATCGTTGGCAAAGCGCTTGTTCGCCTCGTCGAGCAATTCGCGCCGCTTCTTGTCGGCGTCGGGCTTGCCCTTGCCGGCGAACATCTGACCGATTTCGCGATCGACCCTTTGGACGCTCGCGTTATCGATGGCTGCCGGGGCCTTGATGCGCGTCTTGATGCCTTGCCAGCGGGACGCGATGTCGTTCACGGTGGCGCTATGCTTGATGACGATGGGGAGCTTGGCGGCGTCCGTGCGCGCCATGACCGCCACCATGATCTCGCGCCGCACGGCAATGCCGCCCGGTAGAACCGTCAAGCGCACAGCGGCCGCCCTGTCGCGCGGTTGCCGCGGCAACAGTCGTTCGAGCGCGTCGAGGTCGGCCTGCGTGCGGCTGTCGTTCACCTTCTGCATGGCGTCGGCGACGGTTTTGCTCGACTCAGCCGTGTCCTGCAGATCGTTCATCGCGGGCTTCACCCGGTCGACGAAGCTCATGGCTTCTTGGGTGACCTCGTTCGCCATGCGCGTCAGCATGGCCGGGATCTCCGTCGTGATGCGCTGGATGTCGGCCTCGATTTGCGCGCTCGGATCGAACAGCCTCTCGGGGTGAGAGAGGAGATCGAGCAGGCTCTCGCCCAGCATGCGCAGAGGCGTGAGCGCGATATCCATGGCGATGCGCTGCGCGGCGGCGACGTGCCGCGGCAGAGCGTCGACCGCGCTTCGCTCCGCTGCCGCGACGTCCTTCTGATGAGCGTCGGCCTTTGCCTGAAGGTCGGCGACATAGGCGTCGGCGCGCGTGAACGCGTCTTTGATCGCCGCGGCGTCGGCCGGTTTGGGAGGCGCCGCCATCCGCGTCGCAACACCGCCGGCTGCGACTTGGGCGGCAATCGGAGCCGCCACGGGCGCCGCCCCAGCTGGCAATGCGGGACCCACGCCGATCGCGACGCCTGGTGCCCGCGCGATGACCGCGTCGCGCTTGGTGGCCAGCTCATGCGCGACTTGCGCCGCCTTTTGCGCTTTGGCCAACGACTCTTCGCGCGCGCGCTTCATGTCGTCGAGCGCTTGGGTGACGGCCTGCTGTGCTTGACGAATGGCTTCGCCCGAGTTGTTGCGCAAGTCGTTTCCCAGCGTATCGACGGCTTGCTTCAGGGCGTTGATGGTGTCGATAATCCCCTGAATTTGACAACTGACGCCTGCGGTCGCCGCAGCGGCGAGACAACTCCAAAAGTCGTCGCAGCAGCCCGCTCGCGCATCCGAAACCAGACCAAGTGAACCGATGAGAGCGAGGGCGGGCACTGTGAGCTTGCGCATGCTTATCTCCTTGCTGGGCGGGAGTGGTCAAACCGAGACCAAACCGTAGACGCGGCGGGCGAAGCTATATTCAAAACCCCCGGGCCGATCTGCCGCAAGTCGTCTTAGCATCTTACGCGAGCGTTCTCCGCGGCGCGCTTGCACGGAAGTGTGCGCAAGCGTCTGCAGAGAGCGCCTAATGTCGCCGACTGACAACGCAGCAACGACAGTTAAGAGGCCCCACTCGATGTTCGCCGGATTCCGTGCTGAGATGCGCGCGCTGAATCGTCCCCCATGCTCGTTCCCCAGCTCCAGCATCGTCCGCGGTCGTCGTTCGAGAACTCGCTGATGAGCGAGCTCGCGTGCACCTGTGGCGACTGCAAGCTCGAGCTTATCAACGAGTGCCGTTGCCCCTTCGCCGCCAAGATGCGCGGCGAAATGTTGGCTCAGCTGGACGGCCTCGATCTCGCGACCGAGACGGCGCGCAAGTCAGCCGCTAACGCCGTTCGCGCATCGTTCGCTGCGCGCTATGGCAACAAGGTCCTCGATCGAACGAACAGGGTCGATCCAAACGGCCATCTTGCCGCATTCGTCTTGGCGGCGATCGCACTCGTCCTCGTCGCCGTCACTCTGGTGCGCCGCCGCTCGACTCACCGCGGAACCGGGCAACGGCGTTGACCACGCTCACCCCAGCGTCTCGGCGTACGCGTCCTCGTCGAAGCCAACGAGCACCGTCTTGCCGGCGTCCACGATGGGGCGCTTGACCAACTTCCCATCCTTGGCCAGCGCCGCCAATGCCTCGGCATCGCTCATGTCGGGGAGCTTTTTGCCGAAGCCGCCGTTGCGGTAGCTCTCGCCACTGGTGTTGAAGAATCGGCGAATGGGGAGGCCCGAACGTTTGTGTTTCTAGCGGAGGACGGCATACGAGATCGGGGTTGCAACCAGGTCACTCTGCGTGTGTTTGACGCCGTGCTCGCCCAACCATTTGAGCGCTTTGCGACAGGTGCTGCATTTCGGGTACTGGTATACGTGGATCGGCATGGCGCGGATGGAAGCATCGCGCGCCCTGGGGGGCAAGCGAGCGCCTCGCCGCATCCATCCCTGACGACGTCCTCAGCGAAGGTTCAGAATGATCTGCTGCATGGCGCGCTCGGCGAGCGCCGCTATCGTGAGCGACGGATTCGCGCACGCCGATGTCCCCGGGAGGAGAGCCCCGTCCAACACGTAGAGCGCCTCGTGACCAAAGACGCGGCCATAGGTGTCGCACACGCGTCCGAGGACCGCGCCTCCGAGCGGGTGCACCGTGCGTGTCGTCACGCACGAACCGGATTTGGGCAACCCGTTTCGTGTTTCGAAGAGGTCGTTCGTGTACGTCGTGGCGGTCGAGGCCTCGATGTTGGCAGGGTGATCGGAGGGCCAATCCAGCGTCACGTCGTCGCGCGTCGAGTCGTAGCGCAAAGTCCCCGTGGCCCCGCCGAGGGTGATCGCAAATCGGACGTTCGGCATGTCTTCCATGACGACCGGGCCATGTGGGTTGTCGAAGTGCTCGAATGCGACGCCGGTGACCATGCGTCGCTCTTCGCCTACCGGGAAGAAGCGGTCGCCATTTGCGCCCCATCCACTTCCGAGATGTTCGCTCAAACGCGTCAGTGTGCCATTTCCTCGAGCGCGCAAGAGAAGTGTGGTTGTCCCCAATGACCCTGCCGCGAGAAACAAATAGGCGCAGTCGCGAGAATCCGACGATACGACGGCACCTGTCTCGTCGATGCGCTCTACATTCACTCGGTAGCCACCGCCGGCACGTTCGGTAATGCCGACGACGCGATGCAGCGGTCGAATTTCGACGCAACCGGTTGCCTCGGCCCGCGCGAGGTAGTTGCGATCGAGGGTGTTCTTCGCGCCGCTGTTCGTCGTGAACTCACCGGCGATCCAACTCGGCTTCTTCTTCCCGGCAAGCTCGTCGCGGACAACGTCCCAGTCGATGCTCAGGTCGAGCCGACGGGGAAGGAAGCCCGCCCGGATGGTCTGATCGAGAAACCGGCGCGCCCCCTCCGAGCATGCGGCGGCCAGCACGTCGTCTGGGACAGGCGATGCCTGGAGCATCGAGCGCGCGCGCGGGTAATACACGCGATCCATCTCGTCGTAGTCGACCGCATCACCGAACACGCGTCGAAAGATCTCGCGCCGCGGTTGATAGGTGATCGCAGCGTAAACGAGTGATCCTCCACCCACTCCCGAGCCCTGCGTAATCGTCATTCCTTTTGCTTCGATGACTTCGCGCACGCCCGCGTATTGCCGAATGGGGCGGCCGCCCCAGCTCGTTTTGAGCCATGCCGAGCGACCGTCGGGATTCGTCGAGGATGCAAAGGTGTCTTCTGTCGAACGGATCGGCCAGCGCATGCCGCGCTCGAGTACGAGAGCGCGCACCCCCGCTTCACCAAGCCGGAGCGCAGCGACGGCACCACCAAAACCGCTACCGATGACGACCGCATCAAAGTCCATGCGCCCTCCGGCACTTCCGCGTGTTCGGGCGGTGGGCATCGCTTGGCAGCTGGCGACGCCCATTGTCGAGAGTGCGATGCGAAGCGCGCTCCGACGCGTCAGCATGCCCGCACCTTGTCAGCGCCTTGGGCGGCCGGCCTTTCTCGTGTTCCATCGGTCGCTCCTTTCATGGGATCGGTACCCCGTGAAAGAAGAAGCGTAGTCACCTGCTGTTGGAGTAAGCGTTGTACCCGCCGTTGGAATCGACGCGAACGGGGCGGCGAGCTCGGCACCTCGGGGTGGTTGGGCCTGTTACGCGCTCATCTGTGCGGACTCCATGAGCTCCCGCTATCGTCTACGGGCTGGTGACACGTGAGGACTTCTTCGGCCCACCTTTGCTTCACCGTCATCGCGCTGCGGCTCGGATCGCTCGGGTGCGGCGGAAGTGAAGCCCCGTCACAGCCCGATGGCGGACGACTTTTGGAAGACGCTTCTCGGCTTGACGCGACGGATGAGGCGACGCCAACGACTTGTCCAGCGATGGACGAAGATTCGATGTATTCGACGACCGTCGTCGTTCGGAACGATCGCGCGCAGGCCATCCACGTCATGCAACGGGACTGCTCCGCTATCTTCAAGCTGAGACCGTCCGATGCGACGATCGCGGGGACGTATCCGCGACCGGATCCGGCGCGACCGGGATTGATCGTTCCTTTTTGCTCCGCGCCATGGTCGTCGTGCGGCGCGTTTCACGGTTGCCACGAGATGTCGGGCGTCACCGCATACGAGCTCCGCCCCGGGGAAGAGCTTTCCTTCGTGTGGCCGGGTGCGCTGTACCCGGTCGTCGACTTTCCACGCGAATGCCAGCCCAACACTGAACCACCAGGCTGCGATCAATGCGTCGAAAAGCGCGCAGCCAAGCCCGCACACTATCTCGTCGAGGCGGATGCGTGGTCCGAGATCCAGACTTGCTGGGTGCCCGGCCCCTGCCCTTGCCAACCCTTTGACGACGGCACATGTCGTCGCCAATTCACCAGCGGACAAGCGGCGGATCTCCACGCTGCATCGTCGTTCGAATTTCCAGCGGCTGACTCCGTCACGGTGACGTTTCAGTAGATTCGAGCGGTACGGTAGTCGGTGACATCCACCGTCGCCACGGCGTGTGAATTCCGCCGTGCCGAAATCTCCCGAGCCCTCGCTGTTGGGCCAGAGTGTGCCGCGGCATGGCACAGGGCTGCCTTCGCTGCCTCTTGGCGCCAGCTTGATGAGCGCCTCGCGCGCTTGGCCGTGCGGGCACGCTGTTTGCTCATCGGAGCCGTCAATTGGAGACAATGTCATGAGCGCATTGATTCGCGCGATGTTGGTTGGTTTGGGCGCCATTGTGTTGGCCGCAGGCTGCTCGGGTTGCGGCTCTTCGGCGCAGGGCGACTCCCTCGCACCTCAACCGGAAGGCCCGACCCGCAGCTCGGGGACGGGGTCACCGACCGGCGTGGGCGGCACGGGAGGCTCCGGCAACGTCGGTGGAATCAACCCCGGCACTACTGCCGGCGGTGGCGGATCCGGGGCTGCGCCGGGCACCGCGGATGCGGCGGCCAACCAAGGGGACAAGTATGCCGCCGTTGGCACCAATCCCTTCGTCGTCGTCGCCCACGACCCATTGTCGACATTCGGCGCCGATGTCGACACGGGCAGTTACGACCTGTTCAGGCGCGACGTCAACTTGGGCGGGCTCCCCCAGCGCGCGAGCGTGCGTCTCGAGGAGTACGTGAACTCGTTTCCTTACGACTATCCCGCTCCGTCCGACGGTGATCCCCGCCCGTTTCGCATCACGCTCGCTGCAGCGCCGCATCTCCTGTCGCGCGGCTCCGGTCTTCTGCGGGTCGGCATTCAAGCGATAAAGCCTGCTCCATTTCAGAAAAAGCCGGCCAATCTCGTCTTTCTGGTCGACACGTCGGGCAGCATGATGAGCCCCGATAAGCTGCCACTCGTTCAATACACGCTCACCCAGACGCTCGACGTGCTCGACGCGACGGACGTCGTATCGATCGTCAGCTATGCAGGTGACGTGGCCGTCCGTCTGCCTCCCACGCCGGTTTCGAATCGGCTTTCGATCGAGCGCGCCATCGCCGGTTTGACGAGCGGTGGAAGCACCAACGGAGCGGGCGGGATCCAGCTCGCCTACCAGCAGGCGCAGCAGGCGTACATCCAAGAAGGGATCAACCACGTCGTTCTCTGCACAGACGGCGACTTCAACGTCGGAGTGAGCTCGACCGAGGGACTCGTGAACCTGATCACCGAAAAGCGCAAGACAGGCATCACGCTGACGGTGCTCGGCTACGGCGTAGGCAACCTGAACGACGCGATGATGGAAGCGATCAGCAACAAAGGGAACGGCATCTACGGAGTGATCAGCAGCCAGGACCATGCCACGAGGTACGTCCACGAACGCATGCTCTCCACGTTCGAGCACGTGGCCAAAGACATGAAGATTCAAGTCGAGTTCAATCCTGATCTCGTCTACGCGTATCGCCTGTTGGGCTACGAAAATCGGGCCATCGCCGATCGAGATTTCCGCAACGACCTGATCGACGCCGGCGAAGTCGGCAAAGGGCATCGCGTTACTGCGCTCTACGAGTTCGTAACGACCGGCCAACCTTTGCCGGTGCCCAAATCTGGCGATCTTCCTCCGCTCGACGGTGCCCCCTACACGGGGGCACGCGAAGTGGCAAACGGCGACTTCGTCATGGTCAAGGTCCGCTACAAGACGCCCGATGCCGTCGAAACCGATCCCGCCTTCGAAGTCGCGGCTTCAATGAACCCCGATGCGGTCGTTCAAGATCTCAGCGCGGGCGATCTCGATTTGCAGTGGGCCATCGCCATCGCCGGCTTTTCCGAGATCTTGAAGGGGAGCCCCTATGGCGACGCGGGACACCTCGAAGTCATCCGGCAGATCGCGAACGCGCAGAGCCATCGCGACGCCGACCGCGCTGAGTTTTTCGATCTCCTCACCAAGGCGTGGCCGCGCCTGCCGCGGTAGCTAGGACCAACTCCGAGCCTCGACGTTCAAGCGAATTTGACTTCCACGCCGGGGGTCACGCCGATCTCGAGCGCAATGCCCCGCGGCTTCATGCCGGCAATCTGAATCGCGAGTGCCATGTCGGAAGCTTCTTGCGCCTTCGTGACCGTGAGATCTTTCGTACTGATCGGTGCCGGCAGGTAGCGAAAAGAGCTACCGGCAGAAGCTCATCCCGAGAAGCTCGTCCCGAGCGGACTACTCTTCCGCAGCCGAGCCTCTTTCGCGGGCGAAGTGCTCTTCATAAACGGCGATCACGGCGGCGGCGGACCGAACGATGTCGCTGGAAGTCGTGTCGCAATTGATGACGGAGAAGCGCAGCGCGGGCGTCGCTCGCCAGATCGTCGGCGTCGGGTAACAAGTTCCTTCCGCCTGGATGACCAAAGCCATTCGACGCGTCCAATCTTCGGCCTCGTATCCGGCGGGGGCTTTCAATTTCGCGACGACCTGATTGAACACGACATCGTTGAGAACCGTGATGCCCTGCGCCGATCGGAGCCTTTCGGCAAGAAGGCGAGCGTGCTCGCAAGAGCGCGTCACGAGCGCGTCGAGACCTCGGCTTCCCAGTTGACGTAAGGCAGCCCACAGCGCGAATCCGCGCGCGCGACGAGACAGCTCTGGCGCAAATACACCCGGGTTCACGGCGGCGGTTTCGCTTCCACTCGACAGATACGCCCCTTGGATCGCCATCGCGCGACGATGCGCTCGCGCATGACGGGTCAGCGCGATTCCGCAATCGTAGGGAACGTTGAGAAACTTGTGGGCATCCGTGGCCCACGAATCGGCCAGCTCGGCGCCCTGCGCAAGATGAGCGTGCGAACGCGTGGCCCGTGCCCACAGCCCAAATGCCCCGTCGATGTGCAGCCACGAGTCGCCGTCGCCGCGCTCTTTGCGGTGCTCGGCGAGCGCGGCGGCGAGCGCGTCCAATGGATCGAAGGCCCCGCTATTCACATTGCCCGCCTGGGCGCAAACGATGACTGGCCCCGTCGTACGCCGGAGCTCACGCTGCAACGCGACGCTCACGAGGCGGCCCTGACTATCGACGTCGACGAAGCCCATCGCCTTCTTTCCCAGGCCGAGGAGTCGCACCGCCTTGTCGATGGAGTTGTGGCGCTCGTGGCCGACGAGCACGCGAACCGGAGGGGCTTGAAATAGCCCTAGATGCTCGACATCCCAACCCGCGGCGTCGAGCACGTGACATCGCGCGGCCGCGAGGCACACGAAGTTGGCCGACATGGCGCCAGTGACGAGTGCACCGCAAGCGTTGGCTGGGAGTCCCAATCGCTCGACGACCCATCGCAAACTTGCCGATTCGAACGCGGCCGCCGCGGGAGCACCGGTGGCGGGGCCGGCATTTTGATCCCAGATCGACGTGAGCCAATCGGCGGCCACCGCCGCGGGAACGCTTCCCCCGGTCACCCATCCAAAAAATCGGGGCCCCGACATGGAGGTTACGCCGGGCGTTGCGGTTTCGACGAGCTCGTTCAAGACCTGCTCCGCCGAGCAACCGTCGAGGGGCAATCGGTCCATCTTGTCGAGAACGCGCAGCACGTCTTCGGTCGTGGCGGAAGGTGCCACCCGGCGCATCGGCAAAGAGCGGCGATAGGAAAGCGCGTGATCACGGGCCAAGGTGAGCAACCTTTCCCAATCGAATTCATCGGCCATGAGAAGCTCATGGCGGCGCCGCGCCGCGCGCGCAAGGCTGTCGCCGACGCAGCGATGGAGTAAGGCGCGATCGCACCACGGAAGCGCGGCACATGGCGGGCTCCCGAACAAAGTGCTAGACGCTCGACCCATCATGTCGTGGGCCGCAACGGGTGCTATCAACGCTTTTTTGGCGGTTGCGTGCGGGGCCTTCGGCGCACACGGATTGAAGCGCCGTCTCGACGCCGAGCGGCTCGCCATCTTCGAGACGGGCGCGCGCTACCACATGTATCACGCGTTCGCGCTCATCGCCGTGTCCTGGCTCGCCACGCGCGGCAAGGGGGCCGACACCGCCGGAGCGCTCTTTCTCGCCGGCATCGTCCTTTTCTCGGGCAGCCTTTATGCGCTTGCCCTTTCTGGCGTGCGAAAGCTCGGCGCGATCACGCCGCTCGGCGGTCTATGTTTTTTGCTCGGTTGGGCCGACTTTGCGTGGCTCGCGCTCGGCGGCCAGTGACGTTGGCGGCAGCGAAGTCTGCAAAGTACGCGACTCCGCGGTCCAGCACGTAGCCTCGACACGGCACGATCCGTGGGACGCTTCCGATTTCGTCGATTCGCGTGATCCAAAGGGGGCCGTCGGTCCGTACATACGGACATAACGACGGCGAGGTTCGTCGAATCCGCTAGGTCGTCGCCATGCGAGGGCTTCCCATGAAATGGTCGATCGCTTGCCGGCTCGGTCTCCTCGGATGGACGCTCGCCGCGTGCGGCGGTGCGCTCGGGCCGACGGAAACGGCGCAACCCGAAGCGGGCTCGGACGTCAGCACCGCCGGTTCCGGCGGGACATCCTCCACCGAGGGTGGCGGAGGAACGTGGAGCAGTGGCGGTGCTGCAGGTTCTGCCGGCAATGACGGCAGCTCGGCAGGCAGTAGCGGTGCGGGCGGCGCCGCGACCGGCGGCGCCGGCGGCAATAGCGGAGCGGCCGGAACGGCCGGCGCCGGCGGACGCGGCGGGGCAGGAGGGACTGCGGGCGCGGACGGCAGTGGCGGCGCAGGGGGAACCGCCGGCGCGTTGGGCAGCGACGGATCGACATTCGACGGCAGCACCGGACCGTGCACCGTCGACCAGGATTGTCCGCCCCCGCCGTGTCAGAGCCCCCCCTGTCCAGAATCCCTATGCGTCATGCGCGAAGGAGTTCATCGTTGCGTGAAGAGGGAGCACCCGGCTTACGCACAATGTCCATCGTACGACGCCGGCTACTTCTGTTGCGTCAACGATTCGGAGTGTACCGCTCAGCCCCACGGATACTGCATCTCCGAATACCACCGCCTTACGTGCGCGGATAACCTGATGCTCCCGCCGCCCATGCTCGGCAACCGTTGCCAGTACGATCTCTGCTCCGGCGACAGCGATTGTACGGCTCGGCCCAACGGGTTTTGCACGCAAGATTTTCCGCGGCGTTGCGTCTATGGGCCGTGTCGAACCAACGCCGATTGCAACCGACGCCCCGGGGGCGAGTGCGTCCTTGGTGTCGTCTGTGAATGGACCGCGCGCAGAGCAGCATTCTGCCGATATCCCAACGAACCCTGCCGATCGACGAGTGACTGCGGTCTATCCGACTCAGGAGGGCCCCTCTTCTGCGTTCCCAACGACGACGGGCACGGCTTCGTTTGCAAGGCGCCGCCGCCGCCGCCCATGTGAGGCGAGCGGGGCATCGCGGCTAGTTCCACCGAGCTCGGCGCGACCGCGGGCGTATCGTTCATGCGGTCGCTCGACCCTTGTGGTCCAAGGTGCTCTCCTATGCGCAGCTGTCAGGCTCAAAAGCGCCTGACCCGGCGGGGCGTCCACCGCTGAGCGAGCAAGAGCGCTTATGATCGAAAGGTTGAGAGAACCGTCGATCACGGAAGGGCGGTGAGCTTCTTGGCTCTCTTCGATACCGCGAAATGGTGCGCGCGTTCGAAAAGGCTTTCCTTCCCGTTGCTCGTGTTCGCGGCCGTAGTTTTGTGCGCGACCTCTGCCTTCGCGCTGAGTCCCGCGAAGAAACCAGCTCAGTACGTGCACACCTCCTTTGGAACGGAGGTCGGTCTTCCGCAAAGCTCCGTGCACGCGCTCGCCCAGACTCCCGACGGCTACCTGTGGATCGGGACGCAGGACGGCCTTGCTCGCTTCGATGGTCTCCGGTTCAAGGTTTTCTCCAATCGTGACACGGAGGCCTTCCGAGAAAACTTCGTCAGCTCGCTTCTCGTTGGCCACGACGGAACGCTTTGGGTCGGCACCGATGGTGGAACGCTCCTGCGGCATAGGAACGGTCGATTCGAGCGCGGCCCTTCACTGACGGGAGATAGCAATGGCATTCGGGCCATGTGCGAGGCCCCCGATGGCGCGCTCTTCGTTGCGAGCCTTGGAAACGGACTTCATCGAATCGTTGGGGAAAGCGTTACGACCTATACGAAGGCGGATGGCCTCCCGGACGACGTCGTGATGGGGGTGGCGTGCGACCGAAACGGCGGTGTGTGGGTCGGCACGGCTGCCGGACTCGCGCGCTTGGAGAAGGGACGCGTAACCCCGGTGGCCGACGCGGTCGGCCTCGGCGCCATCGGTGCGTTGACGCAGGCGCGCGACGACGTGCTGTGGGTGGGGACTATCTCGGGCACGGTCGTTCAGATCGAAAACGGCAAAGTCTCGCGGCGGTTCGGCGGCGAATCGGGACTCGCTCCCACGCGCGTCATCGCGCTGCACGTGGACCGCGATGGAAACTTGTGGGTCGGCAACGAAGGGGCCGCCATCACGCGCTTTCGCTCGGGCGAGGTCGCGACGTTTGGCAAGGCACAAGGCCTCACCGACGATGCGACGCTCGCTCTGTTCGAAGACAAGGAGGGGAGCATTTGGATCGGGACCGAAGCGGGGGGCCTCAATGTTCTGAAAGAGTCGCGATTCGTTGCATGGGGCGTTCACGAAGGACTACCGAGCGACGATGTCGCCACCGTTCTCGAAACGAGAGACGGAGCGCTCTTGTTCGGGGGGCACAATGGACTGGCCCGTCTCGCGGGCGGCAAGATCAGCACCTTCGACCCGAAAAAGGGCTTTCCAGAATGGGTCGACGCCTTTTTCGAAGATCCCGTCGACGGCGTTTGGGTCGGCAGCATGAGGGGCGCGCTCTTCCGCTACCGGCAAGATCGACTCGAACGCGTGGAAATGGACGAAGGGCTCCCGAATGAAGGGAGTCGATCCATCTACAAGGATCGAGCAGGAATCGTCTGGGCGGGAGCTCCACGGGGGCGTTTGCTCCGTTTCGAGGACGGTCATTGGTCTCAAGTGGTCGTTCCGGGAGTCGGCACCGCAATCCTTGCGGTTTCGGGAGATCGCTCGGGCGGGCTCTGGGTGGGGACGTACAGCGAGGGAGTTCGTCACCGTGCGAGCGATGGGACCTGGTCCGCGATCACGACGGCCCAGGGGCTCTCGAACGACATGGTCATCGGTTTCTACGAAGACGCCGAGGGCGCGATCTGGATCGCAACCCATGGAGGGCTCACGCGATCGAAGAACGGGCAGCTTCGTGCCATCACGGCTCGCGACGGGCTGTATCACGACACGGTTTATCAAACCGTCGAGGATGACGACGGGTACTTCTGGATGTGCTCGGATCGGGGAATTTCAAAGACCCTCAAGAGCGAGCTCGACGCCGTAGCGGATGGACGCGCCAGCCGCGTCACCTATCGCAGTTTTGGCCTCGCCGACGGCATGAGAAATGTCGAATGCAACAATGGCTCGCCGTCGGGTTTCAAGGGGCGTGATGGCCGTCTGTATTTTGCAACGCTCGGTGGAGCGCTCGTGATCGACCCGAAGATCAAGAGTATCGGGTCCTCGCCGCCGATCGTGCTCGAAGAGGTCGTGACCAACGGAACCGTTGCCCATGTCCACGGCGACTCACTTTCCAAGGGGCTGCTCGAGCTCGCGCCGGGCATCAAGAACCTCGAGTTCCAATACGCGACCCCGAGCCTCATCGATCCGGCGCACGTACATGCGCGCTATCGGCTGGCGGGGTTCG
>Ga0111538_10006794_pt1 | contig 15450 bp, 12 predicted proteins | sample SoiMethybrSBSTD1_FD_79669 | JGI IMG/M metagenome (GOLD analysis project Ga0111538, IMG submission 79669) | Bulk soil microbial communities from a Populus tree surrounding site in Tennessee, USA - Soil MetaG P. TD hybrid SBSTD1 (version 2)... | ecosystem: Environmental > Terrestrial > Soil >...
CATTTCACACCAATGGTATTGGGTCGTTCCTTTCATCCTGGCTTACGTCGGCGTCATTCTTATGATTTTGTTGGAAAACAAGAATCCTACAAAATCCATTGCCTACATTATGCTCCTTGCACTCGTACCTGTCCTAGGTTTAGTAGTCTATTATTTTTTTGGGCGAGACTATCGGAAGCAACGGCTATTTAGCTTGAAAGGCGCAGTAGACAGCCCAGTTATGGAAACCTTTTGGACCGATCATAATCGCGAATTTGAAAAACGCGTTGAACAGACTGAGAAAAAGTACGGTGATCTGATCGTTCCGGCACGACTGCTATTCAATCAACATCAGGGTTTTCTCACGGTAAATAATTCAATAAAACTATTATTAAATGGTGAAGCAAAATTTCCGGCGGTTCTAGATTCGCTCGAGCAGGCAAGACATCACATTCACATGGAGTATTATATTTTTTGCTACGACGACGTAGGGAAAAAAATAGTCGATGTCTTGATCCGAAAGGTAAAGGAAGGTGTTGAGGTAAGAATAATAATAGACGATTTCGGATCCACAAAAAATAGAAAAATGGTCAGAAGATTGCGTAAGGCCGGCGTTACCGTGCATCGCTTTATGCCAGTAGCTTTTCCATTTCTTGCTCAGGCAAACTTCAGAAACCATCGTAAAATTATCGTAGTGGACGGGCGAATCGGATTCGAAGGCGGCATCAATATAGACGAGCGTTATTCGAATAATGGTAAACATAAGTTGTATTGGAGAGATACCCACATTAAGATCGAAGGTCCCCTGGTCAATCAATTACAACTCCAGTTCCTTTTGAGCTGGCATTTTACATCTAAAAAGAAATTTCCCTTTGAGCGACCTTATTTTGGAAATCAATTTGAGGCGCCCGGAAACGCAACGGCTACCCTGGTGGCAAGCGGTCCTGATTCTCCACGGCCCTATTGCATGGAAGCAATTCTTGCCGCGATCAACCAGGCCAGGCAAAAAATTTGGATTGTTACACCATACTTTATCCCTACGGACCAGATCATTACAGCGCTGCAAATTGCTGTCAGCAACGGAGTAGAAGTTAAAATGATTCTGCCTGGGAAGTCTGATTCTCACGTGGTGAAGCACGCGTCATTATCTTACATAACCCCATTGCTTCAGAGTGGTATCAAGATTTACTTTTATAACAAGGGTTTTGCGCACGCGAAGACCATGACCTTTGACAATCAGTTGGCCATTATTGGAACAGCTAACATGGATACACGGAGCTTCTATATAAATTTTGAAATCGCCGCCCTGATTTATGACGAGCAGTTATGCCGCGAGGTTGACGAATCTTTCCTAAACGACCTGAAGGACAGCGAAGAAATTATGCGCGCGAGATGGTCTAAACGTTCATTTTACAATCGCTTACTCGATTCCGTATGTAGGTTGCTTGCACCGCTCCTATAATGCTATGACACAAAAAATAGCCACAAAGACCTAAGGCACCAAGTTACACCAAGTGACCTTTGTGATTCTTCGTGCCTTTCAGTCTTTGTGGCTATTAATGATTCGAGTCTAGGTTTTTTGGGCCAAGAGAATAAGTCTTGGAGACGTTTCAACTTGATATTCGTTCAACTTATAATCACCATAAACATTGACTGGTTTCAAACCATTTTTCTCAAACATCGCGTGGAAGTCTTTTTGGTTAAGCTTCATCACTTTTTCCGTGTAGACATAAGGGCGACCTGACTGAACATTGTCAATCTCTATTTGCTTATAAATGTAGTTCTCGTCTGTGTAACGCTTGATCTTATAGACGATTCCATCAATTTCTTTTTCCTCTTCCGGAATCAGGCCCTTGACACTATGGGTAACGTTCATGTAATCAATCATCACGAACCCATTTCCCCTAACAGAATTTACCATATTTTGTATCACGCGATCGTTTTCTTCGGCACTGAAATAACCAAAGCTTGTGAAGAAATTGAATACATAATCAAAGCAGGTATCTCCAAACGGTTCCCGCATGTCATGCCTATAGAATCGAAGGGTTTCGGTTTCCCATTTCCTGGCATGCTGAATACTAGAGAACGCCAGGTCCAGACCTGTCACGTTGAATCCTTGCGCCGCTAAATATTTTGCATGCCGTCCATTGCCACAACCCAAGTCAAGGATCGACGCGCCGCGTTGAGGCTGCAGCTCCTGAATTATTGCGCTCACAATTTCCTCAGCTTCCTTGTCATTCCGATGCGCATACAGCTTGTGGTAGAACTCTGTGTCAAACCAATTCTTAAACCAATTTTTTCTTGAACCGATCAGTTCTTCTATGGTGATTTTCATAAAGTGTTATCTTGGATAATTACTTGACTAATTGATTGCTCAATGTTTCTTGTTTGGTTAAAAAAAGTTCAGGATTCCGCAGGTAGGCGCCAATCCATACAACCGAGAGGATAGTCGCCGGGAAAATGAAAACTGAACCATGGGAAAGTTCAACAGCCATAGCACCTCCGAAATATCCGGTGATGAGGAGCAAACCAATTTTCATAGAACGACGGTACAGAAATAGCCCGGTCAGCAGCAATTCAGACGCTCCCAGTAATTTCATATAAGGCAGTAGACCAATCTTGGAATAAATTTCTATAAGCTGAGGTGCGGCAGCAAGTTTCATTGCTGCTCCCAAAGAAATGACCATGGCCACGAGGATGGATGGAATCCATTTCAGTTTTTCTTTCTTGATTTTCATACGTGTTAATGTTGTTTTTGATGAGGCAAAACTATCTCCGCCCCATTGGGTACACATTGATGTAGATCAAGAACGAAAAATTATTTCTTCAGCGAGGCTTGTTTTCGGATCCTGCTTACGGTTTCAGGAGTAACACCGAGATAAGATGCAAGCATGTGTTGCGGTACGCGCTGCGCAATGTTCGGATAGGTTTCGAGGAAATCAGCATAACGTTCTTCCGCCGAAGCCGTTAGCGAAGATATAATCCGGTGATCCTTTGCAACGGTGCGACGTTGTATCCCTGCCCTGAAAGAATCTGAATAACCTGGCAATTTTTCCAACAGGGTATGGTGACCTGCTAGGTCCATCAGGATTAATTCTGAATCTTCAAGAGCATCAATAAAAAAAGTTGCCGGTGTTCCCTCGGACATTCCGGTTTTATCGCTGATCCACCAGTTTTCCGGAGCAAATTGCATAATATGCTCCTTGCCTTTGTTGTCGATTACGTAGCTGCGCAGGAATCCTTTCGTAACAAAGGCTCCAAACTTCGCTACCTCTCCTGCTCTTACCAAAAATTCACCCTTTTTAATTTTGCGTGAAGACACAACGGACTTGATAAGAACCTTATCCGTTTCCGATAAGCGAAAACTACGTTCAAAATAATGGTAGAGGACTTCCAGCATGAAGGCGCTTAATCAGAGCATTTAACGAAGGTAAGAGGTACTTAAGTTACACTTGTCATGGAACTGAAAAGGCTCCACCAAAACTCCAAATTATTAATGTTCTTTCGAGCGTTGATCCTCGCGGTTCCTCAGTGGCCCATTTTCGACAGTTTCACAAAGCATATTGGCAGTGGCTCTAAAACATTCTCCTTTACGTTTACTGGAATTAAATCATGGTAGACACCTTTACTTCTTGATAAATTTCCGCATCCTCTGAAAACCATTGTTATTTACAATTACAAGGATGTAGACACCCGGCTTTAAATCTGACGTACTTACGCCTGATGATTTCGAATAGGGTCCCTCATAGACAGTGAGCCCCTGCATGGTTAGGATAGACAGTACTGCACCCTTCCCTATTGTATCATCCATTTTCACAAATAACTCATCGTCCACTGGAACTGGGTATATTGTTAAGTCTGAATTTTGATGCTCTTCCATTCCGACTGCAACGGCTTCGTTTTTATGAACAACGCTAAAGTGGATGGTCAATGACTTGCCGGCCTTTCCACCAGCATTTGATTTGGAGTATGGCGTAGCGGTAAGTGTGTAAAAGCCTGCTTGGGGTATCCATGGCTTGAAAATTCCATAACTGTCGCCGGTAAGCGTATACTGGAATACATTTTCTACATTGAAAAACTGACCATTCAGGTCAAACGTGACGCTGCCTATGCGCCCCGTTGTATTCGCGACAATGGTCTGGCCCTTGTTCTTGAACTCATGTGCATCGAGGATGTCACCCTCATTTAAATGCCTCAGGAATTTTCCGTGGGTATTTACGATGTCATAACTGACCACAGCAGAAGACTTTATAACGGTAATCGTGGCAGTCCGCCCAATTCCCTCTACACCCTGTCTATTCGACTCGGAATATACCTTAGCAACAACGGTATGGGGACCTAATCTTAAATGATGTGGCAGTTCAAATGTGTATGGAAAAACATTTTCAGTGTGCTTGATTTTATTATCAAACCTGAATTCCACACTTCCGACTTGTTGAGGAGATGTATTTGCCTGTAATGCCCAATGTGAAAAATCAGGATTAGCCATATCAAGTGTTATTGAATCATTTTCCAATGAATAAACTTTCTGGCCAGTGCGCTGATCTATTATGTTAAAATTAGATATTTTTTGAGGTCCGCAAGCAAGGATATTTTCTACCGTGCAACCAGAGGCATTATCAGTAATCTGGATATAAAAATTGGGTTCCGTAACGTCCAGTCGTTCAAGCAAAGGGCGCAATCCGCAGCAATCATTTAGTGCAGGATTTTGTGTGACGGTCACAGATATCGGCCCTCCTGTAACAGTATATATGTCGTTAAGTGAAGAAAGTCCGTCCAGATTTTCAAGTGCTGCATTGTTCGAAATCGACAGTCCGCCAGCGCCTAACTGCTTTAGATTAGACAGTGCATTTATATTTGCAAGACTATTATTACTATATATGCTAAATGACCCCACGTAGGTCAGTGCAGAAAAACCTTGAATATCAGTAAGGGCATTATTTAATCCAATCGACAAAACACCTGGAACGCCATTTACCTCGCCAGGTGTATTCTTAATTGCGGCAAGCGAAGTGAAACCTGTAACTGAGACCAATTTTGCATTATCATAAATTGAAACTGTGCTTACCTGGCTAAGATTATTGAAAGCACTAATACTTTTTAAGTTCTCATTAAACTCAACGGCCAATTCACCGTCATTGAAATTTCCAGTGGATAGTTTAGTAAGTGATGAAAACCCAGTCAAATCGGTTAGGTTAAAATCATTACGAATGCTAAGATTTCCCGCACTCGTCAGTGAAGAGAAACCGGTAAGGGACTTCAGTTCGACATTATTCTCGATCCTTAAATCAGCTGCAATAGACTCAACAGAATTGAACCCACTTATTGTCGATAGCGCTGAATTGTCGGACAGGATTAGATAGCCGGCGACAGATTTTAAGGCCCCAAACCGATTTAAGCTAGAAAGCATGTTATTGCCAACGATACGAATACTCTTTACGCTTGTCAGCGCTAAAAAACCTTCAACATTGCTGAGTGAGTTGTTTCCTTCTATCACCAGATCACCTGGAAAATCATTTTCACTTTTGATCGCTGCCAGCGAATTAAAACCGCCAATATCACCAAGTTTTGGGTTACCTGATATGGTGATCCCATGTAACGTTACAAGATTGTCAAAGCCACCGACACTTGTTAAATCATTGTTGGTCATAACCGTTAGTCCTCCATTGATTTCATGAAGTGAAGACGGTCCTGAAATATCAACCAGCTTAGCGTTATCTGAAATATACAGTCCCCCATTTCTTATTCCAGTAAGGGATGAAATGCCATCCAAATTCGTGAGGCTGGAATTTCCAACGACGTTCAGACTTCCAACGTTCTTTAATGCAGAGAGTCCGTTAATATTCTTCAGCGTAAGATTGTCGACGATATATAACGAACCACTTATAGAATCAAGTGCTGAAAGGCCATCTAACGTTTCCAGGTTAGAAATATTTGCAATCCAAAAATCACCGGTGATTTTTTCCAGGGAAGATAGGCCATTAAGGTTAGTAATATCGGTTCCGGAAATCCTTAAGTTACCACTAACTTCTATACAGGTAAATGAGTCAATTTCAGCTTGATGAGATAGAACAATTTCACCCTCACATATTTGCACAACGATTCCGCCGCCCGCAAAGATATCTTGCACGGTACATCCTGCTCCATTCTCGTTTACTTGAATCCTGCCCGATGCATTAAGGTTTAAAACTTCATCAACTCCTAAATTTAAAAAATATGGTAACAATCCATCACAACGCGTCAGCGCAGCGTTTTGAGTGACAAGAATTGATAACGGCGTGTCTTCGACTTCTTTTCCCAGGCTTGCGAGCCCATCTATATTCTCGAGTACTGCATTATTATTTATAATCAAGGAAAGTTCTTTATCCGTAACATTAGAAAGAGAAGATAACCCATCAATATTTTTGAGTGAAGAATTGTTCGCAACTAAAATGGTCGGCGCGATACCCGTGATCGCCGTTAAGTTCGAGAGCGCGTCAATATTATCGAGGGAATTGTTGTTTGAAATTTGGAGGATAGGTTGCCCTCCAGTAAGTCCTTTTAAAGAGGACAAACCACCAAATTCCGAAAGCAATACATTTCTGTCCAGGATTAATCCACATTCCCCAAATAAAGGATATTCCGTAATGCCCACAAGTTGCTTGAACCCATTTAAAGTTTTCAGAGATGGATTATTATTAATATCGAGGCCTCCTTTCATTTGTGTAAGAGAGGAAAATCCATTGATGGACTCTAATGTACCATTGTTGGAAATTCGTATTGGAGCACTTGTCTTAACGAGCGAAGAAAGTCCGTCCAAATTGCCAAGCATGTCATTGAATGAAACGTCTAATGCGTACGCAATACCTCGAACTAACGCGCGCCCGTCGCCCTGACCAAGCTCGCTTAAACTCGCGAACCCATTAATGTTTCTAAGATTATTATTATTCGATATTTGAATGCTTCCTGCGTATTTTAACGAAGAAAAACCACTCACATCCACCAATTTATCAGCACTTCGAATTCTTAATTCACCACGAACTGAATCGACCAGGCTAAAGGCCCCGATATTAGCCAGCGCAAGATTCTCCGTGAGAAATACGTCACCAGAAATGGATCTAAGCGATGCAAATCCTTCGATGGCGGAAAGCTTCGGATTGTCATTAATCTGGATATTATGAATTTCTGTGAGCGCCGAGAATCCTTGAATTGTACTAAGAGCGCTACTCCACTGAATCGATAATTCATTGACGACAAGGAGGGAATTGAATCCGTCAATATCAAGAATGTTTCCATTCGCCCAAATCGATATCTCGTTTAATGTTTTGACTTTGTTAAAAGTCTTGATGCTTTGTAAGTCTCTGTTGTTTATAATCGACACTCCGCCGTTGATCGTCTGCAGCTTGTCCAATCCGGAAATATTGTTCAATAGTGGATTATCATTGATCGATAACCCCGCTTTATTTATCCCGGCAAGTGATACAAAACCATCCAGGTTACTCAAGCTATTGTTTGTAGAAATTGCCAAGCCTCCTACCTGCTCTAGTGCTGAAAGGGCACCAACGTCAGTCAATAGAGGATTAAGTGCAATGGCTAGAAAATCGTCTACCGACCGAAGTCCCGACAAACCGTTGAAGCTCGCCAACTTAGGATTATCTACAATTGAAAGTCTGCCAACCACCTTTGTTAACGAGGAGAGGGCACTGAGATTAGTAATGTCAGCGCCGGAAATTATTATATTTCCCTGAACTTCCGTACAATTGAAAGCATCAACCTGTGCTTGCGTTGAGAGTACAAGATCTGCTTGACAAACTTGTGCATTACCTGATTTGCTGCACATTAAAACGAAGGAGAAAATAGCAGCCAGGATCGAGAGGTTAATTATTTTTTTCATACACATCTGTTTAGATTACCAACAAGTTTTCTTTCGACAAGTTTTACATCATGATAGAATTTAATGTCATACTCCTGCAGGGAATGACTAACTTCTTCGAAATGTGTGACTAAAATCCTTTTTTGTCTCTGATTAAAATCATATTTTATATGCACTGACCGTGGATGTCAAAGGGGTACGCCGAGCGTTAAGCAATCACGTGCGGTAGAAAGGATGTCTTGTAACGCGAGTTTTGCGTGGAATAGAAATTACTTACTTCAATAAACAATCCCTCGCTTATGGAAATGCTAGACAACGCAATCACCTGGTTTGAAATACCAGTAACGGATTTTGATCGTGCGAAAAAATTTTATTCGACTATCTATGACTACCAGATGCCAGACACGATGGTGGGCTCCGTCCACATGGGTTTCCTGCTTTATGAGCAGCAGGTTGGACGTGTGGGCGGCGCCATTTGTTTCGGTGCTGGTTACTCCCCTTCTCAACAAGGCGCGTTGATCTACCTCAACGGTGGAAGTGATCTCAATGTCGTTTTAGATCGCGTGGAAAAGGCTGGCGGAAAAGTGTTGACTCAAAAAACCTTTATTGCACCTGAGCATGGGTACTTTGCCAGATTTACCGACACCGAAGGAAACTTAATTGCCTTACATTCAAGGAAATAATTTTCACGCATAATCACGTCAAATGGCGATCAATTGTTATGCAAACAACAAAAACAATCAGTCCTTAATCTGAATTCATAAATCCATTACATTTGCGTTTCATTATCCGAACATGAAACCCAATAAGTACTTTGTAATCGATTTCGACAGCACTTTTACTAAAGTTGAAGCCTTTGACGTATTAGCCGATATTTCCCTAAGCGACCATCCGGAGAGAGAAGCCCGTAAAGCTCAAATCGTTCAAATCACGAATCAGGGAATGGACGGATCGATCTCCTTTCGGGAATCATTGGAACGCAGGCTAAATCTTTTGGCGCCCAGTAAAAAGCACCTGCCTTTTCTGATCACAAAACTCAAGGGCAGCGTTTCGGAATCGTTTAAGCGAAATAAAGAATTCTTCCAGCAACACGCCGATAATATCTATATTATCTCCAACGGATTTAAAGAATTCATTGAGCCGATCGTAACCGAATTTGGTGTTAAGCCGGAAAACATCATGGCCAATGAATTTGAGTTTGACGATAACGGCAGGGTTGTAGGATTTGATCAGGAAAATCCGTTGTCTGCCAATGGAGGTAAGGTGGAGCTACTCAAGAAGCTAAACCTGCCTGGAGATATTTACGTTATTGGTGATGGCTACACGGATTATGAAATCAAGCACGCTGGCCTGGCCAATAAGTTCTTTGCTTTTACCGAGAATGTAGAACGCGAAAGTGTGAAGAGCAAGGCGGATCACATCGCTCCCAGCCTCGACGAATTTTTATATCTAAATAAATTGAACACAGTGATATCATATCCTAAAAACAGGATCAATGTTTTGCTTCTGGAAAATGTCCACCCCGTGGCGGTTGCCTTACTAAAAGCAGAGGGTTTTAACGTCGAGACGCATCACGCTGCATTGACGGAAGAAGAACTATGTGAGCGTATAAAAAATGTTTCTGTTTTGGGAATTCGTTCGAAGACCCAAGTGACGGCAAAAGTATTGGAAAATGCGAACCGTCTAATGACGATCGGCGCTTTTTGCATCGGTACCAACCAGATCGATTTAAAAACTGCCACCAAGAAGGGTATCGCCGTATTTAATGCTCCATTCAGCAATACCCGTTCCGTTGTTGAGCTTGCCATCGCAGAAATGATCATGTTGATGCGCAACATTGTGGATAAATCTGTTAAAATGCACCGTGGGGAGTGGGATAAATCTGCAAAGGGTAGTTTCGAAGTCAGAGGTAAAAAACTTGGCCTGGTCGGATATGGCAATATCGGTACGCAACTTTCCGTCATTGCTGAATCCCTTGGAATGAAAGTATTTTACTACGACGTTGAAGAAAGACTTTCGCTGGGAAACGCAGTGAAATGTAAGTCGATGAAGGAAGTTTTAGAACAAGCCGATGTCATTTCTTTACACGTAGATGGCCGTGAATCGAACGCCAATCTCATTGGGGCCCGCGAGTTTGCGTTAATGAAAAAGGGTGTGATCTTTATTAATCTCAGCCGAGGTCATATTGTAGACATACAGGCCTTACGCGAAAATATTCTCAGCGGACGAGTGGCCGGTTGCGCCATTGATGTGTATCCCCACGAGCCCGTGAGTAATGATGAAGAATTTATGTCTGAGCTGCGAGATCTTCCCAATACGATCCTCACCCCTCACATCGGTGGAAGTACTTCTGAAGCGCAGGAGAACATTGGAAATTATGTACCTGGAAAGATCATGGATTACATCAACACCGGAAGTACATCCAACAGTGTAAGTTTTCCTAACATCACGTTACCCATTTTGGAAAATGCTCATCGGTTGATTCACATTCATAATAATGTCCCCGGAATTTTAGCGAGGATCAATCAAGTACTGGCTGAAAACGGAATCAACATAGTAGGACAATATTTAAAGACCAATGACTCCATTGGTTATGTCATCACCGATATCAATAAACAGTACGATAAAGATTTAATTGCCAAGCTTAAAGCCATTGAACACACCATCAAATTCCGCGTACTGTATTAAGGAATTATAAACGCTCCATTGGGGAATATTAGCGCCAGGAATACCCGGCAATTTATCCACACGCCCCCTCCCGATCATTTTTAATGCTGTGAAATTCACGCGTATTGTATAAGGCACGTGATTTGACTTCTATGCTTAAACGATTCTTTATGATAAAAGTATTTGCATTGATTTTGGCACTGATAGGTTTCGTGGGGTTAATTCTCGGTGTATTAGGAATTTTTGGAAAAGACCTCGTTGCGCTAAGTCCCTGGGCACTGGCCATCTTAGGATTAATTTTCTTCGGGGCCGGAATTGGCTTGCTTAAAAGAAGAAGGGATACTGATGAAATTAGTTAAGCAGGTTCTTTCAACTCACGTTCAAAAAAACCGTGCACCTTGACTAGTTTAATGGTATCACCGTGGCAATCGATTCCCTTATCAGCTTCGATAACAGAATAACCTCTACAAAATTTCTTTGCAGCCGGTACATCAGCCGTTTTGTAGTCTGCGCTGGTTAACATAAAAGCGCTGATTACGATTACTATCAAAAGAATATGTCGAATCATACTATTTGAGATTTGGGTATGCAGACTTTCCTTCATATGCGGTAAGCCATAAGAAAAAACTGTACCATTAAAAAATCCTTGATCGCCAGGCTGTATTGCAAGGTTTCTGTAGAGAAAGTACGCATCCCATGATAAAGTGAGAAGTTGTGGCAACGATTGCGAGACTTTGGCACAGGAAGATGTTAATGTACAGGTATAGAAATTGTGCCTTCCTTGAATGACCTAAAACGACACTTCTATGTATGATGAACAGGTGATCCAATCTATAATGAAAATTCTTTTGCAACGGCGACAAACAATCGCAGTGGCTGAAAGTGTCACGGCCGGCCATTTGCAGGTCGCATTAGCATCAGCAGAAAATGCTTCTCAATTTTTTCAAGGGGGGATTACGGCCTACAACCTTGGACAAAAGGCGCGTCATTTAAAAATTGAACCCATCCACGCAGAAGGTTGTAATTGTGTATCCGATAAAGTTGCCATCGAAATGGCTTACGAAGTGACCCAACTGTTTTCCTGCGATTGGGGAATAGCCGTCACAGGATATGCCGCCCCTCTTCCGGAATATTCCATTGATGAGTTGTTTGCGTACTATGCTATTTCCTTTCAACAAAAACTATTGGAGGTAAAACAATTGAAAGCGCAAAAGAGCGACCCCATGAAGGTGCAGGCATTTTATGTCAATAATATTTTAAACAACTTAAACCAACTTCTGAAAAATCAGTCTTCCTTTTCCAAAAGTGACCTTAATTCTATTAGTTCCAGATTTGCATCGGCAGGTCCATTCAATACATCTCCTTCTATGGAATAACGCGCCCCATGGCAAGGACAATCCCATGACTTTTCCGCAGCATTCCAGGCGACCGAACATTTCATGTGTGTACAGGTGGGATTTACTGCGTGCAACGATCCATGCTCATCTTTGTAAAGCGCCATTGTTTCGTTGTTAAGTTTCACTACCCGGCCTTCATCAGGCGCAAGCGACGAAAACTCTTCTAGCCTCTCCGTTGCAAACCATTTCCCAACAAATTGTGATACGACATCGGTGTTGTGCTTCACAAATTCAGCAAAGCCCGCTACCGGTTTAATTCTTCCTGGACTGAACAGTGAATTATACTTGCTTTCAGCCGTCAGAACGATATTCGTTAACTCCATTGCCGCGACATGGCTGTAGGTGATGCCGTTTCCTCCATAACCTGTCGCTACTAAGATATTTTCACGTGCTCCCGGTAATTTGCCGATATATGGTAATCCGTCTACGGGCTCATAATATTGAGATGACCAACGATGAGAGATTTCAGCGACGTCAAAATGACTTCGAATGTGACTTTCCAGTTGTAAAAATGATTTATTGGTATTGCTATTCTCCCCTGTTTTGTGATCTTCACCACCCACGATCAGATAAGTTTCGCCATCAATAATTTGTGAGCGATAGTAATGATATGGATCATACATATCATAGGTCAAGCCTTCCGGATATTTTTGGCCGTTGAGCTTGACGGACATCGCATAACTGCGGTACGCAGGGCATCTCAGGTGAAGCAAGTTAATACCGGGTGGAATGTGCGTTGCATATACTACGGTTTTGGCTTTCAAGTTATCTAAGCAGGTTTCAATGGAAACAATTTCCGCATCTTCAATATTGGTCACACGGCATTGTTCTACAATTATGCCCCCTAAATCTTCAAATACCCTTGCCAACGCTTGAACATACCTTACAGGATGAAATTTTGCTTGTCCTGGCACCTCGAGTGCCTTTCGGAAATTAACAGGTATAGGCATACCGTTACTAAACTTTGACTCCACCCCTATTTCCTGGCAGGCGTTATAAATGTCGTCTAGCTCTTTAGTTTGTTTTTCATCCTGAGCAAACAAGTACGCGGAAGTTCGTTCAAATCCACAATCAATGTTGTATTCTCGAACGTTGCTCTCTATTAAAGCAATGGCCGCCGTTGCCGCACGCGCGACGATCTGGGCGCCTTCTTTGCCGAAGTCTTTGATAATAGCATGGTAAGGATTATCCAGTAAAGTATTGATATGGGCTGTCGTTCCGCCAGTGGTTCCAAAACATAGATTTTTTGCTTCCAGCACAATGCATTTTTTACCTGCTTTCTGCAATTCAAGACCTAGTGTAATCCCGGTTATTCCACCACCTACAATGGCGACATCAAAAACAGTGTTTGCAAATTTATTCGAGAGGGCCGAATAGGAATTAACGGTATCCTGCCACAAACTTGTGCGACTTCCATCTCTAGCTATCATAAATCAGGGGGTTAGAAAGTGAAATTCTATGTATCAGAAATTCAATTTCCTTGCCACCCCAAAACATAAGAAAATCTGATCGTTAGCAGGGTGAAAGGGTAATTGGGCAATTTTTTCCACAGGAAAAATGCTTCCCTTGGCAATAATTATCAACATGCCAAACTTTCGAAGCAAGTGCAGATGGCTTTGTTGAATTTGGATTTAGGACTTTTTTTCACGGGCAGCCACCAAAAATTCCAGCAATCCGGACTGGATTTCAATTTTGACATCCGCAGCGTCGTCCAACACAATATGCTCATCATCGACATGAAGGGCTGTACCTTCCCAGTAAATTTGAAGTTTCTTTGCTTTAAGCACCGTAAAAAATGGATCCTCCTTCTTTCCCTCCAATTTGCCTTTCACATATTTTGTAAACTCGTCGCGCTGGCTTTCGCTGATCAGCACGACCTCAAATGCTCCGTCTCCAGGATCGGCAAACGGCGCCAGCTGAAGGTTTGGCCCAATTGAACTCGTATTCATAATTTCCACCAAAAGAAACTTACCGGTATAATCCTCTCCATCGATGTTCAGCTTGCAGAGTTTGGTCTTGTAGTTTAGAATAATGTTGTAAAGGAGCTGCAACGCCGTCTTAATTTTTTGCTCAGGATTTTCGAATGAACTTTTATCCAGCTTCCGCATTTCCTTCATCAACCTCGGAAAAACCCCATAACCATAGCTCTCAATAAAGAATTTATTTTTCTTGATACCTTCAATTCGTCCGACGTCAAATTTTTTTAATTCATGTTGTTTCCAGCTTTTGATTATTTCCTCTGCGCCTCCGGCAATACCAAGCGTCCTGGCAATGTTATTGGCGGTCCCAAAAGGCAACAGCGCAATGGGCAATTTTTTATCGATGAGTTTTCGGTCTAATAGCTCGCCCGCAAGTTTTCGTACAGTTCCATCTCCTCCGGCCACGATAACAAAATCAATATTTTCCGATTCAATCTTGTCCCAATCTTTTTTCTCCCATCCCTTCTCTTTTGTGGATAAATAGCTACACCTGTAGCCTTCTGCCTCCAGGGCAGCGATTAAATCTTTGTCGGAATTGTCACCATCTCCTGCATTTGGGTTATGTAAAACCTTTGCAACCTTCATGAATCTGATTTTTTATTTCAAGTTAGCAATAACATGCCCAGATATTTTTAATGGCATGAAAATGTCCCTGAAGCGAGGTATGAAAATATTAGTAACAAACGATGATGGCATTTACAGTCCCGGCATCGCAGCGCTTGCAAAAATTGCAACACGTTTTGGCGAAGTCAGGGTGGTTGCACCAGATGTTGAACAATCCTCCATGGGACATGCAATAACAGCTTCCCGTCCACTCTTCTTTAAGAAGTCTCCAATAAACTTTGAAGGCATTGAAGCATATCGTGTGAATGGAACACCCGCCGATTGCGTTGCATTGGGCTCGCATCTTTCGCATACGGATGTCGTGCTATCAGGCATTAACATGGGGGCTAATCTTGGAAATTCCATGTGGCATTCTGGAACACTTGCGGGCGCAAAGCAGGCTGTTCTTTTGGGTATGAGAGGAATCGCGCTGAGCACGCCGGCCGGAAAGTCGGAGCCGGACTTTAAAGCACTTGAACCTTGGGTGGAAAAAACTTTATCCCTCCTATTGGAAAATCATGATTTAAAGCTCATCAATGTTAATTTTCCAAAAAAACCAATAGGCATACGGTGGACGCGACAGTCGGTGCGACAATACGATGGGAAAGTAGTTCCTGGGACGGATCCTTTGGGCCGTAAGCATTACTGGTTTACTGTGGTGCCCCTCGAGCCCGCCGAAGAGGGAACCGATCGCTGGGCAGTAGATCAAGGGTTCGTTTCGATCACGCCATTACGTCTTGATCTCACCAACGAGAAAGAATTATTTCAAGCAATTCAAAAACAACCAGTCTCCTAGCGCCGACGTAAAGACCTAAACACTGCCTGGCATAAACGTCAAACACATTTCAAGCATTTTGCAAATTGAATGTAAACACAGGTCGTCCAACTTCCTTGACCAACCGGTCTGAGAAGTGATTAGAGAAAATCCGGAAAATTCCGTCGGTGCTGTTTTTGATAACGGCGATGAGTCCAG
>Ga0111538_10006795_pt1 | contig 15449 bp, 10 predicted proteins | sample SoiMethybrSBSTD1_FD_79669 | JGI IMG/M metagenome (GOLD analysis project Ga0111538, IMG submission 79669) | Bulk soil microbial communities from a Populus tree surrounding site in Tennessee, USA - Soil MetaG P. TD hybrid SBSTD1 (version 2)... | ecosystem: Environmental > Terrestrial > Soil >...
GCACATCAACAGCGATCCTGCAGATCCGGTTGCGCAGATCCCCTGGCGGACGTTGCTGCCGCATCGGCAGACCTGGGCCTTCATGCTCGGCAAGTTCCTCACCGATCCGGTCTGGTGGCTCTACCTGTTCTGGATGCCCGACTTCTTCAGTCGCACCTATGGCCTGTCGCTGCTCGAGCTCGGGCCGCCGCTGATCGTCATCTACCTGCTCGCCGATGTCGGCAGCGTCGGCGGCGGCTGGCTGTCGTCGACGCTGATTCGCCGCGGCTGGTCGGTCAACGCGGCGAGAAAGACGGCGATGTTGGTCTGCGCGGTGTCGGTCGTGCCGATCGTGTTCGCGTCGCAGGTGCGCAGCATGTGGGGCGCGGTCGCGCTGCTCAGCCTGGCGACCGCCGCGCATCAGGGCTGGTCGGCGAACGCGTTCACGCTGGCGTCGGACATGTTCCCGCGGCAGGCGGTCGGCTCGGTCGTCGGCCTCGCCGGGTTCGCCGGCGCGGTCGGCGGGATGCTGATCGCCAAGCTCACCGGCTACCTCCTCGAAGTAACCGGCAGCTATGTGACCGTGTTCATGATGGCCGCGGCCGCGTACCTGACGGCGCTCCTCGTCGTCCACGTGCTGTCGCCACGCCTCGAGCCCGTGCGATTGGAGTAGGGGCCGCCAATCACACCCGCTGGTGGAGCTTGTCGACGAGATAGCGCTTATTCGTCTCGGCCGACTGCTTCGGTGTGCCGCCGGGATCCGGCACGCGATCGAGCTCGACGATCCCCCAGCCTGAAAACTTGATCTCGCCAAGCGCCGCGAACACGGCCGGCAGATCGACGCGGCCTCGCCCGAGCTCGACGAACTGGTAGCCGCTGGCCTCGGCGGGCCGCGGCCGCACGTCTTTCAGGTGCAGCACCTCGATCCAATCGCGGTACTTGCGGATCGCCGCGGCCGGATCGCCTCCGCCCTGCTGATAATGCGCGGTGTCGAACAGCACGCGGACGAATTTCCGATCGGCCGCCGCCAGCACCGCCGCAACCTCGTCCGGCTTCTCGCCGAGGCTGTTCATGTGATGGTGGTAGACGACAGGGATGCCGAGATCGGCGGTGCGCTTGCCCAGCGCGGTGAGGAGCGTGCCCAATCGCCGGTAGTCGGCGGCGCCGATCGGCCGTCCCTTCGGGCGCTCGTCGATAATCTGCAGGTACAGCCCGCCGGCGTCGCGCACGAACTGCGCATGCTTGACGTGCGTCGCCAGTTCGTCCTTCTCCCGCGCCGGATCGATCGAGAGATTGCCGCTCGACAGCGCGACGAAGGTGAGCCGGCGGGCGGCGAGCGCCTCGGCGAGCGCCTTCGGCCGATCGCCGTACTGCTGAAAGGCTTCGCTGCGCAGCTGGATGCCGCGAAATCCGACCGCGGCGATGTCGTCCATCGCCTGCGTCAGCTCGGCGCCCCACGTAATCGCGGCGTACCCGAACTTCATTGATGCGACGTCGTTTGTCCGGCTGAAGCCGGACACCACGTCTGTAGCGTCCGCCTTCAGGCGGACCGTGATCAGCGACGAGAGCGCTGTGAGCAATTCGCGTCTGGTCACCATGAGTGCACCGTCCCATCCAGCTTGCGGTTGACCGGCAGGTACGCCGGGTCGTACGGGTGGCTCGCCGCCCGCGCCTCGTCGATGTCGACGCCGAGCCCGGGCGCGTCGCCCGGATGCATCGCGCCGCGGTCGAACGTATAGGAGTGCGGAAACACCGCGTCGGTCTCGTCGGTGTGCCGCATGTATTCCTGGATGCCGAAGTTGTGGACGCTCAAATCGAAATGCAGCGCCGCCGCCATCGCGACCGGGCTGAGATCGGTGGCGCCGTGGGATCCGGTGCGGACGTGGTGCAGCTCGGCGAGGGCCGCGACCTTGCGTAGGTGGCTGAGGCCGCCGCCGTGCACGACCGTCATCCGGATGTAGTCGATCAGCTCCTCTTCGATGAGCTGCGCGCAGTCGTGGATCGTGTTGAACACCTCGCCGACCGCGATTGGCGTCGTCGTGTGCTGCCGGATGGTCCTGAACGATGCCTGATGCTCCGCCGGCACCGGGTCTTCGAGCCAGAACAGCCGCGACGGTTCGAGCGCCTTGCCGAGGCGCGCCGCCTCGATCGGCGTCAGCCGGTGGTGGACGTCGTGGAGCAGGTGCACGTCGAAGCCGACCTCGCGGCGCAGCCGCTCGAACAGCGGCGGCACGAAGTCGAGATATCGCTCGGTGCTCCAGACGCTCTCCAGCGGCGTCCCCTTCTGCGCCGGCTCGTAATACAGCTCTCCGCGGCCGACGCCGTACGCGTGCTGCACGCCGGGGATCGCGCACTGCGCGCGAACCGCGCGGTAGCCGAGGCCGACGTAATGCTGCACGGCCCGGACGGTGTCTTCCGCCGTCTCGCCGTTCGCGTGGCCGTAGACCATCACCGAGTCGCGCGACGCGCCGCCGAGCAGTTGATACACCGGCGTGTAGAGGGTCTTGCCGCGGATATCCCAGAGCGCCATGTCGACCGCCGCAATCGCGGTCATCGTCACCGGCCCGCGGCGCCAGTAGGCGCCTTTGTACAAGTACTGCCAGATGTCTTCGATCCGGCGCGCGTCGCGGCCGATGAGCAGCGGCAGCACGTGATCGGTCAGGTAGCTCGCGACCGCCAGCTCACGGCCGTTCAGCGTCGCGTCGCCGACGCCGTGGATGCCGTCTTCGGTCACCAGCTTGAGGGTCACGAAATTCCGGCCAGGGCTGCAGACGACCACCTTGCCTTCGACGATGCGCATCGTTACGACACTCGCTGGGGGCTGGGGACTGGGGGCTGGGGGCTGGCAGGCGCAGCGGCGGGCATGCCCGCCGCCCCGCGCGGAAGAAGGCTAATCGCGATCGCGCCCGCGAGCGCCGCGCAAATCAGCACGATGAAGCCGGCGTCGTAGCTGCCCGTCCGGTCGCGCAGGTAGCCGACCAGCATCGGCGCGGTCGCCTCGGCGACGCCGTCGGCAGTGAGGACGATGCCCATGACGCGGCCGAGTGTGGCGACGCCGAACAGCTCGCCCGCCATCAGCGGGATGATCAGGTACTCCCCGCCCAGCCCGAGGCCGAAAATCGCGGCGAACAAGTACATCGTCGGCGACGATGGCGAGACGAGCAGCAGCGGGATCGCTGACGCCACCAGGAGATAGATCAGCAGCATCACGTGCTTGCGCGGCATCCGATCGGCGAGCCATCCCATGAGCACCCGGCCGGCGATGCTGATCGTGAGGACCAGGGAGATGATCCGCGCCGCGTCCCCCTGCGAGTAGGCGCGGTCGATGCTCAGATACAGCTTCAGGTGCTGGTTGGTGCCGCCAACCGCCGCGATCGAGCACATGCTGCCGAACGCCAGGAGGTAGAACGCCGGCGCCGTCAGGATCGGCCGCAGCGCGGCGCGATCGGCGGCCCCGCGCGGTCCGGCGGTCGAGCGCGCCTCGCGGGTGTCGGATCCAGGGGCTGGTTCGCGGACGAAATACGCGAACGGAAATGCGATGGCGATGACCAGCAGGCCGAGCGCCTGCAGCGAACCGCGCCAGCCGAAGGCGTCGTTCATCGCCTTGGCCAGCAGCGGCACCAGCGCGCCGCCGATGCCGATGCCGAGATAGGCGATGCCCATCGCCTGGCCGCGCGTGCGATCGAACCAGCGTGACAGCAGCACCTGGCTGGGCAGCGGTCCGCCGCAGACGTAGCCGAGCGCGTTGAAGAAGTAGAAGAAATAGAACGTCCACGCCGCCGACACCGCGCCGAGACCGGCCAGCGCGCCGCCCGCCATCAGGATGCCGGCCATCATCAGCCGCCGCGGCCCGAAGCGGTCGACGATCCACCCGGCGGCAAACCCGAACAGCGGGCCGACGACGAGCTTGCTGATCGCGTTGCCGGAGGTGACCATCAGCCGCGACCAGCCCAGCTCGCGCACCATGAAGTCGTAATAGAGCGGCAGGCCGTAGAGCGAGAGGCCGACGACGCAGAAGAGCGCCGCGAAGGCGGTGGCCGTGGCTCGCGCGGCGCCGGGGCGCGTTCGTTCGGTCGCGATCACGAGACTCCCTTCAGCAGCCGCGCCGACCGCGGCGCCATCTCGACGGCGAGCATGCCCTGCCGCCGCCCGAGCGACTCGCCGGTCCAGTAGTCGGTAATCGTCGCGGCCGCCGGCAGACCGACCGTCAGCGTCCGCGGAGAATCGTCCCAGTTGAAAAGGCAGATCATACGCGCGTCCGCCAGCGTCAGCCTGCCGACGCGCAGGGTCGCGTCCTCGAACGTCGCGGCGACGCCGGTCGGCGGCAGAAGCTTCCTGAGCATGGCCATGCGCGCCGGCGGAAGCCTGGTGAGATCATCGCCGGACAACACCATGCCACCGGTCGCGTAAATCGCGGTCGCATGGAACTGGCATTCGGCGTCGGTCAGATCGGCGGCCAGCACGACGGCATCCGGGTCGTTCCACCAGAGGCGTCCATTCTGCCAGTTGCGGGACAGGTTCTGTCGCGCGGTCGTCGCAATCCGGTCCCACGTGCGCTTGATGTCGTTCGAGCTGCGCGACCCATGGATCAGGCCCGTCGACGGCCACATCGGGTGGTTGCAGCCGAGCACGAAGCTCTCGCCCGCACCGCGGAGGACCGCCTGCATCCCGCGGCGATAGGCTTCGATGCGCGTCGCCCGAGGGTCGTGAAAGCGCCCGCCGTGCATCGCACCCCAGAAGTTCGCATCGAGCTTGAAATAGGTGCACCCCCACTCTTCGCGCATCGTCCGAAAGACACGCGCCAGGTGATCCTGCGCGCCAGGATGAGTGCCGTCGAGCGCGAACCATGGGCCGCGCCGCCATCCGCCGAAGGTCACCGTGTCGGATCGAAGCGGATTGCCGCCGGCGTCCGCGATGAACCACTGCGGGTGCTGCTGGAAGAGTCTTGATTTTTCCTCGGCGACGAAGGGCGCGACCCAGATCGCCGGCTGAAAGCCTCGCCGCCGGATTTCCGCGAGGACCGCGCGCACGCTGCCGCCGAACGCCGCGCCGGTGTCGAGCCAGTCGCCCATCGCGCTCTGATAGCCGTCGTCGATCTGAACGTAGGTGAGCCCGGGCGCGCTCTTCGCGATCTCGTCGAGGTTGTCGAGGACCTGCTGTGCGGTGACACTTGGCCCGAAGCAGTACCACGAGCACCAGCCGGTTGGCGGCCGCGCCGGGGCTCGCAGCGGCGGGTGCTGGTTCGTGAGTCGACTCGCGACGCCGGCGAGCATGCGCCCTTCGTCGTGGCCGGACGCGATCATCAGTTCCTCGAGCGTCCACGTCTCGCCCGCCGCCATGGCGAGTCCTTCGGTGTCGAGCACGGCGCGAAGCAAAGACCCCCGAAGCTCGAAGCGGCCGGCGAACCGCGCACACGACGTCCAGGCGAAGACGTGGGTGTCCCGGCCGGGTGGCGACAGCATCAGCAGGCCGTAGTACGCCCGCGTCGATTCGCTGCCGGGAACCCGATAGTGCTTCGCGTCGGTGTATTGGCTCAGATCCACGGGCGCTGCCAGCGTGCCGGCGGTCTGGGTCAGCATCTGGAATCCCTCGCCGTACAGCGCGGTGGCCGGCGGGAGATTCAGGTCGGTGTCGACAACGACGACTTCCTTGATGCGCGCGGCGGCGCCGGAGCGGTTGACGATGCGCGGGCGGCAGCGCGCGCCGATCCAGTCCCGAATCAACTCCACTCCCTGGATCGTCGCGCCGTCGTGGCCGATCACGGCTCCGGTCGATCGCCGAATCGGCTCGACATCGAGCGCCTGCGCGAGCGGGATCACCGCAAGGCCGAGAAAGTCGCGACGGTTCATCGTGACGCTCCCGCGCCGGTTCGGGCGAAGTGGTGAATGTCGCTGACGGCCTGGAGCCGGGCGGCCGCTTCCTCGGGGGTGAGGTCGCGCTGCGGCGAGCCGAGCAGCTCGAAGCCAACCATGAATTTGCGGACCGTCGCCGAGCGCAGCAGCGGCGGATAGAAATGCGCGTGGAGATGCCAGGGGCCGCCGGCGGCGCCGCCCGAATTGATCGGCGCCTGATGAAACCCCATCGAATAGGGAAACGGCGCCTCGAACAAGTTGTCGTAGCGAGCCGTCAGCCGTTTGAGGATGTCGGCGAGCGCCTGCCGCTCCGCGTCGTCGAGCTCGTCGAGCGACCCGACGTGACGGCGGCTGAGCACGAGCGTTTCGAAGGGCCACGTCGCCCAGAACGGCACCAGCGCGACGAACCCTTCGTTTTCGGAGACGACGCGCTCGCGCAGCCGCTCTTCGCGCGAGGAATAATCGCACAGCAGGCAGGTGCCATGCCGCGCGCGGTGGCTGGCGAAGGACTCGCGCTCGCGCGCCGGCTCGTTCGGCACGTGGCCGGTCGCCCAGAGCTGACCGTGGGGATGCGCATTGCTGGCGCCCATCATCGCCCCACGGTTCTCGAACGCCAGCGCGTAGCGCACCCATGGCTGCGCCGCGGCGGCGGCGCATTCAACAGCCCACACATCGATGACGCGGCGGATGTCGGCCGTCTCCATGCGTGCGAGCGTCAAATCGTGGCGCGGCGAGAAGCAGACAACGCGGCACACGCCGCGCTCCGGCTCGACAACCAGCAACGATTCCGGCGATGTGAGCGTCGCGTGGGCCGATCGTTGTGCGCCGAGCTCGGGCGCGCCCGCAATCGCATCATGGTTGTCCACCGTCAGCGCCGGATAGTCGTTGTCGAACACGAACGTCGACGTGTATACCGGATTCCGATCGCCGTGCGCGCGCGCGTTGCCGGGGCACAGGTAACACGCCGGATCGTAGGCCGGCGCGGTCTCGGGCTCGGGCGCCTCGACCTGCCCTTGCCACGGCCGCGCGCTGCGCTGCGGCGACACCAGCACCCACTCGTTGCGCAGCGGGTTGAACCGGCGGTGAGGACGGGTGGCGCTCATGCAGGCGCCGAGTCCAGAGACCACGTGCAGACGCCGCGGCCCGCCGTGGTCACCCATACATCGGGTTCGAGTCCTGTCGCGGCGTGATACCGGCGCGCCACCTCACGCCGAACGCTCGCCTCGCGGGTCGCGTCGACGAGCGCGACCGCACAACCGCCGAAGCCGCCGCCGGTCATGCGCGCGCCGTGGACGCCGTCGAGCGTTCGGAGGATCTCCGCCATGGTGTCGAGCTCCGGGCAGCTCACCTCGAAGTCGTCGCGCAGGCTGACGTGGGACGCGTCCATCAACGCGCCGAACCGAAGCAGGTCTCGAGCGTCCAGGGCGTCCGCTGCCGCTTCCACGCGGGCGTTCTCGGTGATGACATGACGGCAGCGCCGATAGACGCGTTCGGGCATGCGAGAGCGTGCCGCGTCGAGCTGCTCCAGAGTGGCGTCGCGCAGCGCGCCGATCGAGGGCACGGCGCGCGCGAGCACGGCGACGCCGGCCTCGCAGTCGGCGCGGCGGGCATTGTATTCGCCCGACGCCAGCTCGTGCCGGACCATCGTGTTGCAGACTACGACCCGCGCCGCCGGAGCCAGGGGGAACCACCGGCAGGCGAGGGTACGGGTATCGAGGAACAGCGCCGCGCCCTCACGGCCGTGACAGGCGATCATCTGGTCCATGATCCCGCATCGCGTGCCGGCGAACTCGTGCTCGGCGCGCTGGGCGGCGCGTGCCAGGCGGTTCAGATCGAGCGAGGCTCCCGACAGATCGGCGAGCGCGTATCCGCATGCGACCGCGAGTGCCGCCGACGAGCTCAGCCCCGCGCCGATCGGGACGTCGCTCGCGATCAGGAGGTCGGCGCCCTTGACGCGGCCTTCACGGCCGCTGGCGACGCCAGTCTGGTGGGTCTCGTCCAGAATCGTTGCCATGCCGCGGACGTAATCGATCCACTCTCCCGTCGGACCTGCCGTCGGTCGGTCCAGATCGATCGTCACGGTCTCGCCGTACTCGCGCGATCGAACGACGATCGTCCGATCGGCGCGCGGCGCCGCGGCCACCCAGGTGCTGCGATCGAGCGCGATCGGCAACACGAAGCCGTCGTTGTAGTCGACGTGCTCGCCGATCAAATTGACGCGGCCTGGCGCCCGATAGACACGCGGCGGCCGCCCGAATCGGGCCCGAAACGCGTCGGCGAGCTCGCCCGGATCGATCACCGGCCGCCCCCGCCACCGGTCGCGCGCGGGTGGCGCGAGGCCAGGATGAGCAGCGCGGCGCCGAACACGATCATGACGGCGCCCCAGATGATGTTGACATTGATGCCGAGCGACCGCGCGTAGATCGACTGATCGCCGAGCACGCCATAGCCCGCCAGCAGCCCGCCCATGAGCGCGAACATCACGCCGATCGGCAGTCTCACGTCGAGTCCCATCAGAAAAACACCAGATTCAAAGCGGCCGTGGCCGCGAGTACGATCGCGCCGAGCACGACCGGCCGCCGATGCCACGGCTGCGCCTCGTCGCGCGGCTTCTCGGTCAACGAGTACACGAGGCCGACCAGCTCGCGTTCGTCGCGCGGACGCGTCATCAACGAGACCACGATCGTCACGACGAAACAGACGGTCCAGGCGTCGATAGCGGTCCAGAAATTCTGCGCCATCTCGCTCGGGTAGCGCGAGGCGACCCCGAGCCAGCCGCCTTTGACGCCGGCGACCGCGCCGGCCGGCAGCGTCAGGCCGTGGTGCAGCGCGGCCGCGAGCGTGCCGGCGACCAGACCCGTAAATGCGCCATGCCCGGTGGTGCGCTTCCAGAACATGCCGAGCAGGAACGTGGCCAGCAGCGGCGCGTTCACGAATGCGAAGACGAGCTGCAGCACGTCCATGATGTTGTTGAACTGTGCCGCGACGTACGCCGTGAGGATGGATGCGACGATGCCGAAGACGGTGGCCATGCGCCCAATCCGCAGGTAGTGCGCGTCGCTCGCCCGCGGGCGCAGGTACGCCTGATAGATGTCGTAGGTCCAGACCGTGTTGAAGGCGGTCACGTTACCCGCCATGCCCGACATGAAGCTGGCGAGCAGCGCCGTCAACCCCAGGCCGAGCATGCCGGTGGGAAAGTATCGAAGCAGCAGGGTCGGCACCGTGAGGTCGTAATCCATGACCGGCTGACCGCTACCATCCCGCACGATCTCGCCCGTGCCTTCGTGCACCTTGTAAGGAATGAGGCCAGGCGCCGGCGGCGTAACCGGCGTTATCTGTCCGACCTGCCCTCTCTGCTGCCCGGGCCCGATCTGCTCCACGTACGGCACCGCCCTCGTCCCCAACCGCCCTGGCTGCCCTCCCTGTCCGTCGCGCACACTCAACGCAATCAGGCCCGGCAGCACGACGAGAAACGGAAAGAGCATCTTCGGGAAGGCGGCGATGAGCGGCGTGCGCCGCGCGGCCGCCATCGAGTCGGCGGCCATCGCACGCTGCACGACGAGGAAGTCGGTGCACCAGTAGCCGAACGACAACACGAAGCCGAGACCCATCGCGACGCCGAATGCATCGACGCCCATCGGGCTGGTTTCGGCGCTGCCAAATCCCCGCCACGCGTGCGTGAAGGGCTCGGGTACGGTCGCGGCGATACCCGCCCATCCGCCGGCGTCACGCAGGCCGAGGTACACGAGCGGCAGGAAGCCGGCGACGATCAGAAAGAACTGCAGCACTTCGTTGTAGATCGCGCTCGACAGCCCGCCGAGCAGCACGTAGGCGAGCACCACGACCGCCGACGACACGATGCAGACGTGGAAGATGTACTCCGGCCCGAGGCCGAGCGCCGCAAACGGCGCTTCGAAGATCCGCAGAATCTGCAGCAGCTTCGCCATCGCGTACATCGAGATGCCGGAAGAAAACACGGTCATCAGCGCGAAGGAAATGGCATTGAACGCCCGCGTCTTTTCGTCGAACCGCAGGCGGAGGTACTCGGGGACCGAGCGCGCCCGCGAGCCGTAGTAGAACGGCATCATGAAGATGCCCAGAAACACCATCGCCGGGATCGCGCCGACCCAGTAAAAGTGGCTCGTGGCGATGCCGTACTTCGCGCCGGACGCGCCCATCCCGATGATTTCCTGCGCGCCGAGGTTGGCCGAGATGAACGCCAGCCCGCACACCCACGCCGGAATCGCCCGTCCTGCCTGAAAGAATGCCGCGCTGGTGGTCGTGGCTTTCCTGAGCGCAAAGCCGACGCCCAGCACGAAGCCGAAGTAGACGAGCATCACCAGCCAGTCGAGCCAGGCAAGAGTCATCAATCAGTCTTCAGCCATCAGCTGGCAGTCATCAGTCGGCGGTTCACGCTTGCGCTCCCGACGATTCGCGGACGATGAGGCGCGGCGGGATGATGATGCGCTGCGGTGGGTCGACGTCGAGGTCGAGCCCGTCGAGCAGCAGCTCCGCGGCGTGGCGTCCCTGGTCGCGCCTCGACCAGCCGACCGTCGTCAGCGGCACGCGCAGCAGATCGCCGAGCGCGATGTCGCCGACGCCGACAATCGCGATGTCGTCGGGCACCTTCAGGCCAGCCGCCCACACCGCTTTCATCGCGCCGATCGCCGAAGGATCGTTGGCGGCAAATGCCGCGTCGATTCGGGGCCGCACCGCGAGCAGGCGCTTCATCGCGCGATAGCCGTCGCTCTCCATGAAGCCGCCGCGCACGATCCAGTCGTCGGCGATTTTGACGGCGCGCGCGCGCAAGGCGTCGCGCCAGCCACGCTCGCGGCGCCTGGCATGCGCGATCGGCGGCCCGCCGATGTGGGCCACCGCCCGGCGTCCGCTGTCGAGCAGGTGGGAGGTGGCGAGCCGGCCGACCTGTTCGTCGTCGGTGAGGACGCGGTGGCACTTGACCGCCGGATGATCGTCCCGATCGATCATCACGAGCGTCGTCCCCTGCCTGCTCAACTGCTGCAGCATATCGGTGTTGCCCGACGCGGACGCCGAGGCGAGCACGACCCCGTCCACCTGCCGGCCGCGCAGCATCTCGAGCTCGGCGCGCTCCTTGCCGGGGTCTTCGCTCGAGCTGCAGAGCAGCAGGCCGTAGCCGCGCGCACTGGCGACCGGCTCGATGCCGGCGATGATCTCGACGAAAAAGGAGTGCATCAAGTCGGGGATGACGATGCCCAGGGTGTGGGTGCGGCGGAGGCTGAGGCTGCGGGCGACGGCGTTGCGCTGATACCCGAGCTCTTCGACCTTCGCGAGGACGCGGGAGCGGGTCGCGGCGCCGATGTCGCCGTGATTATTCAGGACCTTCGAGACGGTGGTGATGGATACCCCGAGCTCGCTGGCGATCCGCTTCATGGTGGTCGAATGCATGCCGTCCCAGCCTCGTCCAGTGAGAATCGACTTTACCGCTAAAGTAACTTGACTTTAGCGGTAAAGCATAGTACCACAGCGCCGCCATTCGTCGCCCCGGACGATCGCCCCAGATCGCCCGGGAAGGAGAGAGAGTATGAGACTCGCCTGCGGTGTCCTTCTGGCGCTGCTCGCCGCACGCCCGGCCGCCGCCCAGGACTCGGGGACGGTCACCGGCACGGTCGTCGATGCCTCCGGTCAAATCGTCCCCGGCGCCACCGTCACCCTCGTCAACGAAGCGACCGCCGACGCGCGCACGGCGGCGTCGAACGATCGCGGCGAATTCGTGTTCCGCGCCGTGCCGCCCGGATCCTATACCGTCCGGATCGAGCTTGCCGGCTTCCGTGCCATCGACCAGCGAAACACGATCGTCAACGCCAGCAGCCAGATCAACCTCGGCAGGATGGTGCTCGAGATTGGCGCGCTGACCGAGGTCGTGACCGTCCAGTCGGCCGGCACGTTCGTCGAGACGACCAACAGCGACTATTCGGCGCTGCTGACCGAGAAACAGCTGGCGCAGATCCAGACGCGCGGCCGCGACGTGATGTCGCTGTTGAAGCTCCTGCCCGGCGTGAGGGCCGAGAACGACATCGACGCGATGGGCGATTCCTTCGGCTCGAACGTGCCGAACATCAACGGCATGCGCCGCGCCTGGAACCAGGTGACGGTCGACGGCCTCAACGGCAACGAGCTCTCGGGCACCTCGCGCTTCTCGTCCGCGATCAACCTCGACGCGATCGCCGAGGTGAAAGTGCTGCTGAACACCTACAAGGCCGAATTCGGCCGCACCGGCGGCGCCAACATCGAGATCGTGAGCAAGAGCGGCAGCACCAGTTATCGCGGCGGCGCCTACTGGTACGGACGCCGCGACAAGTGGAATGCCAACACCTGGGAGAACAACCGCGCCGGCACGCCCAAGGGCAAGCTGCACATCGACACCTACGGCCTCAACCTCGGCGGCCCGGTGGTGATCCCGCATCTTGTCGGCAACACCGGCGACAGCAAGCTCTTTTTCTTCTACTCCCTCGAGGCGCCGCAGGTGCAGCGGCCGGGGCCGCAACGCCTCTTCCGCGTGCCGACCGCGCTCGAGCGCCAGGGCAACTTCTCCCAATCGATCGACACCACCGGCCGCGCGGTCACCGTCGTCGATCCGGCGACGCGGCAGCCTTTCGCGGGCAATGTCATCCCGGCGGGCCGGATCGATCCGAGCATGCAGAAGCTGCTGAACATGATGCCGCTGCCCAACCGCACCGACGGCGGCTTCACCTACAACTTCTCGCGCCAGGAGACGTCCGAGAACCCGCGCTGGAACAACCTGCTCCGCCTCGACAACCGCCAGTCGGGCGGCAACAGCATCTGGGGCGTCGTCCGGACATTCAATTCGAACCAGTACGGATCCGAGATCACGGCCAACCCGGCGCGGTGGGGCTTCTTCAACGGCGCTTACATCTTCTCGGACAGCTCGGTGAACGGCGGGTGGAACCATGTCTTCGGCTCGAACGCCGTCAACGAGTTTCAGACCGGCCTGCGCCGCCAGACCGAAGGCTTCCAGACCAAGGACGAGGCCGACTTCACCCGCATCCGGAAGAGCGACGTCGGCTACACGCTCGGGCAATTGAACCCGTCGCTCAACGCGCTCGGCATCATCCCGCGCGTCCTCTTCGGGCTGAACGTCACCGGCACCGAGGCACCCGATTTCACCTTCGACCAGCGCCTCGGCAACACCGCGCAGGATTACCTCTACAGCGTGCGCGACAACATCACCTGGAACCACGGCAGCCACACGCTGAAAGCCGGCGGTTACCTCGAGTACATGCAGAACAACGAGGCGCGCGGCGGCGTCTGGATGGGCGAGTACCAGTTCAATCGCAACACCAACAACCCGCTCGACACGGGGTTCGCCTACTCGAATGCGCTGCTCGGCGTCTTCCAGCAGTACACCGAGACCGACAAGTACCGGACGACGAACAACCGCGCGTGGATGTCCGAGTTCTACGCGCAGGACACCTTCCGCGCCAGCCCGCGCCTGACGCTCGATTACGGCGCCCGCTTCCTTTACTACTCGCCCTACGTCAAGGTCGACGATGCCGTGGCCAATTTCGATCCTGCCCGGTACGACCCGGCGAAAGCGCCGCGGCTGTACTTGCCGGCGATCGTCAACGGCGTGCGCGTGGCGTTCGACCCGGTGACCGGCCAGGTGCAGACCAACGCGAACTTCATCGGCGCGTACGTGCCCGGCACCGGCGATCCCAACAACGGGATGGTGGTTGCGGGTGAGGGCGTGCCGCGCGGGTTCCGGAAGACGCTGGCGCCGCAGGTCGAGCCGCGGCTCGGCGCCAGCTGGGACGTGACCGGCGCCGGCACGACGGTCGTTCACGCGAGCGCCGGCCTGTTTCACAACGCGCGCCTTGGCGGCGGCAACCTCGGCAACCTGAGCGGCAACCCGCCGTTCATCCACAATCCGATTTATTCCTTCGGCACCATCAGCTCGCTGCTGGCGGCCGGCGCGGTGCCGGTCAACAACCCGCCGACCCTCGAAGCGATCGAGATGGACTACAAGTCGCCGAGCTCGTATAACTGGTCCGCCGGTGTGCGCCGCGAGATCGGCTGGGGCACCGCGATGGATGCCACCTATGTCGGGAACCTCGGGCGCAACATGGAGATGTATTACGACCTGAACGCGATACCCGACGGCGCGCGGTTCCTCGATCTGCATCCGGAGAACCGCGATCCGACGAACCCCACCGCGGCGCTGCCGCCGGCGTTCCTCCGGCCGTATCGCGGCTATCAGAACATCCGCACGCGCGGCAACTCGGGCAGCGCCGACTACCACTCGTTCCAGCTGCAGGTGAACCGGCGCTACATCAAGGGCGTGCAGTTCGGCGGCTCGTATACGTGGCAGCGCGCGCGCGGCGTCGCCGACGACGATCCGGGAAATCTGTCGCTGGCGCTGAACCGCTCGGAGGCGTTTCATTACGGGCCGTTGATTCAAAGCCAGAACCACAACGCGACGATCAACTACACGTGGGACATCCCCGGCCGGCACAGCGGCGGCCTCGGCCTGCTGCTGAACGGCTGGCAGCTGTCCGGGTCGAACTCGTGGGTCAGCGGCGAATGGGCGGCGGTGTCGTTCACCACGCCTGACAACTTCGACTTCACCGGCGGCGATGGCGGGCAGGGCGCGTGCCTCGCCGGCAACGATCCATGCCTGCGCGTCGTTCGCCCGGTCGTCGACGGCGATCCGATGGCGGGCGGCGGCGACCCGCTGACCGGCTGGTTCAACACCGCGGCGTTCAGGCGGCCGAGCGGCCGGGGCGATTTCGGCAACGCGCCGCGCAACGCGGTGCAGCGGCCCGGCATCAACAACTGGAACCTGGCGCTGTTCAAGAACGTCGCCGTCGGCGGCACCCGGGCGCTGCAGTTCCGGTGGGAGATCTACAACGTCCTGAACACCGTGCAGTTCCTCGACATCGATCGCGCGGCGGTGTTCAACGCGCAGGGCGTGCAGACCAAAGCCACCTTCGGCACCGCGCTCGGGATTCAGTCGCCGACGGCGCCGCCGCGCGTGATGCAGCTGTCGGCGCGCTTCACCTTCTGAGCGAGGACCGCATGAAACGGGTCGCGTGCTTCGTGCTCTTCGTCATCGCCGCTCTCGTGCCGGCCGGGGGACACGAGGCGGCGCAAGCCGCGCAGCCGGCGACAGCGCAACCGGCCGCCGACCCGGCGAAGGAGGCGCGCCTGCGCTGGTTCCGCGAGGCGAAGTACGGCCTCTTCATCCACTGGGGCCTCTACGCCATCCCCGCGGGCCAGTGGAACGGCAAGCGCTCGCCCGGCCTGGGCGAATGGGTGATGCTGCGTTCCGCCGTGCCGGTGACGGAGTACGAGAGGCTCGCGGCCCGTTTCAACCCGGTCAAGTTCAACGCCGACGAGTGGGTGACGCTGGCGAAGGACGCCGGCATGAAGTACATCGTCATCACCTCCAAGCATCACGATGGCTTCGCCCTGTTCAAATCGAAAGCCAGCCCCTACAACGTCGTCGACGCGACGCCATTCAAGCGCGACATCCTCAAGGAGCTCGCCGACGCGTGCGCCCGCGGCGGCATCCGGCTCGGCTTCTACTACTCGCAGTCGCAGGACTGGCACGAGCCGAACGGC
>Ga0111538_10006799_pt1 | contig 15443 bp, 13 predicted proteins | sample SoiMethybrSBSTD1_FD_79669 | JGI IMG/M metagenome (GOLD analysis project Ga0111538, IMG submission 79669) | Bulk soil microbial communities from a Populus tree surrounding site in Tennessee, USA - Soil MetaG P. TD hybrid SBSTD1 (version 2)... | ecosystem: Environmental > Terrestrial > Soil >...
CCGCCGGTTGAATTCCTATAGTTACACGTAAAATAGAGATTGCCGTTAGCACAAATGGACGGATAGAATTCGTTCAAAGGACCATTGACAGGCTGGCCGGCATTCTTTGGTTGTCCCCATTTATCTTCTTGCTTGTCCACAAACCAGATATCAAAATCTTTAGGATCAACGCCAGTAACGGGCCGGTTTGAAACAAAGAAAAGTCTTTTGCCATCCATTGCAAACGCAGGTTCCATGTCGGTGAACTTCCCTGAAAACGGGGCAACTTCAGGCGGCCCCCATTTCCCTTTTGCATCTTTCTTTAAATAAATAATTGTTTGAAAATTTGCCTTCGGCGATTGCAGTGTGTAAAATATCTCGGTGCCGTCAGGGGATAGAGCAAAATCTCTTTCACGAAATGCAGTATTGATGCTGACTTCGTTAAACAATGCCGGCGACACTGGCGGAAGCCAATGTTCGGCGCTCATTTGGCCATAAATCATTTTGGGCACAACGAATAAAACTGCAGCAAGGATCTTTTTCATACCAGAAAGCTAAGAAAAGGAGAAGACTCATAAAAATAGAGCGCATTTGTTACGTTCCCATTGCAAATCGATAGCCGGCAGACACGTACAAACAGATAACCAAAATAACTTTCCCGCTTTCGTTCGTATACTTTCATCGGCAGTTTATAGGGAGAAACCGGTTATTTTTATACTAAAACGTATTTCGCCAACAGATTTTACGATTTTTATTTAAATGAACAATCGCTTAGTCCTGCATATTCTATTTTGGCTTGCATATGTCATCACAGAATCATACTTCGAGTTTGCCTGGCTTTCGGGTGGAACAACCCCGGCCATTGAGCGATTGTGGATGGCCGTCCTGGGCGAACTAACGCAACTTCCCGTGAAAATACTGTTGAGTTATTTTACCATCTACCTCGTTGATAAATTATCTGCAACGAACAGGAGACCTGTACTTATCTTCCTGGCCGGCATCACTGCTTTTGCAGCTGGTATCTTACTTCAAAGAATATTAATCATCAAGTTTATACTCCCGGATATATATCATGAAAAGGTTGACCCGAAATTCATGCTCCACTGGGGCCGCATAATATCTACGTTTATTGATATCGCTTTTGTAGCAGGAATTGCCGTGGCAGCAAAACAATTTCGCCTTGCACAACGCGCAAGGGAAAAAGAAAAAAGCCTTGTAAAAGAAAAGCTGGAAGCCGAACTCAAATTTTTACGCACCCAGACCAACCCCCATTTCTTATTCAATACCCTTAACAATATCTACGCGCTGGCAAGAAAAAAATCGGACGAAACGGCCGATGTAGTTATGAAGCTTTCGAAACTTCTTCGTTTTATGCTTTATGAGTCAAAAAAAGATAGTATCAGCATTTCCGAAGAATTAAAAATGCTGAACGATTATATTGAGCTTGAAAAGATCAGGTATAACGAACGGCTGACAATACATTTTACACGGGCCATTGATGACGACACGTATCCCATTGCGCCCCTGATCCTGCTACCATTTGTTGAAAATGCATTCAAGCACGGCGCAGGCGAAACGAGGTTTAATTCATATATTGACATTTCAGCCCAATTGCAAAAAGGCCGGCTTACTTTTATTGTTGAAAATTCAAGGGATGGTGACGCCGAAGATAGCATCACTGAAAACATTGGATTGAGTAATGTACGGCGCCAGTTGCAATTGATGTACCCGGAACATGGCCTTGACATAAAAATTCAAAAAGGTGTTTTTAAGATCAATTTAACCATTAACCTGGACCGGCATGCAGCAGTATAATTGTCTCATAGTGGAGGATGAGCCGCTCGCAGCGGAAGTATTACAGGACTATGTTAGCCAGGTTCCATTCTTAACACTTGGCGGCGTCTGCGGTGACGCTATTTATGCCATGGAAAAGCTGCAGCGCGAAAAAATCGATCTTATTTTCCTCGACATACACCTCCCCAAGCTGAAAGGACTTGATTTTATCAAAACGCTGAGAAACCCTCCCCATATCATTATCGTTTCGGCTTACCACGAGTATGCGCTACAGGGATATGAGTATAATGTAATTGACTACCTGCTAAAGCCCGTTGAATTCAGCCGTTTTTTAATGGCAGTGAACAAAATGAGACAAACGCCAACAACCACATCCGCAATCCAGGTAACTTCAGAAGCGGCTGAAAGACCCTATATTTTCTTTAATGTAGGAAAGAAGAGAGTGAAAATATTCCTGGATGAAATATTGTATATCGAAAGCCTGAAAGAGTATGTAAGGATCTTCACCAAAGCAAAATCTATTCTTACCAAATTCCAGTTGGGACAAATTGAAAGCCTCCTGGCCAGGAATAATTTTATGCGAGTGCATCGCTCATTTATCGTTGCCAAGGACAAAATTGATGCTTTCACGGCTTCGGATCTCGAAATAAATGGTAAACAAATTCCGGTGGGTCGAAGTTATAAGGAATTAGTGCAGGCGATTCTGGATAAATCTTGAAATTAGAAATTCGAAATCCCAATTCCGAAATCCGAAGATGGTTTCATTTTTCGGATTTCGATATTCAATATTCGAGCTTTTTCAAATAAGCTTCTTCATCAGCCAGTCCTTCTGTACATCATTTCCAAGAATAAAATCGTGTTCATCAAATTTTTTAAATCCCCAGCGTTTATAAAAATCAATGGCCCTTTGGTTATGTTCCCAAACTCCCAACCAGATCGTATGATAATTTTTCTCAAGGGCAATATCGATGCATTTACGCATCATGGCTGTTCCAATTCCTTTCCCTATTGAATCCTGGACGGCGTATATTCTTGCAATTTCGATGGCACGATTGGTTCCAAGTGAAGGCGGAATGTTATTTTCTCTCAGGCGCACATAACCAACTGGCATATTGCCATTGTAAGCGAGTAAAAAAATATTATTTTCAGTACTCACTTCTTTCATAAGCGCATCTTTGGTAAATTGTTCGTTCATGAATTTATCGATGTCCTCTTTTGTATTATATCCAGCAAATGAATCATAAAAAGTTTTTCGACTCAGATCTGCTATCAATTCAGCTTCATCAATACTTGCTATACGTATAGTTATCATCGCAGCAAACTAAAATATTTTTGGGAATCTGCCTTTTCTTCATATCTTTTTTGCTTCTATCCCTATATCAAACTCTACCCTCTCCTATTTTTATTAATCAACAAAAAAAATCTAAGACATGAGAAGGCTCTTGCTTATCTGCATGCTTATTCCCCTTTTCGGAATAAGCCAAATGAAAAATGTTATCTCTTCTAACAGGGTATTCCCCAAAGTTGACAAAGTATTGGAATTTGAAAAAGCTCTGACTACCCACGCTCAAAAATACCATACGGGCGACTGGAAATGGCGGGTGTTTGAAATCCAGTCTGGTCCTGACTTTGGCGGCTATCAGCTGGTCGAAGGCCCGAATTCGTGGGATCAACTTGATTCACGTGGCAACCTGGGCACGGAACACAATACTGATTGGAACAAGAATATTGCTGTGTTTCTTACGGACAGAAGTTCAAACTACTATTCTGTTTTCCAGGAAGAGCTCAGTACAGTTCAACTAACCGACTTTGCAGATAAAATAGAAGTCAACCATATCTTTCAGAAACCAGGATATGGTCCGGAGCTAAGAGAGGGAATAAAAAAATTTAAAAAAGTCTGGGAGGAGAGCAAACAAACTGTAGCCGTATATACCTCCAGTTCATCGGGACAAAACCAATACATCATTGTAACCCGCTATAAACAGGGTTTAAAGGAAAGAGAAGCGGGCTTTTTAAAACCTATAAAAGACCGTTATGAAGCGGTTAATGGAGAAGATTCCTGGGATGACTATTTTGATATGCTCAAAGCCACAGTTGATAAGCAATGGTCTGAACTACTTTTTTATCGTGCTGAGCTGAGCTCGAAATAATAGTCTGAACTGAAATTGTCTGAACCAGGACCGTCAGGGATTTTGGGGACATTACTGGAAACCTAATCACGCTTTGATAGACTTTCCAACCAATATCCCTTTAATTTCAAAAACCCTCTCAAATGCCGGTTCAGACATTTCCGTAAAACATAGTAATGTTCATCACAATGTTAAAAACTGCATGCGAAATAATAACGGGATAAATGGAAGCACTTTTCTTTTTTAACACTACAAAAGTCATTCCCGTTGCAAACATTAGCGCTACCAGATGAGGCCAGACACAAAAATGTCGCCCGCACCACCTGGATCGTTCCAAAACCCGACAAATAAGCTGAACTGGAAAAGGTCTTATCGCCAACGTAGCAAAAATATCATACGGGCGATTGTAAATGGCGTGTCTTTGAAAGCCCCAGGTAGTAACCGTCGCTCGGCTAAAGAACGGGTTAAAAGAACTGGATCCGGCTGTCCTTAAACCGATTCTTGAAAGATATGAAGTCGCATATCGAGAAGGATCATGGAATTACTATCGCAATAACCATGCAAAAGCAGTAGAGAGAAGATAGAATGAATTGCTTTTTTACCGGGCCGATTTAAGCTCAAAATAGTCGCAAGTTTTCAAGCACCAAAAAATAAACACGGGGAAGTTATTTCTTTTCGGTATGTTTGGCTCTTGTACCTGGGATTAAGCCGACAAGAAATGTTGTCAATTCATTTCGTATTTTCTCCAACCTGACAAAAATGCTGAATCTAAAAAGCATTTGTCGCTCAAGCACAGAAATATAATACAGTAGACTGGACATGGCGGGTATTCGGAAACAAGACCGCGCCTGATGCCCGTGGGTTTCTTGTGATAGAAGATTCCCGAAGCAGGGAACAATTTAGGTCCGTCGCAACCTTAGAGGAGAGAACATACTGCCGATTGAAAAACACAAACGTCTTACATCATACAATGATCAGGCAACACAGGGTTATTTTCTTTTCCATCGGGAGTTGCTGATTTTTGTTCGAAATAACAACTCATTACTAATAAAATCGACAATTCATTTACTCAAATTTAAAAACTCAAACGACAATTATGAAAGAATCAATTAACTACCTCTTAAAAATAACAAGCACATTTTTGCTGTTCTCTTTTCTCATTTGCAGCCTGCAGCTACAGGCACAGATCACTTCTTATCAGTATCGTAACGTACCAAATGATAAGATTGATGAATTTATTAAACGGGAAACAACCTATTGGACCAAGGTGGCACAAAAAGCTGTTGATAATAAACAGATGTCCTTTTGGGCGCTGCTGGAAAAAGTGGGTGGCTATGATATGCCCAATTCATCAAATTATTTGTTCATCAACACATTTTCGAATATTGATTCTTCCATGGGAATCTGGGAAGATGTTGAAAAAGTGGCAGGAGTACCAATGAACCAGATGGAAACAAATTCATTTACTACGACTACCAGTCAGTTTTTTCTGCACGGTGAAAATTGGGCGCAGGCAGCAAATGCAAAACCAGAGACAGATTTTAATTATGTCGTGATGAATTATCACAATTCTAATGCACCTGATAGCTTTATTACATTAGAAAACAAATACTGGAAGCCATTCATCCAGGGTGCGATGGATAAAAAACAAACTACGCAAAGGGCCTGGGGCAATGCCAGGGTATTATCACCCTCTGGCGATAATATCAAATTCAACACCGTTTCTTATGACCTCTTTTCAACTTTGCAGCAGGCATTGATGACGACATGGGATACAAAAACTGTATTTCCAACCAAAGGACTGGGTATGTTGGATAAAATCAGGGCGAATAGAACAGGCACGGTCGTTTATCGTGTTGTAAAAGTGGTCTCAGCACCTTAAGTTTAATATTATTTTTGGTTCGAAACCTTTGCAGAATTGCCTGCGAAGGTTTTTTACTTTAGAAGAATTCAGGTTCAGACAATCATATCTTTCCATAAAATATGGTAATGTTCATCACAAGGTTAAAAACTGCATGTGAAATAATAACTGGATAAATAGAAGCACTTTTCTTTTTTAACACTGCAAAAGCCATTGCAGTGACAAACATTAGCGCTACCCAGATGAAGCCAGACAAAGGATAAAAACGAATCTGGCCTGCTAAATTCCTTACAATACCATGATGGAATAAATGAATTAATGCAAAGAATAAAGAGTCAATGATCATGGCATTGCGATAGGTAAGTTTTGTTGCCAGCGCCTCCTGCAAAAATCCGCGAAAGAAGATCTCTTCACCGACAGGACTAAAGATGAGAGCCGGGATTGTGAAGATCATAAACTGCTTTGGTAACGTCATCCCGGTTGTATCCGTTGTCCGCAAATAGGAATTTTTTATACTTATAAACCAGTTGTCATTGGAATGATCAAATAAGAACACTCCCAAACCATAACAAAGGAGTGCCAGGCAAGCTCCGGCCATTATCCCGATTAGGTAGTATTTGCCTGATTTGCTCTCAGTCAGACCTGTCCTTTTCCTGTCTTCTTTTTTAAGAAAGATAAATGGCATTAATGCCATCAATACAAAACCTAACGGCAAAATGAGCCGATAGGCAGGAGGTCCGATGGTGCCAACGGCACGAATTGCTGCGAATAAGATGCCTGCAATTATGCTAATTGAAAAAAGACGTTTAGTCATTGTCTGAAAGGGGATTGTTCTGAATCGGATTTAGGTTGATTTTAAAGATTATTAGGATTTGAATGTCGTCTTCAAATATAAATGTCATTCCATTCGCAACAGCGGTTTCCCGAAATATCTAATGATTCAAATAAAAAAGTCTCCCAAATTTTGGGAGACTTGATAAATTATTTTCTTAAACTACAAATAATCTTATGTCCTGGTTCAGACTACGGTGTTAGCGTGATCGTATCTACAACTGATACATGGCCCAATGTGACAGCAACACCACTTACTGTTTGATCAAGATAGCCATTATTGCCGTCAGCAACCACATTCCATGTGCCGGCAGGTACTCCCCGAATAAGAAAGTCGCCTGTAACAGCATCGGGGATAGCACTGAGCGAATCAGTTCCTGAAATTGCGTATACCGTTGCCTGGGCAGCCGCTGGTTGCACATTTCCTTTTATGGCACCGCTTAAAGCTTCAGTAAAGGTGCGTATCACGGGCTTTAATTTGTAGCTGGTGTTGCCCGTAACAACAATAGAGCGTGCACAATCAAAATCTATCCACATTTTATACTCTGCTCCCCCAACCAGGTCAGCATGAATGTTAAATTTTAAACCCGATGTTTGCGCCGACGGTGTTTCCAGGGGTAACTCAAATGTACTTCCGTTCAGTACAATCGTATTGTTTCCACCCAGTATCAATCTCAACTGCGAAACCCTGCCTGCCGGCAGCTCAATTGAAGAAAGTAAGGTATCCATACCATTCTTAAATTCAAGAAGGTTGTAGATGCCTGCATTTACGGGCAATTCCTGCCAACCGTCATCTCCCTGGTCTGACGACGCCTTGATCTGCACTTTAACTATGTCAATGTTAACCGCATCATAAGCACCAGGTGCATCTGTCAGGTAAACAGAAAGACGACTGTTAGTTTTTTCTTTACTGCAGGAGCTGATCAAATAAGAAGTACCAGCTAATAAAAGCAGTGGAATCAGGATACGAATTAGTTTCATGTCGATTTGTTTTTATAAAGACCGGCTACGATTTAACGCGTTTAATCGTTAACCTGTTTTTAATTCGTTTCTTTCGGATTCCACGAAATTGTCCTTGGGGTTTTTACTTTATCTGAACTGGGATTAAAGTGGATTTATGTAATTAGTGGAATATGACAAAAGCCTCCCAAATATTTGGAAGGCCTCATGAATTTATATTCCAAAAATCAATTAATCCCGTAAATCCCGGTTCAGACAATTATGAAACATTCTCAATCACAATCGCACTCGCACCTCCACCACCATTACAAATTCCTGCGATACCATATTTCGCTTTATTTGTCTGCAGAATATTTGAAAGGGTAACCGTAATTCTCGCACCACTGCAACCAATCGGGTGACCGAGTGCCACGGCTCCACCCCAAACATTCAGTTTTTCCATGGGTATGCCGACTTCCTTTGCGTTGACAATGGCTACACAACTAAACGCTTCATTCACCTCTGCAAAATCAATGTCACTTATCTTCAATCCTGCTTTACCCAGGGCTGTGTTCATGGCTTTTATAGGCGTGGTGGTAAACCATTCAGGAGCCTGGCTTGCATCGGCAAAGGAAACTATGCGCATGAGCGGTTTCAATCCAAGTTCTTTCACCTTCTCTTCACTCGCCAATATTACGGCGGCAGCTCCATCATTTATTTTGGATGCATTGGCCGCAGTGATGGCGCCGTCTTTCGTAAACGCCGGTTTCAGTGTCGGCATCTTTTCAAAATTTGCTTTTTTATACTCTTCATCTTCCGTTATTGTCACCGGGGACTTACCGGCAATAGTTACAGGTGTTACCTCCTTACTGAAATAGCAATTCTTCCATGCATTCGCCGCACGGGTATAACTCTCTTTTGCAAAAGCATCCTGGTCTTCCCGGGTAATATTATACGTGCTGCTGCACAGTTCACCTGCATTGCCCATATGATAGTCCTTATACGGATCCCACAACCCGTCTTTCAGTATGCCGTCAACAACGCTGCCATTGCCAAGACGGTAACCGGTCCGCGCTTTATCCAGGTAGTAAGGAATATTGCTCATGCTCTCCATACCGCCGGCGAGCACAATATCATTATCACCGTTAAGAATTGTTTGCGCGCCAACCATGATGCTTTTCATTCCGCTTGCGCAAACCTTGTTAATTGTAGTGCATGGCGTATTCGTTGGAATACCGGCAAAAATGCTGGCCTGTTGTGCTGGAGCCTGCCCGATACCCGCACTAACAACATTTCCGATAAAAACCTCCTGTATCTGATCCGGTTTTACTCCCGCCCTTTTCAGTGCTTCTTTTATAGCTGTAGCACCAAGTTGCGGAGCAGTAACAACAGCTAATGCTCCACCCAGGCTTCCTATTGGAGTGCGGGCAATACCTACGATATAAACTGATTTCGACATAGTAATTTTGAATTATGATTTAAGACGCAAAGATACATACTATGCGTTCACTGTTTTTTGATACGCCTGCTCAAAGCTTTAAGCAGTCATTAAGTCACACGATAGCCTGCGCTCTACTTTTTCATGAGCTTCCATTGATGAGGAGGCTTCTCATTCAGCCTTTCGATTTGGCCCGTTGCTTCCAGGTCCAGCTTAACTCCTTCCATATACCATTCCACTGCTCCATCAAATTTTGTTTTATTGCTATGAAAATCGCGCAAAATCATTTGATGCATTTCTTTATGAGTAAGGGGACCTTTCTTTAACGAGCTTAAAATGGCCTTCTTCATAACATCGAACTTAATTTTATCAATTCGCGGAAGTTTTTTGCCATGCGGATGAGTCAACTGAATTTTCTCTTCTTTCATATAAATAATCTTTTAGTTTAATGGTCGTAAACCCGGAAGTAGTAAGAAAGGTAACGAACTTCTATAAATCGAGCTTACCTGTGAGACCTGCTTTTAATAAATCGATGACTATAAAAATGAAAAAAAACATACTATTTTCACGACTTAACAAACTCCACTGTATTTATGAATGTGCTTACCAGCAAACAACAGGATCTATGCACATTTTTAGGATCATTTGGCGCTATGCTCTCCGCCGCCTGTTTTATTCAACTAATGGTTATCAGTAAGGATCACTGGCTTGCTTTTGTCTTGCTCGGAATTAACGCTTTTGCCATCCTTGCCTTTATATTGCTGGCTTTGCAGAAAGCCGTGGCGCCTTTGTTATTGATAGCAGTTGCTGTTCTCTTATTCTTAGCAAAGCTGGTATACATTTTCAGTGGTGTCTTTTCTTTGGTTGTACTCCTATCCTTTCTGTATAGCGTGGTCGTAGTAACCGTGATTTTTGTAGAACAGCTTCCAAAAAAGCTAAAAGAAAAAGCGCTGGCTGAAAAAGCCGAAGTCTTGGTTTGGAAGGACAAGATTTAGAAAGGTCCGTAAGGGCCTTGTTCCATTTCGTCAATGACAATGTGAAAATTGACCGGATTCAAAAAGCAGTTAATTTCGGTGACTAAATATCAACCGAAAAACGATGATCAGAATAATGTTTGTCCTGCTGCTCTTTATCTCAGCCGCACCTGCCTGTAATAATGCCTCTACCGAAAATGAAAAAAGTGCAGATGCTTCTGTTGTTGACGCCACAGTTAAAACCCGCATCACTTCAACACTGCAAAGCTTTATTGATTCCGGAAAGACTGCCGCCATTTCTGCTCTTATTTATGAAAAAGGAAAGGAAGTGTATTATGGTGCTTTTGGCTATGCCGACAGGGAAGCTAAAACACCTATGGACCGCAATACCATTGTGCGCATCTTTTCGATGACCAAGCCCATAACCGGTGTTGCGTTGATGACATTATACGACAAAGGAGCGTTTCAACTTGATGACCCGCTTGCAAAGTATGCGCCTGAGTTTGCGAATATGAAAGTGTATAAAGGAATTGATGCAAAAGGAAATGCCATACTTGAACCGGCAAAAAGACCCATCACAATTCGTGACATCACAAGACATACTGCCGGGTTTGCTGCTGCTGACACGACTGTGCTTGGTAAAATGGTCAAAGCTGCTGATGCCATGAACCGCGAAAACACCCTGGCTGAAATGGCAAAGCGGCTTGCCAGCCTGCCTCTTGAGTTTGACCCAGGTGACCAATGGGCCTATGGACCATCCGTTGATGTGCAGGCATACCTGGTTGAAAAATTATCGGGCAAGCCCTTTGATCAATACGTGAAAGAAATAATCCTTGATCCGTTACAGATGACACATACCCGTTATGTCGTTCCGGAAACCGAATTGTTACAATTTGCAGAATTATACAATCGCAGCGATAGCGGTGTTTTAAGCCGGGCACCGGAGGAACAGGCCAATTCATTTAATACTAAAGACTGGCCGTTAAAGCCAGGCGGATGGGGATTAACATCAACCCTGGACGATTACATGAAGTTTGCACAAATGCTCGTGCATAAAGGCAGCTTTGGTAATTTAGTTATTTTAAAACCGTCAACAGTTGAATTAATGTCCACCAATCAACTTTCTGACACCATTTCAAAAAGAATGTGGCTGCCTTCAAAAGGCCGGGTTGGTTTTGGAATTGACTTCGCAGTACGGACTGCGCTACCCCAATCAAAGGATGAGAACAATGGTGTAGTCGGTGAGTTTTTTTGGGACGGAGCTGCAAGTACTCTTTTCTGGGTTGATCCCAAGAATGAACTGACAGCGGTGCTGTTCACCCAGTTAATACCTTTCGATCAGGTGAAACTTCACAAACGCTTTCGGGATGCCATTTATGGACAGTATGAGCCGGAACGATAATCTAAATAGAATCATAAGCTATTCTGCCGAAGTATTGAAACGGCTGGCCGTTCTGTCTTAGACGTTTTTTTATTTGGGCAATATGCAAACTCAATGCAATGAACATTGGCGGATATGTGAACTGATGAAAGTTTGTGTGGCCGGAAACTCAAATTACATAACTTTATTATTGTGATCACGACTGGCTCACTTCACAAATCTTAAACTGCTCACCTTTAAAATTGCCTGGTATGAAGAAAATCTGCTCAATCGCAACCGGAATAGCCTTGCTTCTTCTTGCTTTGAACGTTAATGGCCAATCTAAAACAGGTGCCGACTATTTTGCCGGCAAATGGAATGTTCTCATTTTGGGTACACCCTACGGAGACTTAAAAAGAATTTATGTGCTCGAAAAAAAAGAAAGTTCACTTAATGGCATTGTACAGGACTCCACAGGCAAAGAAGTAGCTAAATGTTCTAAAGTAGAAGTGCAGGACAACCAGGTCACTCTTTATTACCAGGCAATGGGAAATGACGTTAGCGTTACACTGGTCAGAAAGGATGACGATCATGTTAGCGGAAGTGTGCTTAACATGTTTGAAGCAAATGGGGAACGAATAAAATGAACGAAAGTAACGCCGCCTGTTGCTTTTAATGATTATCCCATAGCAAGATTTCATTTTTAGGTCTGTATTTCGATTATTAACACACCCACCATGGACTCGGTAACCTACCTGATCATACTTCGTCTTTTACATATTACATGTGGCGTCTTCTGGGCAGGCGCCACTATCTACCTTGCTGCTTTTGTATCGCCGGCTGTAAAGGCATTGGGGCCTGACGGTGGCAAATTCATGCAGCAGCTTGCAAAGACAAATAAGCTTCCATTAGTGATGACGATTGCGGCTACGACCAATATCGTCGCCGGTATTCTTTTGTTATGGAAATTATCAAACGGCTTTCAGTATGACTGGATGATCTCCAAACATGGACTTGTATTGAATGGCGGCGTGTCACTTGGTATTATTGCTTACCTCGAAGGGTTGTTGGTAACTAGAACGACAATCTTAAAAATAAATGCGCTGGGCGCGCAGTTGGCAGGTGGAGGACCTCCCTCCCAGGAGCAGTTACAACTGATGAATGGCTATCGCCAAAAAGTCATCACTGCAAATAATATTGCTGCGTCATTACTTGCAGTGACTGTTATTTCCATGAGCCTGGTGCGTTACCTGTGACCAAACGTACATCTTGTAACCTTATTTAGTTGGTGACCTTGAAATTTTCATTTGCCTATTCTTCCATTAAATAAACCGTATCTACGGTACTGCCCTTAATTTCCCCCGGATAAACAGGTCGCCTGGCAAACACGTTTCCACGAACATATCATTTGGGATGCCGCCGAATTTAAGAAAATCAAAAACTATATTTTAACGAATCCCGGTAGATGGAAAGAAGATAAATTTGTTGCTAACGGCCGAGCCTATGCAAATTATATAAAATGTAATTTGCTTCTAATCCAATCGGTGAAACGTCATGTACAATGCATTCATTTCTTATTCTCATGCCGCTGACGGTAAAATGGCACCGGCGCTGCAGGAAGGATTGGAGAAGTTTGCGAAACCATGGTTTAAAATTCGCAACCTTAATATATTTCGCGATGAGGCAAGCCTGTCCGCCTCTCCGCATTTATGGGCGAATATTCAAAAAGCACTTGACGAGTCAGAATTCCTTATTTACATGGCCTCGCCGGTTTCTGCTTCGTCCATTTGGGTGGGAAGGGAAATTGAATACTGGATCACGAATAAGTCAATCGATAAGCTATTAATTGTATTGACGGACGGTGAAATTCCATGGGACAATAAGAACGATAGTTTCCTGAACCCGGCTACCAATGCATTGCCCGATGTATTGGATAAAAAATTCAGTGCAGAACCGTTTTACATCGATCTGAGAACAGCGAAATCACAAAAGGACCTTTCGCTGAATAATCCAATTTTCAAAAAGGAAGTCCTGAAATTGGCGGCCCAGCTGCACCACAAGGAACCCAAAGACCTCGCCGGTGAAGAGGTGACCGCTCACAGAAAAATGCTAAGGACCCGGAATACTGCTATTGCGGTTCTTGCATTCCTGTTTATTGCGGCACTTGCGGCTGCCTGGCTAGCCATTCAAAATGCAAAGGAAGCAACCAGGGAAAAGAATATCGCCCAGGCAAATTACCTTTCGTCCGAGGCCCAGCGAATATCGGATACAGATCCCACACTTGCGCTAAAGCTTGCAGAAGCGTCCATGAAGCAGCATAATGATTCTTTCATTTCAAATGTTGCCCAAACCATTTATCGGAAAAACTCATTTTATAGGATCATTGCGACGCTTCAACGAACCGATTCAAGCTACAACTCTTTTACAACGACCGACTATTCTCCCGATGGCAGATTCATTATTACCGGTTCAGGTGATGGGATACCACGCTTATGGGACAATACCGGTAAACTTATCAAAACATTCAAAGCTCATTCGCGATTTATTTCATCTGCAGGATTTTCGCCGGATGGAAAATCTATTCTCACTCAAGCCGACAGCACGATAAGAATATGGGATTTGGATGGTAACCTCGTGCAGGAAATTGTAGATCATTCGGGAATAGTGGCCCAGGCTGTAATTGGTCCCGGCATACAGGACTTTGAGACCTATGTTCCCCCAATAAAACGATTTTTGGAAACATATGGCAAGCTTTCGAAAAAATTCAGTGGCAATATTTTCTCAGGCAATAAAGTAACTGTTTCTCCCGACGGCAGGTTTGCAGCAACTGATGATTTCAACAATGAAGTCACTGTTTCAGATATGAAAGGGAAATCACTTTACAAATTCAAGCCACACAAAAGTTTTCTGACTTCTATATCGTTCTCACCCGACGGAAAATCAATTCTCACGAGTTCATATGATAGCACGGCAAGGCTGTCTGATCTTACAGGAAAATTACTCGCAGAATTCAGGGGCCATTTAAATGCCGTTATAGATGCAGTTTTTTCAGCAGATGGAAAGATGATCCTTACGGGTGCTCAGGATGGAAGTTGCAAATTGTGGAGCAGTGATGGAATACTTGTCCAGGATTTCAAGGGTGATTTTTTTGGCTCTAACTGCGTGGATTTTTCTCCCGATGGAAAAACCATTGTTTCAGGTTGTGACCGAACGCTCAGGCTATGGACAATCACTAATAAACCTTTACACCAGTTTAACCACAACAACCAGGTTTCCTCAGTCAGGTTTTCACCGGATGGCAAAAACGTGCTGACAGGCTCGTATGATTATTCCGCAAGATTATGGGACACCGCAGGAAAATTACTCACAGAGTTTAAGGGCCATAGCAGCATCATTACAGCGGCAATATTTTCACCGGATGGAAAATCAGTGCTTACCGGTTCATGGGATTATACAATGCGACTACACAAGATAGACGGCACGTTAATTCATGAATTCAAGGACAGCAGGGGAAGTATCACCTGTCTTGCATTTTCTCCAGATGGCAAGTCTGTTCTGAGTGGCTCGGATGACAGTACTGCCCTCCTTTGGGACATTAACGGAAAGATCATAAAGGAATTCAAACTCTACGGGGCGATTTCGGCAGTTACATTTTCTCCTGATGGAAAATACATGCTGATTGGCAGCTGGAATGATACACCTAAATTGTTTGACGCTGACGGAAAATTAATCCACGAGTTCACGGGTCATACCAAATTTTGTTCATCCCTTGCCTTTTCTCCCGATAGTAAGTGGGTGCTGACCGGCGGAGGTAGCAATGAAAGGTTTGTGGCACAGCTGTGGACCCTTGATGGAAAACTTGTTCGCGAATTCACCGGGCATAATTTCCAGGTCATTTCAATTGCATTCGCTCCTGATGGTAAGTCTATTCTTACCGGTGCAAGGGACAATACGGCGAAATGGTGGAATTTGAACGGACAGTTAATACAGGAATTCAGAGGCTTTATGGGAAGTGTCAATAGTGTCGCTTTTCCGCAGGATGGAAAATTGATACTGGCAGGGATTTCGGACAATACCGCAAGGCTGTGGAAAGCTGCCGCACCCCTGGATGATTTTTTGAAAAGTGACCAGATTGACC
>Ga0111538_10006802_pt1 | contig 15440 bp, 12 predicted proteins | sample SoiMethybrSBSTD1_FD_79669 | JGI IMG/M metagenome (GOLD analysis project Ga0111538, IMG submission 79669) | Bulk soil microbial communities from a Populus tree surrounding site in Tennessee, USA - Soil MetaG P. TD hybrid SBSTD1 (version 2)... | ecosystem: Environmental > Terrestrial > Soil >...
AGGCCCCCTCACGACGAGACCCGGGACGCTGCTTGGGACGGTCGGCTACATGTCACCCGAGCAGGCACGCGGGGAGGCGACCGACCAACGCACCGACATCTTCGCGTTCGGCGCGGTGTTCTACGAGATGCTCTCCGGCCGCCGCGCGTTCGCACGTGACACGGCGGTCGAAACGCTGAACGCCATCCTGAACGAGGATCCGCCGGAGCTCTCCACCGATCTGCGTCCGATTTCGCCCGCGCTCGATCGCATCGTCCGACGCTGCCTGGAAAAGGCCACGAACCAGCGGTTTCAATCCGCAAGCGACGTGGCGTTCGCGATCGAGGCGATGTCCGACCCGAGTACGCGCTCGGGAGCGACCGTCTCGGTGCCCCTCAACCGACGCAGCGGACGCACACGCAACACGATCGCGCTGGCCGCGGCGTTGCTCGCAGGTCTGGCGATTGGGGTGATCGCGACGCGGCAGCTCTCACCGCCGCCGGGTCAGGTCGTCGCCTTTCAACCCAGGACATTCGATCGCCTGCCGATCACCAACGCGCGGTTCATGCCCGATGGCCAGGCGATCGTCTACAGCGCGGCGCGACGGGGGTACGCTCCGGAACTTTTCGCCGTCAATCCGAACGCCGAGGCGCCGCAGCCGCTCGGTGTGACCGACGCGCATCTCCTCTCGGTCTCGTCCAAGGGCGAGCTGGCGCTCATCGCCGACGCGCGCCACGTGGCACAGCGCCTCTACGTCGGGACGCTGGCACGCATGACCATCGGCAGTTCTCCTCGACCGATGCTCGATCGCGTGCGCGACGCGGACTGGTCACCCGATGGGAACTCCCTCGCGATCGTGCGCGATCTTGGTGATGGTCGCGATCGCCTGGAATACCCCGTGGGCACGACGCTGCACGACGCGAACGGATACCTCAGCGACGTGCGCGTCTCCCCTGACGGCTCTCGCGTCGCGTTCTTCGAGCATCAATGGCGGTTCGACGACCGCGGGTGGGTGAAGATCGCGGACCGGTCCCGTCGCGTGACGACTGTCGAAGGCGAGTTCTTCGGTCTGCAAGGACTGACGTGGGCGCCGGATGGATCGACGGTTCTGTTCTCCGGAAGCTCGATGGGCGGAGGCGTGATGCAACCGATGGCCGTGTCTGCCGCTGGAGGTGGTCGGCCGAGGCCCGTCTTCGGTGTCCCGGGGCGCTTCATCGTGTTCGACGCCGCGCAGGACGGCCGCCTGCTCGCCAGCCGGGAGGATCTGTCGCTCGCCGTGCGCGCGCGCGTGCCGGGCGAAGAGAGCGAGCGCGACCTGTCATGGCTCGACTCCGGCGCCCGCGGCCTGTCGCGCGACGGCCAGTGGCTGCTGCTCGTCGACATCGGGGCGAGCGGGGGAAAGAACTACGGCGTGGTCCTCCGCAAGACCGACGGATCGCGGACGGTGCGACTTGGCGAAGGTGACCCGCAGAAGCTGTCGCCGGATGGACGCTGGGCGCTGGCGATCATCGCGTCCCCTCCGCAGATCGTGCTGTACCCCGTCGGCACCGGCGAGGCGATCCGCCTGCAACCGGGTCCGATCGAACGCTACGGATCTGCCGAATGGTTTCCTGATGGCAAGCGTTTGTTTGTCTGCGGCGCTGAACCGCAGCGGTCAACCCGCTGCTATGAACAGGGCATCGACGGCTCCGCGCCCAAGCCGGTGACTCGTGACGGCGTGCGCGCCCTCCTTGCTCCGGACGGCTCGACGCTGTTGCTGCTGATGCCCGATGACTCCTTTCAAATCGGAACGATCGGGGGAGCATCGCGACCAGCCGCGTCACTCCAGTCCGAGGACCGGCCGATCGCGTGGAGCAGCGACAGTCGATCGGTGTTCGTCCAGCGCGGCTTCGAGGTCCCGGCGACGATCGAGCGCGTCGACGTGACCAGCGGTCAGCGGACCGTCGCGCGTCGGATTGCCACCGACTTCCCCGGGGCGTTGACGTCACTCGCCGTCAGTGACTGGATCGACGAGGGCCCCTGGTACGCCTATAACCTCACGACGCTCGGGTCCGCGTTGTTCACGGTCTCGGGTGCGACGCTCCCGCGCTGAGAACCGATCCCGCAAAAACATTCGTGAGCATGGCAAACCAGCGGAGGTGTAACATGCGCGCCGTGAAACTCAGCCGCTCCACCCACGCTCGCATCACTCTGACCGTAGCGGTCGTCGTGGCGCTGGCTTGGCTTCCACTCCGCGGGCAGCAGCACCACAATCTCGACGCGTACGACAACGCGACGCTCGATCGCGACCTCGAAGGCGAGCTCGACGACATCTACGAGGATCTCAATCCCGATGCCCTGGCGCCCGTCAGCGAGATCCACGCGGACATGATCGATGCGCTCCAGGACGACGGCGATGATGCCGATGAAGATGACATCGACTTCGAAGATCTCGAAGACGAAGTCGAGGAAGACGGCGTGACGATCGATCAGGTCATCGACCGCGGGCTGCAGCAGGCGGATCGATTAGCGTCAGCGCGCGGGGCGATGACATGGGTGCTGGCACGACTGCCTGCGCCGCCGCAGCGCGTCGACAGCCGCACGACCCCGCGCCTCGCGGTGAGACAGGTCAAGGGGTCGTTCATCATGGCGATACGCGACGTGCGTCGCGAATAGCTATCGCGCGGGACGATCGAGCGTGGCGAGCGCCGCGCGCACTCGTTCGAGCTCGTCGCGGCCATCTACGTTGCCGCCCGCGGCGAGCGCTTCGGCGATCGGCCGGCCCTTCTCGAACCACGTACGTGCGGCGGCCTGGTTTCCGTCCTCGCTCTCCATCTGCCCCATGTTCAAGTACGTGGCGACTCGGTCGTGCTGCAGCGTCTCATTGGTCGGAAAGACCTCAGCGAGGTGTTCCGCGATCACCAACGCCCTCCCATACCACTTGCGGGCCGCGGCGTAGTTGCGTGCTTCCATCTCCACATCGCCCAGCCGGTTGTAGCTGATTTCGAGCGATCGCTGCGGATCGCCGGCCACTTCTTCATCGTGGCCGAGCGCCATTTCGTAATAGCCACGCGCTTCGCCCGGGCGGCGATGGTCGGCCGCCAGATCACCGAGGGCGGTGTATAGCAACGAGACGTCGTTCTTCGCCACGACGTCGCGAGAGTCCTCGCTCGTGCGCGCCTTTGCGATCGCCAGTGCAGCGACATACGAGTTGCGCGCGCCGTCGGCGTCGTCGGCGGCCTGCAGCATGCCGAGATTCTTGTAAACAGTGAGCAGATCGCGCTGCAGGTCCGCGTCCGTCGGGTTGGCCGCCGCCAGCGGCCGAGCGATCGCGAGGACGCGTTCGTATCGCTTCAGCGCATCGGTCTGCTTTCCGCTCGAGCTCTCGGCTTCGGCGAGTGCCGTGTGCGCGACGATGACGTCGTGCTGTGCCTGGACGTTCTTCGGATCGGCTGCCGCCAGACGTTCGGCGATTGTCAGCGCTTTCGCGTACCAGCCGGACGCGCTGTCGAAGTCGCCGGCGTCGGTGTCGGCGTCGCCAAGGCTCTCGTAGCTGATCGCCAGGTTGCGCTGCCATTCCGCGTTTGCGGAATGCTCCTCGATCTCGCGCTCGGCAATGTCACGGCCCGCGGTGTACTTTGCGCGTGCCGCCGCAAGGTCTCCCTTCCTCCTCTCGAGATCCCCGTCCTGCAATGCCTTCCAGAACTCCGTGCTCGATTCACGCAGGATTCCCGACGCGAGCTGCCTGCTCAGGCGCGCCGCGCTTTCACCCAGATCGCGTCGAACCTCCTCGGTGCCCGCGATCGGCTCGAGCTTGGCGCGGATGCGCGACACCGCGCCGACGACCGCACGGGCGGCGGTGATGGCTCCCTCGGCCTGGCCCCGCGCGCGGACGACGTAGATGATCACCGCAATCAGGAACAGCACGAAGACAGCCGTGGCCTCGATCCATCGTCGTTGGCGGCTGCGGCGCGCCGTGCGGCTCTTGCCGACAAAGGCGGTCTCGTCCTTGCTGAGGGCGAGTTTGGGCAAATAGGGCGTGATGAAGTCGATCTCGTCACTGTTCAACAGCGTTCGCGTCTGCTCGTAGCCGGCGTAGCGATCCTTCACCAGCTTCTGCACCTTGAGCAGCGTCTTCCGTTCCGCGCTGCGACTGTCCGCGATGCGCCGCGCGAGCGAATCGTGCGCCAGTTCGTACACGTCGTCGAGCTGCCGGAGCACGCGGCGATCAGTCAGCGCCTTGAGGCCGTCGTCGACGATCGATTGCAGCTCCGGCAGGCGCGCGATCAGCTCCTCGCGTGACACCGGTTGCTTGGTTCCCTCCAGCGTGGCGAATTCTTCGAGCACGATCTGCGCAGCGTCGACGCGCAGTCGCGGATGTGTTGCGGCAAGCGCTTTCTGGACACCAGCAACCTGTTCGTCGAGAAAGTCGGCCAGCACGTCCTCGAGCGCCCCGGTTTCACGGATGAGAGCGTCGGTAAACACGAGCGGCGTGTCAGCAGTCCCGCGGCGCTCCCGCGCTTTGCCCGCCTCCCGATACAACTTGTCGAGATACACCTGCAGATACGACAGCTGCACGCCGGCGCGGTGATCGCTCAAGTTCTCGATGATCTGGCGCGCGGTTTCCTCGCCGTGTTCGAGCTGGATGCCGAAGGCCGCCGTCGTGCCGGTGATCACGCGCGCGACATTGGCCGAGGTCATCGGCTCGACACGAAACCGCTTCGCGAACAGCTTCGGCACCGCCTTCTCGAACTCGTAGAGCATCGCGATGAACTCTTCGCGCATCACGAGAACGACCTTGCAGGCGACGCCCTTTTTCAACAGCGCCACGATCGAGTCGATGAAGGTCCTCTGCTCGTCGACGGTCCCGAGCAGGAACAGCTCTTCGAACTGATCGAAGATGAAGTGGATCGGCCGCAGGTGATCGAGGTAGAGCGACTCCACCGCTTCGCCGATCGTCACACCGTCCTCGATCGGCGTCTCCGCGTGCCGCCGGATTTCGCGATCGAGCGACGCATTCAGGTTGTCCTTGCGCCGGACCAGCAGCTCGAAGCGATCGGTCTGCTTGAAGCGGCTCGCCAGACCGCACTGGACAAGGCTCGTCTTACCCGTCCCGGACTGTCCATAGACCAGGAGCAGATCCGTCTGGTAGATGAGCGTGTACAGAGCATCGACCTCGGCCTCGCGGCCGAAGAAGATGTCCTTGTCCTGCGGATCGTAGGCGTCGAGAAACTTGAAGGGCGACGTCATACGGCGCGTACCGCCTGAACGAACTCCTCGAACTGCTGTTTGATTTGCGGGTATTGCTCATCGGTGACCACGAGCCCGTCGTCGGCGTTGTCGACGAAGCGGAAGCAATAGCCGTTGCCCTGGTCACGATGCGAGTAGAAGAACAGCTTCGAGTTCTGATCTCCGGTGAACGCGTTCTCGTCGATCACGAACGGCGAGAGGCTCAGATAATTGCCGACGTCATCGACGTTCTTCAGCAGAATGACCGACTCGCTGTCGGTGAACGCGAGGTGGACCTCTTCGCTGTCCATGATGCCGGCCGTCACGCGATCGAGCATGACCTGGTTGTGGCGGTACTCCGGCGGCTTGTGCCGCGACTTGATGATGTCGATCTTCTTGATGGTCGCCAGCCTGTAACGCACAAGAAAGGCGAGATACGAGAGCACGGTCCCGAGCTGCTCCTCCGCCTGTACGCAGAAGCTGGTGATTTCTTCCGCGGCGATCGGTCCGGCGGCGAGCTCCGCCCGCATCTCCTCCATGAAGCGACAGGCGCGATCGAACGTTTCCCGGTCTTGCGCGTCGCCGAAGCCGATGAATTCGTCGATGAACGGCGCGATCGTGTGTTCGCGAAAGACCGCCGCGACCACCCGGGTCAGCGCCACGTAGTCGAAGGTGCGCTGGTCGTCGGGCACGAGGGCCACGAACCGGTCTATAGAGGCCAACTGATCCGGCGTCAGCGACAACGCAGGGTTCTCGTGCTTGGCATTCCACAACTGCGACAGCACGGCAAAGCAGAACAGCTCGGCGACCGTTTCGTAGGTCAGCACCAGTTGTCGCAGCCGCTGCACATCGATCGTGTTGCTGGCGAACAGCTTCCGCAGCTGCTCGCCGACGGGCGCAGGAAAGCTGTCGATGATCTGCTGCCGCACCATCCGCAGATCCTGTCGCTTGGTCCGCTTGGCGGCCTCCCATAACACGCCCACTTCCGGACTGTGCCTGGCGACGGCGTCGAACAAGATCTGAATCAGCTTGTTGTTGACGCTGGCGCCCGCGTTGGCCGGCGCCGGCGCGGCGCGGATGATCACCTGGTGCTCGGCGGCGCGTGGCAGCGTCCAGTTCAGTGCATCCTCGCCCTTCGCCGACGGGTTGACGTAGAGTCCCCACGGCACGAGCGTGGCGGCCGAGGCATCCTTCGGTGCGACCGAACCGATTGCTCGAAATTCATTGATCTCACGCGCGGTGCCGTAGCGGGTCGCGACGAACGCCTTGGCTGACTGGAACGCACGCTGAATCGTCGCGCCGCGTCCGAGGGCCTGGTAGAACTGCTCGGCAAGCTCGGTTGCAATCTGGTCATTGATCGGAACGGCTGTCGCGATCACCGCTTTCACGCCACAGGCAAACAGCGTCTCCACCTGCGGCTGCGTTGCGCAGCCGTTGAGAAAGACCAGCTGCAGCGACCGCTCCTGACCGAGCAGCTGCGCGAGGCCGACAGCATTGGCCATCTGCGCCTGACCGGCTGCTTCGAGCTGCAGCTGCGTCCCGCTGGCGTGCCCGCCGTAGTGAAAGATCGCGATCCGATTCGCGTAGTGCGTGCACAGGTCGAAGATGTCGGCGACGGCCGTGTTCTCCTCTTTCACCACCTTGATGTAGCGACGGTCGTCGTACTCCTGCAGTGCCTTCGCGATCGCCTTGCGTTCGCGCACGATCATGTCCAGATAGGCGTCTCGATCGTTGGCGAACGCCAGGAGCACGACTGGCGTGGTGCTCTCGTCCATCCTCAGGCCTCCACGACCGTGCCCCACGGCACCGCACGTAATGCGATCTGTCCCGGTTCAGACACGAAGTAGTTCAGGTGATGACAGGCGACGTTCGTGCGTGACACGGTCACCCGCCGTGAGTCGGGCACGCTCAGAATGCTCTCGACTCCGACCGCGATGTCGTGTGCCTGCTGCGAGAACAACACGCCGGCGACGGAACCCTGACCGGCTTTCGTCAGCAGCCGCGCAAACAGCGGATCGCCGGGGTCGCGATACTCGTTCACGTCTCCGGCGAGCACCGTGTAGGGAATGCCGGGATCCTCGCTGCCGTTGAGCGTGGTGATGAATTCAGACGAGGGGTTCATCTGCTCGAGCGTCGGCGTCAACTTCTTCGACCGGTTCAACAACATTACGACGGTGCCGGCAAACGGAACAGCCCCTGGCAGGTAGTTCAACGCCACGGTCATCAGCACGTTCAGCACCTTGCGCGCCGCGTCGATGCGTCCGAGCGGCGAGCCGTTGTTCGGTGTTCCGCACATCACGAGGTGATCGACGACGGCTTTGCCGCCTTCACGCTCGATGAACCAGCGCGACACGAGTCCACCCATCGAGTGCGCCAGCACCGTCAGCCGCCTGCCATCGCCCTCGTGGAGCCCTGCTGCGGCCAGCTGCGCTTTCAGCGTTCGCGACGTGTCGGCAATCAACGTGCTCAGGTTCTCGTAGTCGTAGGTCAGCACCAGATCGAAACGCGAGTCGACACCACAACTGCGAATACCTCGGACCATTGCCTCGGTGTCGCCGATGATGCCGTGAACGAGCAGGAGAACGTTCCGCGCCGTCGCCACCTTCTCGGCCACTGCGCTCTTGTGATACTCGAACGAGCCGTCCTCCTTGTACTCGATCCAGCGAAGCTGATTGACATTCCCCTGCTTCAGATACGTCTTGAAGAAATAGAGCTTCAGCGATCCGCCGAGACTGCGGCGGTGATCGGGGATCTCCGGAATGTGGTCGATGCTGATTCGCGTGTGCCCGTTCTCGTCCTTGTACGGGTCTCCGCCAAGCGCCGCGTGCTGGCCGTCGAACACGACGGGGAGAATGGCCTCGTTTTCCTGCAGCGGTATACGCAACTCGATGTCGAGCGGGTTGTCTTTGAGCGCGTCAGCATTTTGAATGTCGGTCAGTTCCAGCACGCTCTGACTGTCACCCCGAGTCGCCGAGAAGTTGAGCAGCTCCAGCCCCTGCCGCTCGAACGCTCTGTAGAAGTCGCCGCCATCGTTGACGCTGCGCGAGATTGGTTCCGCGGCCGTCATGCTGATCTGCGCCGTCACCGCAGAATGAGCCTTGACGACGATCGACCCTTGGGCCACCGCGGCGTCGGCGGCTCCCACTCGATCGAGCTGTCGAACGACCCGAAGACGCAGGTGCCTGGCGAACCACTGGTTCTCCTGCACCATGTTTTGCATCGGCTTGATCTGCCCGATCGCGCGGGTCCCGGGCGGCGCGATGACGCCAAGCGCCAGAGGATCCTGGCGCAGCGAGAAGGCGTCCACCGGCTCGGTGCTGACAAACAGCTTGAATTCTTCGATCGATTCGTTCTTCGCCGGATCGTCGATGTAGAAGTAGTGGTCCGACGCCTCGCCCCAGATGGTCACGTAGTCGTCGCCCGGCGCAACGCGGTCGTTGTACAGGTCGTTGTAGATGCCGTAGTCCTGGGAAAAGTACGCAAGGACGAAATAGAGCGGCTGCTGCGTCCGGTTCCTCACCTTGAACCGGCCGCGTATTTCCTTCCAGTCAGCTCCGCGCTTCACGTAATCGAGGATGACGTCTTCCCCGCCCGTGTACACGTGCTCGCCGCCGTCGGCCAGCGCCTCGGCATACACGAAGTCGACCAGCGAGGTGTCCAGCGTCGTCCGAGGGTTGTTGAGCGCGAGCCCTCGCTCCCAACGTGCGACTGTCTTGAGCGTTCGAGCCATGGCCGTGGCCGCGGCGTCCTGCGACTGCTGATCGACGAGGACGCCCTGAACCAGCAGGTCCAGCTCCCGATGCTTGAGGAGCCATCGACCACGTTCTTCGACAATCACATACGTGGCGGCTTCGGCCGTATCGGTCAGCGCCATGCCGACTGAACGATCCGCGTCGAGCGCGCTCTGAAGAACCGCCTGTGTGGCGGGGCTGCCGCTGAACAACACGGGCATCGGCGGCGTGCCGAAGCTGGTGATCTCGCCGCGGTAGATCGCTTTCGGGTCGCCGGCGAAGTCCAGTTGCACGGTGCTCTTTTCCAGGCCGACGGTCGTCGTCTTTCCCGTGCCGAGCTGCTGCTCGGGTGCGCTCTCCGGATACACGGCCAGGGACGCCCCTTGTGCGGTCGAGACGCCGTGCAGCGCGCCCGCGTCGAGCGTCCAGTTTCCTTTGTCGACGAACAGCCGGAAGCGTCTATCCGCGGCCCGGGCTTTGCGCCCAAGGAAACCGCTCTGCGCATTGAAACGCTCGAACGCCTCGAACTGCGGGGTCTGGTGCCGCACCTCGCGACGAATCAGCATCCGGCAGCGCACGAACAGATCGGTGTAGCTGACATCCGTCCCGGTGGACGTGAGCGAGTCGAGCAGCGTGCTCGTGAAGACGCCGCTGCGGTCCGCACGCTCCAACGCCTTCTCGGTACGGTCGCAGGCAGCCATCAGCACGTGCCGGCTGCGCGGAATCGACAGCGGCTGTCCGTTCTGTCGAAGGCGTGCGTAGTAGCCGTCGATGTAGCTGTCGAGCGGGCGTTCGCTCAGCACCTCGTGGGTCTGTCTGGCCTGCAGGTGTGTGAACGAGTCGATGTCGCGCGTACCGGATCCGGAGTGGCAGCAGTCGAGGATCACCGCGAGATGGGGATTGCTCTTCGCGACCTCCGCGAGCAGGACGGCGAGCTCCTTGTCCGCCAGGTCGAACGGATACGCGCCGCCCTGCAGGCGGCTGTCATAGCACACGAGCCCTTCATCCTTCCCCTCGGGAAAGAACTCCTTGAACTCGTGTGCGGCCGTCCACCGTGCGCCGTGACCGCAGTACAGGAACATCGCGACGTCGTCAGCCGTCGCGCGCGTCAGGTGCGTTCGAAACTGACCAATGACGTTGTCGCGCGTCGCGTCCGCGTCCTTGAGTACTTCGACGGCGAGAGCGCTCTTGTCGAACGCGCTGCTCAGGAAGTCATGGACATGATCGACGTCGTTGACACAGCCCGCGAGCTTGCCGATTTGTGGAGCGTAATCGTTGATGCCGACAAGTAGCGCGTAGATGGTGGCTGCCATGTCCGCGACAGCTTACACCGGAGGAGCGTGACGCGGTTCACCGATCGCGAGCGGCGTCGTCGCCGCCAATCCTGGTCACGCGTGAGACTGACCTCTGAGCAACGTCGCAGTCAGTCCACCGACAACGGCAATCGCCACGACGCTCCATCCGAAAAGGATCGCGTGCGCAAGTCCCAGTTCGCCAAGGCCGCTGTAGCCGCCCGTCGTCTCGGCTGCGAGGTTCGCGCCCAGCGTGGCGATGGTGACCAGCAGGGGCAGGATGACGAGAACGACGGCTGCAGACGCCCAGGTTGTCGCGCGTGATGAATCGCTCATGAATTCCTCCGAGCAGCACAGCGGCAACGACGGTGCCAGCGAACACGCACAGGCTGATTCGAGTTATCGAAGGATTCCGAACGGGGACACGGTGGGGACCGCTGAAAATCTCTCGGGCGCCGCGTGATAATCCCCGGCGCGCGGCTGAACGCTCAAGGGTTCGCCGGTTTCGTCACGCCTGGATAGATCTTGAATCCAAGACGAAGCAGCCGGTCGGTGCTTCTTTCCCCTTCGTGACACGCTTCTTCCAGGAGCGCGAAGCCCGGTTGCCGATTCCTGCGCAGGGGAAACGCCATGGTCCACGGCTTGGTGAAGGCGGTTGGATCGTCGATCGTGACCTGATAGTGAATCGTGTTCGGGTCGACGAGCGTCAGCCGCTCGACCATGTGCGCGGCCTCCGTGTAGAAGTGCCCCGCCTGATCGAGCCATGCTCGCCCGTTCTGATTCGTCACATCGACCACGAGCGTGTTGCCCTCCCAGCGTCCGCGGGAATCGCCTTGCCACAACGTGATCCGCGAGTCGGCGTGTGCGCGGCCCTCGGTCGGAATGATGCGATAGGTGTGCGCGCGCTCGAACAGGATCATGACGGCCGACGCGTTCTGGCGAATCTCGATCTGCGTGGGGACGTACATCGAGCGCGGCACACCGGACGGGAAGCAGGCAGCGTTGGGCTCGACGTAATGCGCGCGGTTGTCACGAACCTGCTGGAGCGCCCACGGTTGATACGGGATGCGCCCGTCTGCCGGATCGACGATCAGCGTTCGCCCGCCGTCGTCATCATCTGTCTTGGGGTGTTCTTCGATGTTTTCGGTGGCGGCGGGTTGACCCCGCCAGAACCCCTGAAAGTCCGGCTTGCCATCGGGTGTGCGCGGCGGCGTGAAGGTCTTCGCTTTCTCGAGCGCACACGGATGAAACTTGGCAGGCTCTTGCGGACACGACGCCTGAGCACGCGCGGGTCGATCCTCCTGCGCATCCGGCGCGACACTGAAGCCAACGAATAGCGCGACGGTCGACGCGAGCACGACCAGGCGCGCACTCATCGACTGCCCGCCTCCCCGGTGTCTCGCGCATAGGCGTAGCATTCGAACTCGAGAATCTGCGCGTTGGGTTCTGTCCTTCGGTAGAGCGGCATGCGCATCTTCCACGGGCGCGTGAAGACGTTCGGATCCTCGATCGTTGCCTCGTACATGATCTGGTCTGCGCCAACACGCGTGTAGCGCTCGACCACGTGCAGTTGATCGCTGTGGAAGTTGCCGACCCGGTCGAACCACGTCCGATCGTTGAACGACGTCACGTCCACGACGAGGGTGTTGCCCTCCCATCGCCCGCGCGAGTCTCCCATCCACGAATCGAGCGCGAGCTCCGAATGCGGGCTGCCGTCCATGTAGATCTCACGCGTCGCGTGCAGGTACTCGTACAGGATGACGATGCGATCGGAGAACTGCACGATCTGAAACGGGAACGGCATGTAGGTGATGCGCGGCACGCCCGGCAGGTAACAGCTCGCCTCCGGATCAGCCGTCAGGCGATTGCGAAAGTTCTCCGCCTTCTTTTCACGCGCCGACTGCTGATACGGAATCTCATTGCCCTCGACCACACCGGCGCCGCCGGGCATGGCGAATCTCGCGGGGAGGCCCGGAAAGCGTTGACCCGTGTGATCCTGAATGTCCCAGGCGGCCGTGTTCATCGCCTGCCAGACACCCTGCAGGTCCGGCGTCGAAGGAACCCTCTGCTGCGTGGCTGCCGTGCCACCCGCCACGACGAGGACGCCGAAAGCAAGAGCGACGTGCTTCAACATCTGGCTTGCTTCATCCTAGCGAACGTTCGACGCGAGCGCGCCTGAAGAATTCCTGAACGTTCCGTCAGGGCACGTCGCCCTCCTTGCAGATGTCGGTTTCCGAGGAGAGACCGGCATCGGCGTGCAGCCGGGCTGCAAGGGACACTCCAGACCTGCGGATCACGAAACCATCGGCCCGCGGGCCAACTTGCATTTTCATCGGTGAAATCCACTGCGGGAAAGTTCGTGGCAACCGCGGAAGATTCAGCGGACGGCCGATGCGGGTTTCTCGCTCGATGCGAATTGCCAGTCAAACAACGCGATTGTCATCAGGAGAGAGCGGCACTCCGGTTGCTCTGCAGCACCGGTCAACGGGCGTTCTCGTCACGACGACGGCGACATCGCGAGGTCTTCGGCCATGAGTTGGAGCGCGCACGATTACGACGACATTCCCGGCACGTATGTGTTCAACGGCCGGCGGTCGACAACCGGTTATCCGCTGAATCGGATGTGCATGTCTTTCAACAGCGCGGAGAACCGCGACGCCTTCGTGCGTGACGAGGACGCCTACTGCACGAAGTTCCGTTTGACCCGTGAGCAGCGCGATGCGGTCCGCGAGCGCGACGTCCTGCGCCTGGTCAAGTTGGGCGGCAACATCTACTACCTCGCCAAACTGGCCGGGATCTTCGGTCTCAACGTTCAGGACATCGGGGCGCAGCAGACCGGGAAGAGCCTCGACGAGTTCAGAGCGATGCTCGTCGCGGCGGGAGAGTGACGGATGGCCACGATTGTCGGCGGCATCACCACCTCGCATATTCCAGCCATCGGCAACGCCATCGCCAACGGTAAACAGGACGATCCGTACTGGAGACCATTCTTCGAGGGCTATCGGCCGGTGCGCGCCTGGTTGGACGCCGTCAAGCCCGATGTCGCTGTCGTTGTCTACAACGATCACGGCTTGAATTTCTTCCTCGATCAGATCCCGACGTTCGCGATCGGCGCAGCGAGCGAGTACGCGAACAGCGACGAAGGCTGGGGCTTGGATGTACTGCCACCGGTTTGTGGGAATCCGGCGCTCTCGTGGCATGTGATCGAGTCGCTCATGGCCGACGAATTCGACGTCACGATGTGCCAGCAGATGACCGTCGACCACGGCGTCATGGTTCCGATGTCGTTGTTATGGCCCGGCGGCGCATGGCCGCTGTCGATCGTGCCGCTGGAAGTGAACACGGTGCAGCATCCCCTCCCGTCGCCGGCCCGCTGCTACAAGCTCGGGAAGGCGCTGGGGCGCGCGATTCGCTCATATCCAGACCCTCTCAAGGTGGTCGTCGTCGGAACCGGCGGCATGTCGCATCAGCTCCAGGGCGAGCGCGCCGGCTTCATCAACAAGCCGTTCGATCTGATGTTCATGACGACCATCGCGAGCGATCCCGAGGCGCTCGCGCGCTACTCGATCGGCGATCTCGTCGAAGCCGCGGGCTCGGAGGGCGTCGAGCTGATCATGTGGCTGGTGATGCGCGGCGCTCTTGGCGATCGCGTCTCGACGATCCACAGCCACTATCACATCCCGGTCTCGAGCACTGGCGCCGGCGTGCTCGTTCTCGAAAACGCCGCATAGCCGAAAGGACGAGCCGACGTGGACTATCTGGCTTTGCTTCAGGACAACGCCTTCATCACCTGGGTTCGCGAGTCCGAGTCGCTGCTCGGGTACACGCTGTATCTCGCCTTCCACACGATCGGCATGGTCTTTCTGGTCGGTCCCAACCTGCTCATTGCCGCACGTGTGCTCGGTCTCGCACCGGGGCTGCCGATCAAGCCGATGCGGCCGCTCGGCCGAATCATGAACGTGGGGCTGTGGATCACCGTCATCACCGGCTCGGTCCTCTTTGCCACCGCTCCCGTCGGCTACGTCCACAACGTCGTCTTCATCGTCAAGATCGCGGCAATCGTGCTCGCGCTGATCTTTCTGCGAGCGGCATTGCACCAGCTGTTCGATCCGTCCATCGACGCTGACGCGCAGCCGGTGCCTGTGAAGACGAAGCGCCTGATGACGGCGACGCTCGTCCTGTGGCTGATCGCGGTCGTGGCCGGTCGATTGACCGCCTACTCGGGAGTCGTCGTGATCGCCAGTCTCGGAGCGTTCCTGATCTTCATGACCGTCGTCGCGGCGGTTGCATGTCTGGCTCGCCTCGGCATGCGGCGAAAGCGGCTGGTACCGAGCATCGATCAGCGGGCCACGTTCCAGATCGATATTCAGGCGGCGGCGGTGAAAGGAGGCAAGTAGCCGTGGAATCCATCATTGCCTATTGGATGCGATGGCCCTCCGTCGAAGTGTTCCTCACGAACAACACGTGGGCCTGGCCGCTGTGCGAAATCCTCCACTTCATCGGACTGATCCTGCTCTTCGGGGCCGTGGGCAGCTTCGACCTGCGACTGTTGGGGATCGCCAAGGGGCTCCCGCTTCGGCTGCTGGACCGTCTCGTGCCGTGGGGAGTGTGCGGCTTCGTGCTGTGCGTCGTGACGGGGACGATCTTCGTCACCGGGATCGTGGCAAACGTCGGGACACATCCGTACGTCGTCCTGAAGACCAATGTCTGGCTGCAGCTGAAGCTGATCTTCATCCTGCTTGCAGGCCTGAATCTGCTCGCGTTCCATCTCACCGGTATGGCGCGCGTGGTCAGGATGCTTCAGCCAGGAGACGATGCGCCGCCACTGGCGCGATTCATTGGCGGCACCTCGCTGGCCCTCTGGATCGGTGTCGTCTATTTCGGGCGCCTGATTCCGTGGGCGCTGTGAGGGTCCAACGACATGGCCAGAATCATCGGAGCGATCGCCACATCGCATACGCCGACGATCGGCTTTGCGCTGGATAAGCACAAGGAGGGCGATCCGGCATGGGCGCCGATCTTCGAGGGCTACAAGCCCGTGCAGCGGTGGCTGGCCGACAAGAAGCCGGACGTGCTCTTGATGATCTACAACGATCACGTCACGTCGTTCTTCTTCGATCACTATTCGCAGTTTGCGCTGGGCATTGGCGAGTCCTACGCGGTCGCCGATGAGGGCGGCGGGCCGCGCGCGCTCCCCCCGGTGCGCGGTCATGCCGGCCTGTCGCATCAC
>Ga0111538_10006803_pt1 | contig 15440 bp, 16 predicted proteins | sample SoiMethybrSBSTD1_FD_79669 | JGI IMG/M metagenome (GOLD analysis project Ga0111538, IMG submission 79669) | Bulk soil microbial communities from a Populus tree surrounding site in Tennessee, USA - Soil MetaG P. TD hybrid SBSTD1 (version 2)... | ecosystem: Environmental > Terrestrial > Soil >...
CGTAAGGTGAAAACTCCCGCCCCAGTACTGTTCGAACCAGGTCTTCACGCCTTACCACCGTGCCTGCGACTTTCATCAACACTTCGAGTAAATCGAATTCAACCGCCGTCAGGTCGATAGGCTTTCCATCGCGAGTAACGGATCGAGTGGACGCGGTCAATTCGATGTTGTCCACGGACAGCGGGGCCGAAGCGGCGGAGCCCGCCGGGGATTCCGACCGGCGGAGAATCGCGCGAATGCGCGCCGCCAGTTCCGAGGGATCGTAAGGTTTGGGAAGGTAATCGTCGGCGCCAAGCTCAAGTCCAAGGACACGGTCGTGCGTATCCCCGCGTGCGGTGAGCATGAGGACGGGCGTGCGAGAACGCTCGCGAATCCGGCGCAGGACATCGAATCCGCTCAGGTCCGGCATCATCACGTCCAACATGATGAGCGCATAAGATCCGGATAACGCCAGCCCGATACCTTGAGTGGCATCTGGAGCCCGGTCGACGGCAAAGCCCTCGGTGCCCAGATATCTCGCGACGAGCGCGCACAAATCCGTATCGTCGTCGATGATCAGGATGCGATTCATCAGGGAGCCATTGTAGGCGGTTGGGGTTTTCCGGGCGCGTCAAGAAGTGTCAACGCGTCTTGGCTTTCTTGACGCTTCTTAACGGCCTCTTCCGACAGCAACCTCTATATTTCACAAGTGGAGGAGGATCGATGAACCGTTACTTCTTGCCCGTTCTGAGTGTTCTGTTGGCATCAGCGACATCCGCATCGCCGCAACAGGTCGAGTGGAAAGACCCATCGCCGCACGTGACGAAGTTTGTAACCGTCGAAGAGGGCGTTCAACTGGAGGTGTTGGACTGGGGTGGGTCCGGCCCACCGCTCGTTCTGTTGGCTGGGCTCGGAGATACAGCGCACGTATTCGACGACTTCGCTCAAGCGCTGACCCCGCGGTACCGCGTGCTTGCCATAACAAGGCGCGCGCACCCGCGCTCATCAACGCCTCCGACCGGCTATGGATTCGCCCGTTTGGCTGAGGATGTCGTGCGTGTAATCGATGCGATGGGTGTTACCAGGCCCATCGTGATAGGGCACTCCTTCGCGGGGGAAGAGATGCACGTCCTGGGGGCACGCTATTCGGACAAGATCGCCGGCGTGGTCTATGTCGATGCGGCATTCAATCGCGGAGATGACTCTGACTCCGAGGTCTACAATGCGGTGGCGCGAACCTTGCCCGGCGCTCCCGGTCCCGAGCCAGCTGACCGGGCGTCGTTCACCGCCCTGCGTTCGTTTCTGGTGAGGATTCAAGGTGCCGCCGGACCAGAGGCACACCTGCGGGCTCGGTTCCTTACGAATCCCGACGGAAGCGTGGCCGGACAGTGGGCACCAGACCTTGCGATTCGTCAGGAGATGACAAAGGAAATGCGGGCTGCGTACAACGATTACAAGCCTGAGCCTATCCGGGTGCCGGCGCTTGCCATCTATGCCGTCCCGAAATCGCCTGAGGACCTGGTGCGGCGCGGCAGTTCGAGTAGAGGAAGGTTCCCGGAGGACTTCATCGTCAGCATGGCCGGCGATCCGTCCCTCCGCGAACGTGTAGAGAAGCTGTACCAATTGACACGCGCGCGGTTCGAGGGTCACGCGAATTGGTTCAAAATGTTTGCCCCACAAGCTCGCGTGACAGAAATTTCCGGCCCTCACCACCTCGTCCTCAGTAACCCGGGGGAAGTTGTGGCGCAGATTGAAGCGTTCGTCTCATCGCTGCCGGAGAGACGCTGAGGGTCAAACCCACCTTCAAGCTGCTTCTTCTGACAGTTCTCTCGCTGCAAGTTATTGCATACCCTCATCTGCACTATGTGGTGGAGAACCTCTATTGCTGCTGCGATGCTGATAATCTCGTACCCTTTGGCAGCTCAGAGCCAGCACTGGGACGTCACGCCGCTGTTCGGCTATCGTTCGGACATCTCCTTCACCACGGATCCCGTGGTCGACAATGTCCCTTCCAAAATCACCTTTAATGGAGGCTTTGCGTTTGGTGTGGCCTTCGGTGGGCGAGTAAATGATGAGGACGTCGTCGAATTTCGATGGAGCAGACAGGAGACGCGAGTGCGCTTCAGTCCAGCGTTTGCGTCTTCAAGTCGTGTCCATCTCGATCAGTTCCATTTCGATTTCTCGCACGAATACGAAATCAAGGGGTGGCCTGAGGGCCGAGCGTTCATCATGGCGAGCATTGGGGCAACACGCGTCTCCGGATCCGACAGCTTCCCCGGCTTCACTCGGCTTTCCTTTGGGATGGGAGGCGGCATCAAGGCCTTTCCATTTTCATCGCCTCAGGTTGGTTTCAAAGCGCAGGTGCAATGGTTGCCGATTGTGTTCAACCCTCAGACGACAGCCCGCTGTATCAGTGATTGTGTCATTCGTTTCGGCGGCAAGCTGGGGTCTCAAGTAGAAATCGCGGCAGGTCCAGTGTTTCGCTTCTGAGTTCGTCCAGGAAACCCCACGTATACCGATCGTAGTTGTTGCGCTTATGGTCCGCCGGTTAGCCGTCGTGCTAGCATGCGCCGGTTATGCCTGCCAGCCGACTTCATCATGCTCTTAGGGCCGCCGCGTTCTGCATTTTGGTGTGCCTGCTGACGAGCGTTCGTGCGCCGGGACAGGCCGGACACAAGCAGGTACTCGTGCTCTATGATGAGGACAAGACGCTGCCAGGCCTTGCGGTCCTCGACCAAACCTTCCGTTCGAGTGTCACCGTTGAGCAAGACACAGACATTGTTTTCTTCACAGAATCGATGAATGTTTCGCAGTTCAGCGACGAGCACTACGACGAGGTGCTCCGCGATCACTATCAGAAGAAGTACCGCATGAGGAAACCTTCGAGGCAGATGCTCTCTGACGGCCAACCTGCACGATGCTAGGAAGATTCTTCATTGCGCTTTGCGCCATACCGGGATTCAAGAAGGTGCTCTGGCGTGCCTGGTACGACTTCCTCGCACGGTCGCACCGCGCCCCCAAATGGACGTTCATGAACTATGGATATGCGATGCCTGGAGCAGAGACCCTCACACTTGAGGAAGAGGATGAGCCCGACCGGCATTGGATTCAGCTTTACCATCACGTAGCGAGTGCAGGTGATCTGCGGGGTTGTACGGTACTCGAAGTCGGAAGCGGGCGAGGTGGTGGATCCTCTTTCATCAAACGATATCTTGGGCCAAAGCGCATGATTGGCATCGATCTTTCGAAGTATGCCGTCGCACTCAGCAGTAAGCGACATCGCATCGACGGCCTCGAATTCCGCGTCGGCGACGCCGAGAATCTTCCATTGGATGACGCGTCAGTGGACGCAGTCGTCAATGTAGAGTCCTCCCATTGCTACCCCGCCTTCGAAAAGTTCCTCACGGAGGTTCGCCGTGTTCTTCGCCCAGGCGGACATTTCCTGTACGCGGACTTTCGAGATAGAGAAAATGTTGCTGCCTGGCGCAAGCGCCTGCAGGATTCCGGACTCTCTGTTCTCGAAGAGACGGACATCACAGCGAATGTTGTTGCCGCCCTCGAGCGAGACAACGATCGGAAGGTGGCCCTGATCGATCAAATGGTGCCGAAGCCGCTTCGCTCGTCTTTCTCCGACTTCGCCGCAGTGCGAGGATCAAAGTTGTTCGAGGCCTTTCGTTCAGGAAGACATGTCTATTTGAGTTTTGTTTTGCGGAAGCTGTGATGGGAAGCTGCAGAGGTCTGAACCAAACTATCGAAACCGCAGCCACCAGCGCTTCTGTGCTGTGACGCCGCAGCCGAGATTCATCGGAGTGGGTATTGGAGAAGGTTCGAACTCAAACCAATATCTGCGTAACCTCATACGTCCAACTCCTTGCACAATATAGGATCGAGATCTCTGTCAAAAATGGCAGCGGCTCGCATCGCCGCATCCTTCGTACGAAAGCTTCATTCCGACGTCACAACTGATTGACTTTCATCGCAACAATGTTAGATTGGCCCAACAGGAAAGTGGGCGAGGATCTCCACAAAAAAGTCAGCACGATGCTGATGGCAACAAAGGAATATCAATGGGAGATACCCAAAGCCTGCTGCCGAATTCCGCAGAGCCTGCCCTGATTTTTCTGGATTCCTCGTTCAAGCCCGTCAGCTACAACCAGGAAGCGGTCCGTGTTCTCGCATATTCCGAACTCGACAAGAACGGCAAGGCCCTGTTCAAAGTCATCGAAGACAAGGTTCGACAACTTTTTTCATCGTCGGATTTTCCCGATCGGCCGGCGCCCTCGTTTCAGAGCGGAAAACGCTGTTATAGCGTGCGACTCCTCGCGCTTACGGCGAGCGGACCTTCACCCGCGCACCCAGCGCACGCCTTGTTGCTCGAGCGGTCGGACTGTACGTCGATCGATTTTTCTTCCGCGCTTAATCTTTTCCGCCTGACTCCGCGAGAACGCGAGACGCTGGAGTTCCTGATTCAGGGGATGACAAGCAAGGAAATCGCCAGCCACATGGGTGTCAGTCCACACACGGTGAAGGCTTTCCTAAGACTTGTGATGAGCAAGATGCAGGTATCCACGCGTTCGGGGATCATCGGAAAACTCATCGCCCACCATCGGTGAGTATCTCGGCGTCAGGGAACCGTCACGATTTTCGCTGATGCCGGGGCGTCAGTCGGGTGGGGCCCCATCATTCCATCATGATGAACGGTGCAGACGATGCCTCGCTCGCTGCCATCGTGGGTGCCGCGATGATCGTGAGTTTGAACGCAGGAGGCGAGGCCAAGGCCCTTGATCAGGCTGTCGCAATCCAGGATCGTATCGAAGTAAACCCATATACGGCAGTTTGCCGACCACGGCCGCCCGGATGAGATCACCCGTCCACCATGGTCTCGGACATATTGTTCTGCAGGCTGCAGGTGCTCGCACAAACCAGTGTCCTGGTAGAGCGCCTTCAACTTGTCCTCGTGTCCCGCGCGTTGATAGAGGATGCTCAGGCCATCACGCAAGATCATCACGCGCTGATCGTCTTTGGGAAAACGACCGCTCACGTAAGCCAGGATCTTTTCACGAAGCGCGATGGCTTCGTCAACCTTATCGATCGAGCCGAGAAGCCCTGCGAGATTTTCTGCGGCTGCCATTGCGGCGGGTGATTCAGGTCCGGCGAGTTCCGAAAGAAGTTTATGGACGGTCCGGAAGTAGGATTCTGAGGTCACCGCCTGGGCGGTATTCTTGAAGAATCCCCGATATCGAACAAGTTCTCGCGCTTCGTCGGTCAGCTTTTGCGAGGATTCCGCCGCGGCGTTGCGTAGCGTCTCTGTCACGAGCGGGATGGCGCTGTCAAATTGGTTCGCTCGAAGCAGCCGCAAAATCTCTGGAATACTGCTCATCGTTTTTCTTCTCCGGTCACTTCGAAAATTCCGTCGACATAGGTCCGGTACGCGCCGCAGTGCGAACACTGAAAGATGTACGCTGTTGGCCCGGAGTTTTTGTGAAGGGACTCCAGCATGCGTGTGGCCGCCCCACCGGAAATGTGAAGGTCATAGAGGATGTTGCCGAGAACCGCGAACTCCAGTTCCCGGTAGCGTTCGCGTATCTCCCGGATTCCGGCCGGCTCGAGGAACGTCATTGCATCGTTGCAACACGAGAACCACTGTTCCGATTGCCATGAACTGAACCCCGGCGTACGCGAGGCGAGTTCTTCGATGACGCTTTCGGATAGATCGGCAGGCAACACGGCCTCGTCAATGAACGTTGCGTCGAACTTTGAATGGGCCGTGCCATCCGCGATGCACCAGGGACAAATCGATTCGTCCAGATCCTGCTCCGAGTAGACGGGGCCCGCGTAAATATATCCCCGGAGGTCGCCGCAGCACTGGCACTCCTTGTCCGATTCCTGCACGCTGCCGCTTTGGATCGGAGAGCGATGATACTTGAACGAGGGCAGGTTCATCTCACCTCGAATCGGAAACGGCATCGGTTGGAACTTTGGGCGTCACGCCCAAACGCGAGCATAGCTCTTTGTATGCTTCGATTTGAATGTTGCGATCGTTGTCTCCGAATCGCAAAAAGAAAGGGCGGTGGTTCCAGTCGAAAGCTTCTTCGGCTTTTCCCCCGAGATACAACGCCAGGGCGGCACAATGGATCCGCTGCTCCTCGTCTCCATTCAAAGCCAGGTCCAATAGAGTCTCCTGAATGAGAGGAGACGGATTTTCCTCAGCCAGGTCCAGAGCTTCGGACAGGCCACCAAACAGGCTGGTTTTGCGAAGTGCCTCGACGATGGCGGATTCAAGGTGTTGGGTTTCGTCCATCTTTGCGAGTTGATTGGCCGCATACAAGCGGGTTTCCGGCGATCCATGCTTGACCGCGCGGCGAATGGCGTCCTTCGCTTCCGTTGTTCCGATCTCTCCAAGAGCCTCGATTTCACGCCAGTCGCCGTTTGCGGCGAGTCGTTGCTCCAGCATTCCGACGAGTGAAGCGCGCTCCGAATCCGTCACGTTCTTGAGCGCTTCAAGATCGAAACCAATTCCTTCGCGCCACTTCTCGACGTTCATCGTCATGCTCGCGATGAAAGAGGTATAGGCCGGGCTGAAGGTTGGAGGCGTGCGTTTTGGCATGGAGGCAACATAGCAATGAGGAGTGGGAGTTTCAAGGGAAGGGCACTAGATATCCATCTTCATCCGCGTAATCCGCGGTTATGTTCCCCTTAATTCGTTTGGCTAACACATCCGCGCTAACCCCTTCGTAGTAACTCAAGGGCAGTAGTTCCTCTGTGGCATAGACGTGAGCTGCCGACACACCTATAAGTTCGCACGTCCCTGCGTCGGATCGGCCGCGGCGTAGACAGTAAGGACGTCGCTCTCTATTTGAAAGCGAAGCTTCTTCTGAGAGGTTTCGGTCGGTTTTCCCGCCTGTATGGGCAGGGAAGCAATTTTCCACGGTTCCCAGGATAGCGACGATTTTTACCGAACGTTAATTCTGCAAGTTGCGGCAAGCGTGTTGTAACGGTTTTCGGTTTCACCCGGAGAGCATTAGGAAGGTTACCTCATGATGAGGAGGCGGGGCCGGAAGCAAGTTTGTCGGAGATACAAACAGAGATTCGGCCGACTCTCAGTTGGACGGGTCACGGGTTCTTCAGATGGGGGACGCGATGACTTCAAAACAAAACCCATTCTTAACTTTCGTGCGGGCTCATTCAAAGAAACGATTCTTACCTTCGTCTCGGACTCTCGTCACTCCTGACTCGTAGCGTTTTTAAGTCCTAACAACCTCGAGGAACAACGGGTATCGACAGTTCATGTTGTAACTGCACGCCTGTCCCCCGGCTATTTTCACTCGCTCGTTACAGGTGCGAAATACCTGAAGAGTTGAATGCAGATGCGTGCGGGGTTTGCACTCCAGGGATCAAAGGCATCGCTTTGAAAAATGAGGTGACCGCTATGAGCACGGAGGCCCATCCGATTGATGTTGTCATCGCCGCGTTATGCGCCAGCGAAGGGCAGTTGACCGAGCGAGAGGCTGCGGGCTTGATCTTTCGGAGCCTGCGCCAGTTCCGCTCTATCTTCCAGGAGAATATGGGGACCAGCTTTCGGGCTTTCCGCCTCAGTGTGAAGCTCGGCTGTGCGCAAGATCTTTTGGAAAGCACGGCAATGTCGATCTCCGCCATCAGCGAACTGTTGCGATATACCGGTCGCGACAAATTCGAGAGGAGCTTCAAACAACATTGCGGAATGACTCCCGCGCAGTATCGTGCATTGCGGAGATGAAGAGAGAGACTGTTTTGGCAGAAGAACCGCCACTCGGGGCATAGACACACGCGCTCGCTACCCGTAATGTGCCGCAGACAACTAACACTGTGAAAGTGTCTGTGGCGGCGATGCTGACAGAACACATCTCGGTCAGATGTGAAACTCCGGATCCGAAGGCCATCTCATCTTCCCTGTAACTCCGCCACGGAAATGCCACAACCCGTCAAAGCATGCACAAAAGGAGTACCATGCGAAAAATCGCTGCAACATCGACTTGGATTTCTCTGTTCAAACGAACAACCAGGCTCGCGATTGTCTTACTCGTCGTGGGCAACCTGGCGGTCGGAATCCAGGCTCTCGCTCAGGGCCCCCCAGCATCCAGCGAGCCTGTGACGCCTTACGTCTCTAAGACACCACTCACTCAATTCCCGGCGGCTGCCTTCTTCGGCCTGGACCATTCGCCGCTCTTGCGGACTGGCGGACCGGGGCCACTCACGCCGCACTCGCTACACTCGCCCGACCCTCTTTGGCGCATTTCGAATCTTAATGGTGCCTTGCCCGGGGTCACACCCCCAGAATTTCAAGTTGCGAATCCCAACTTTCCGGGTGTGAACAACGCCGGGAATCCGCCGGATACCAATGGTGCCGTCGGCCCGAACCATTACATCCAGACTTTCAATGCCGGACGCGCTTATATGATCTGGAACAAGCAGGGCACGCCTCAACTTGTGGCACCCGTCAGCATGCAGCAGATCTGGATCGACGCGGGCGCGCCCGCGACTGACGACTGTCGCAATCGCATGCGAGGCGATCCGTACGTCATTTACGACCATCTGGCCGATCGTTGGGTGTTGACCCAGTTCGCCAACAAGACCACCAACGCAGGTGATCCTTTGCAAATCCAGTGCATCGCTGTTTCCCGAGGGCCCGATCCTGTCAACGACGGGTTCTTCGCTTATACCTTCGACCTCGGTTATTCCAACGACTATCCAAAACTCGCGATGTGGCCCGATGGCTACTACCTGGTCAGTCAACAGGGTTACCTGGGGAATGATGTCGACGTCGCGGTTTTCGACCGCGCGACGATGCTCAACGGAGCCCCTGCCACTTTTCAGCATCGGACCGGCAGTGGCCTGACGATCATCATGCTGCCAAGCGAGTTGGAAGGCACACCGCCCCCTCCGGGAACACCAAATTTTTATGTGAGACCGATTGACTGCGACCTTTTTATCGCTTGTCTCGGCCAACCCGATCGCATTGAAATCCGCGAATTTCACACGGATTGGGGTGTCCCGGCCAACTCGACCTTTGGCAACCTCACCGTTCTCAATGTTTCTGATTTCTCTTCCGATATCTGTGCGGGAAACAACTTGTTCAACTATTGCATTGACCAGCCCGGCGTTGTCGATAAACTCGAGACCCTCTCCGTTTGGCCGATGGTCACCGCCAACTATCGAAACTTCGGTGATCACGAATCGATCGTCTTCAACCACAGTGTAGACGTGGATGGAAACGGACTGGTTGGAGTCCGCTGGTACGAACTGCGTCGCAATGCCGGCGTCTGGTCGTTGTATCAGGAAGGTACGTACTCACCACCGGACGGTCAGAACACTCATCGCTGGATGGGCAGCGTCGCCATGGACAAAGCAGGAAACATGGCGCTGGGCTTTAGCGTTTCCAACGCCACCGATGTCTTCCCTGGAATCCGATATACCGGACGCCTCGCCACCGATCCGCTCGGCCTGATGCCTGCTGGTGAATACGTCCTGGCACCGGGAGGTTTCTCCAGCGATAACGCCAGCAACCAGATACGTTGGGGCGACTACAGCACGATGCGTGTGGACCCCGTGGATGGATGCACCTTCTGGTACACCACGCACTACAACCCCACGGGTGGTGCGGGAACGCGGATCGGGGCCTTCCGATTCCCGACCTGCAACCCCGTCAACCTCTCGATCTCCAAGTCCGACGATCCCGACCCGGTAATCGCGGGAAATATTCTTGAATACACCATCAACGTGAGCAATGGCGCTTCGACGGCAACTCAAGTGGTGGTTACCGACACACTGCCGGCAGGAGTCATCTTCCTGTCGAGTTCTATTCCCTGCAGCGGTGTCGGACTCACAAAGACCTGCTCGCTCGGAACGCTCGACCCCGACGAAGACGTCTCTTTCACCATCCAGGTCCGGATACCGGCCAATTTCCTGTCGAGTCTGGGTTTGTCCGTCACCAATATCACGAACAGAGCTTCCGTGGCGGCCCATGAACTCGACTCGGATGAAACGGATAATTCCACGACGGAATCGACAATGGTGATCGAGCAGGCAGACGTCAAGATCACCAAGGTCTGCAAACCCGATGGCCCGGCGCAGGCCGGAGCGACCGGTTTCTGCGACATCATCGTGACCAACCTCGGAGCCTCGGATGCGCAAAACGTGGTGATGGTCGACCAGCTCACGAGTAACGCTCCATTCCAGGTGACGGGCTACGTCACGACGCCTCCGGTGACATGCGCGCCGGCTGCGCCCACCGCTTTCGTGACCAGCTTGACGGTCACCTGCAATATCGGAACGCTTGCCGCAGGAGCCAGTACGACGATCAAGATCAGTGTAACGACACAGGACGGCGCCGATGTGAACGACGTCGCGACGGTGTCGAGCACAACCTCGGATCCGGATCTGTCGAATAATCAGGCCACGGGTCAGATCCACTTCGAAGCCACGGCGAATCTTTCCATCACCAAGACCAGTGCTCCAAACCCCGTGCAGGCGGGAACGAATCTGACGTACACGCTCACCGTCTCCAACGCGGGGCCGTCCAGTGCAACGAACGTCGTGATGACCGATACGCTGCCTGCTCAAGTCAGCGTGGTCAGCATCACCCCGAGCGTTGGAACCTGTTCCGGCGGTATTCCCGGGAATCCGGCGCAGCCCGTGATTTGCAATCTCGGCACACTGGCTTCAGGCGGACTCGCGGCTACAGTCACCGTGGTTGTCAAGGTCAACACCTCCACTCCGGACGGCACGATCCTGATCAACAACGGTGCCGTGACCAGCGCCACCTTCGATCCCAACAACGCCAACAATGTGGTCACCGCGAATTCGCCCGTGATCGCGCGCGCGGATCTGGCCATCACCAAAATCGTCGACAAGCCGATCTACAAGTCGAACAAAGTGGTGACGTACACAATCCGCGTGACCAATACCGGGCCGTCCGATGCCCTGGCCGTGGTAGTCACGGATACTTTGCCCGATAATCCGCAACTCACCTACGTGAGCGACACCGGTGGATGCACGATTATCGGCAACATCCTGACGTGCGCGGTGGGGAACCTGACGTTCGGGACGTATAGGCAGTTTGATATCAAGATCAAGGTCAACGGGAACCAGGGGACGCTCACGAACACGGCAACCGCGACCAGCAGTACCGTGGATCCCAATCCCCCTAACAACACCGCTTCGGTGAACATCTCCTTCTAATCATCATCCGAGGTTCTGCGTGCCCCCGACTTCGCCATTGGCGAAGTCGGGGGTTTCTTTTTGCCGGTCGAGCTCGATTTGAAGTCCCCGCTCTAGAATTCAACGAGGGCACCGGCCGGAAATGCGTGACATCAGAAAACATGCTCCGAGATTAAGTACCTTCAGTTTGATCGCCGCGTCTCTCACGTTTGTCTTGTGGCGCTATTTTTTCTCAAAGATGTGGGCTTTCGGACTTGATCCCCGCCACTGTCCCGGCGCCACCAGGAATTTAGGATCCTGGTTGATGGTCATTGGCGCATTCCTTTTTATTGGAGCGATTGTTCTGTCGGTCGCGAGTGTAGTTCTGGGATTTGCGGCCCTGAAACGTTGGCCAATATTGATGGGCGTGGCGGCTGCAGTCATCAGTTTGGCCAACATTTGTAACCTGCCGTTAGCCAGCAGGAATCGTTCTGACATGACTGCTATTGCTTTGCTTCGAACGATTAACACCGCAGAGGTAACTCATCTCTCGAGCTCGTCGGGCAGATACGGAACCATCTCGGACTTGGTGGAGAAGACTTTGCTGGATCCGAGTTTCCTGGAGCCTCCCATTGGCGGTTACACATACGAGATCGTTATTGGAGATGGGACATACATAGCGACTGCCACGCCCGTTCCGGGCTTTTTGGGAGCATGCTGGGAATACTATTCGACGCAGGACGCTCACGTTCTTTATTCCACCAATCCTATGAAAGCACCCGAGGGCCGGGCCGGTACGCCCGTGCAATAACGAGCAAAAAGAAGAGAGGAGAGACATCTTTCGACGTCTCTCCTTTTTGTGGGGTGAAAAGTGGATTTTATGAAGGCTGGAGCATCCTGCTCCCGGTACCACCGCCATCCTGTGCGGGTAAGAACTGGCCGTCCCTGGCCACTCGCCAATCTAGGCGACACTGCGATAGGTGCAATGCTGTTACCAATGCACAACCTGCTGATTCTCCTCATAAAGCCGCCGCGGGCGCCGCTCCGTTTTGCCAAATTTTGTCATTGGAAATGCCGCCTTTCGGCTCAGCGGCCAAGTCATTTCAAGAGGCCACCCTGTACTGGTCTTTTTCGTCCCCGTGCTATACCCGGCACATGGCGGAATCCTTCGATCCTTCCATCGAGCAACAGAACATCGTGCTTGTCCTCGAGCCGACACTCCGAAAGGTCGAGAAGCTGATTCTCGGCTGCGAGAGGTGCAGCCTGCAGGAGTCGCACCTTCATTTCGAAGTCCTTCTAGACCTCGCAACGGGACGCGATCCCGCATACACGGACTACATCCTTGAAATGCCCGCGAAGTGCCCGATGTGTCGAGGCGACGTGTTGGAGAAGACCCTCGTCGCATTCAATGCACCGGAAGAAATTTAAATAAACCTCTAAGTCATCGTGCACCCTGCGGATCCAGGCTGGTCATGTGCCCGGCGATGACCTGCCAGCGATCCCCCTGTTTGCGCCAGACCATCGTCCGACGGTACCGGCGCACCATGTCGACTCCTTCGTCCTTAATCCGGATGATGAATCGATAACCCGAAACCGCTGTATCCCCATGTGTGACGACTTTCATGTCTTCACTATCGAAGGACAGGGTTGCTCTCTTCCCCTGGGCTGTCGCGGCGTCGCGTTGAGCGATGCCCTGCCGCCATTCCGATAGCATCGCCGCTTTGCCACAGATCTCGCCGGTTACGCCCGTGAACATGACGTCGTCGGCAAAAATCCGGTCGAGTGCAGCTATGTCGAGCTTGCGCTGCGCTTGTGTAAGGTTTTCTTCCTGCGTTAGGATCTCCTGCTCAATAGCTCCATGCATTTTGTTTGTCTCCTTCGGCATCGATCTATACGTGGGAAGGAATTGGGAAGTCCTTTGAAAGTTCGGAAAGATTTCGGAAAAACAGGCGAACGGGTTTTTTACGAATTCGGTCCCTTTCGCGTGAACGCATACGAGCGAGTTGTCCAACGCGACGGCAAGCCTGTGCCTCTTACTCCGAAGGTCTTCGATATCCTTCTGCTGCTGATCCAGAACGCCGGCCGCGTCTTGACGAAGGAGGAGATGCTGTCACTGGTCTGGCCGGATACAAGCGTGGAAGAATCGAACCTCGCCCGCAACGTCTCTACTTTGAGAAAGAACCTGGGAGAGGCAACGCACGAGCCCTACATCGAAACCATTCCATGGCGCGGCTATCGCTTCGTGGCTGCGGTCCGCGAACTCTATGAAGACCTGGAGCCTATCGACTCCCTGGCCATTCTGCCTTTTCAAAACCATAGTCCCGAGCCGGTCGCCGAGTTTCTGTCGGAAGGCATTACCGAAAGTCTTATCGACAAGCTCTCGCTGGTCAGCGGCCTGAAGGTGATGTCCCGGAACTCCGTGTTTCGTTACAAGGCCGCCGATGCTCCGAGTGCACGGACAGTGGGAACCGAACTGGGTGTGCGCGCTGTTTTGATGGGCCGGGTCCGGCAGCTTGATGAGATTCTCGTGGTCCACGTTGAACTCATCGACGCTCGTGACGATCGCCATCTTTGGGGAGGCCAGTACAATCGCCAGATCACAGACCTGATCTCCATGCAGGAAGCGATATCGCAGCAAATCGCCGAGCGGCTGCGACTGAAACTCACAGGCCGAGACAAACAGGTACTCTCGGAAAAGCAAACCGAGGATTTCGATGCCTACCAGCTGTACTTGAAGGGAAGGTACTTCTGGAACAAGTTAACCCCGGACGGAGTGACCAGGAGCATCGAGCTGTTCACACAAGCCGCGGAGAAAGATTCTTCGTACGCTCAGGCGCATGCGGGTCTGCTCAAATCCTATGTCTATCTGAATCAGCCAGGCGAGGCGCGAAAGGCGGCGGCGCGAGCGCTTGAATTGGATCCAGACCTGGCGGAGGTTCACGCGGCACTGGGCTTCCTGAAACTTTTGTACGACTGGGATTTTGCCGGAGCGGAAGAAGAACTCCGAGAAGCCCTTCGCCTGAATCCAAATTGTGCCGAGGCGCATCACTGGTACGCGATTCTGCTCGCAAACATGGGGAGACACAGCCAGGCGATTCACGAGGCCAGGCGTGCTCGAGAACTGGACCCGCTTTCGTTGCTCATGAATCAGACCGCCGGCAATGTTTTGCTGCTCGCCCGGGATTACGATGGCGCCGTCACGGCGCTCCGCAAAACCCTGGAGCTTGATGAGAACTTTGCCGCCGCAAATTCGGTGCTGGGATGCGCTTATATCTGCAAGGGATCCTATCCGGAGGCGCTCGCGCAGTTCGAAAAAGTCCGAGCCCTGGCAGGCGGGCATCCTGGGGTCGACGCGAGTATCAAGGCGCTCATGGCCCTTGTATACGCTGCATGGGGAAAGCGAACCGAAGCATTGAAGACAATCGAGGAAATCACCAACCCGCCGGCCGCCACTCCGTATTCAATCGCCGGCATCTATGCCGGACTCGGCGAGAAGGACCTCGCTTTCGAATGGCTGGAGAAAGCCTACAAAGCGCGAAGCTTCCAGCTTGTTAGTCTCAAGGTCGATCCTTCGCTCGATAACATCCGTTCGGATTCCCGGTTTGCGAATCTGTTGAGTCGAGTCGGGCTGGCCAGCTGAGGCCGGGGCTGCTCAGGGCTCAAGCTCTCGCGTCATTTCAATCATTGTTCGACGGAAACCGACGCGCGTAAAGAGACGCTGTGCCGCTCCATTACGCTCGGCCGTCCAAAGCACGACGCGAGGCGCACCCTGTGCGCGAAGCCACGCAATGGCCGCTTCGACAAGCAATCCTGCTACGCCCTCTCCTCGGCTGGATTCATCGACAACGACGTCATGGATGAATCCAGCTGATTCGCGCAGTTCTTTCCATGATGTTGGCTCAAGTCCCGCATACACGTAACCGATGATTGCCCCGGCGCGTTCCGCGACGTAGACCACGACATCTTTCTCTTTGAGTTGGGATCGCAGGAACCAGGCATAGCCTTCTGCGGAGTTGGCGCCGGGAGCCATGAAACGCTGCTGATCGAAGGCATAGTGTGTCTCCACCAACAGAGCGCCGAGGCGACCAAGAGCAGGCACATCGGATTCGTTTGCAAGCCGGATGACTGTTTCGCTCATAGACGAATATGTTATACGCGAACGTTCATAGCGCGAGGTCTCGGGAAATGGAACCATCTGGTCGATACACTGCACAAGCAGGCTGCGGAAAAACTCTCAGAGAAGCGTCGCGCTCCTCGCACCCCTCCGGGGTGCGGTTGGCGTTGAA
>Ga0111538_10006804_pt1 | contig 15439 bp, 9 predicted proteins | sample SoiMethybrSBSTD1_FD_79669 | JGI IMG/M metagenome (GOLD analysis project Ga0111538, IMG submission 79669) | Bulk soil microbial communities from a Populus tree surrounding site in Tennessee, USA - Soil MetaG P. TD hybrid SBSTD1 (version 2)... | ecosystem: Environmental > Terrestrial > Soil > Tree...
ATCGAAGAACCTCGAACGAAGAACGACGATCGAAGAACGTCGAACGACAGGGCGCGCGTCATCGTCAGCGCCGCGCGCCTTTCATTTGTGCCGCCGCCCAGCTGCGCAACAGCTGCTTATAGTGCGCGGCTCGCGCCACGTTTTTCCCTGCGACGTTGATCTGCTCACCGGGATCGTCCTCCAGATCGAACATCCTCGATCGCTGCGACTCCAGCTCGTAGATGAACTTGGTCCGGCCGTCGCGCAGGCCGAGGAGGCCGAGCGAGTAGTCGGCGAAGAACAACGCCAGCCGCGGATCGCCGTGCAGCATCGAGCTGCCGCGGTACGCGGCCGGCGGCGCGATGCCCACCGCTTCGAGGACGGTGGGCGCCGTGTCGATCAGGCTGACGACACGGCGGCTGCGCGACTGGCGCGCGACGAGGCCGGGCGCGGCGACGAGCATCGGCACGTGCACGTTCTCTTCGTAGAGATGAAACGTGTGGCCGTAGTTGCCGTCGTGCTGCCCGAATGCCTCGCCGTGATCGCCGGCGACGATCCAGAGCGTGTTCTGCTGCCGCCCGCCCGCTTCGAGCCCGCGCACGAGCGTGCCGAGCGCCGCATCGCCGGCATGCAGCGCGTTGCGGTAGCGGTCGAAGTCGTCGCCCTCCGCGAAGGGACCGCGCTCCGGCGTCTCGTACGGATGATGGCCGGCGACAGGCAGGTAGGTGAGGAAGAACGGGCGATCGGCGGGCACGCTGTCGACCCACGCCAGCATGCGCGCCACGGTCGACGCCTCGTCGATGCCGAAGCTCGACATGCGGGCGCCGCCGATGTCGCCGGCGTCTTCGAGCACCTGATAGCCGCGGTTGCGCACCACGGCGTCCATCCCCAGGTACATGAAGCGTCCCGAGTGGAAGAGCGCCGTGGCATATCCCGCGCCGTGCAGCGCCGCTGGCAGTGCCGGGCAGCCTGCCCCCGCGTACGTTTCCGACGCGCTGTCGAACGCCGGGTACGCCGAGCACAGCATCGCGAACAGCGCCTTGATGCTCTCGGGGTAGACGGCATACGCGCGGTCGAAGACGATGGCGCTGCCGGCCAGCGTCGAGAGATTCGGCATCACGTCGGGCGTCGCGCCGTAGATACCGAGATACGCCGCCGACGTCGATTCCAGGCTGACGAGCACGATGTTGCGCCCGGCCGCGGCGCCGGCCGGGAGGATGGCCGAGAGGTCGTCGCCGGCCGCGCGATCGATGCCGAGCGCGCGCCAGTCCGCATCGCTTTCGCGCGCGGCGATGCGCGGCATCAGCGACGAGGCCAGCGCGCTCCAGGCGTTGCGCTCGAGGCCGAGGGTGTCGACGCGGGCCGCGGCGGCGGGACCGACCATCACGCAGGCGACCAGGCCGGGAACGATCACCCGCCCCGGGATGCGCCGGCACGCCAGCGGCGCCATGCACGCGCACAGTACGGCCGCGGCGCAGAGCATCGCGTTCTGCCAGGTGGCGTAGATCCAGATGGAATCGGCCAGCGGCCCGCGCGCCGCACGCCACATCGCTGCGGTTAGCGGCGTCGACACCGCGCGGACGACCGGAATGTTGAGGATCGCGTAGAGCGCGAGCGTGGCGTAAAGCAGCGCGGCGCCGCGGCCATTCCGGCCGAGCAGGGCGGCGATCGCAGCGAAGAGCAACGCGACAAGCGCGTCGTGCCAGAAGTAGGCGATCGGCGCCAACCACGACAGTGCGAGCGGGTGCCCTGCCAGAGCCAACGCTTTGGCAAAGACCAAGACGACGAACAAGGCCGTCGAATACACGCGCTCGTTCGCTCGAGGCAGCCCCGAGAGGCTTCCCTTGGTCACCAGGTGTGCCCACCTCGGGATACTCACGCAGTGCTTGCTTGCAACACCTGAGGAACTCAAATCCCTGGCCTTTGCGTATCTAGCGGCAAAAAACCAATAGGAGGTTTCACCTGCCTTGCTTGCCTGCACTACGGTGCGACCTCCGAATGCCCCCATCGACTGGTTCAGCGCTGCCCTGGGACAGGCTGCGCCACGACCAAGTTCAATCGCTTCAGCAACGCGAGCGACACGACGCGGCTCTCGCCGCGCCGCCGCCAGATCCAGTCGTGCACCAGAACCGCCGGCGACGGCGGCGCTGCGTAGATGGCATCGCGGTCGCCGTGGAATGCGAGCGGGATGACCAGGAGATCGCTGTCGTCGACCGCGCCGCCTTTGTAGCGGCCGTGCACGAACTCGACGTTCGCATCGCCGACCAGCGTCCGCGCCCGCCTGAGGTTCCCGGCGCTGGCGTCGACGATGGTGATGCGCGCCGCCGGCCACAACCGCCGTACGATCAGCGCCGACCGCGGGAACAGCCCGCCGCCGACGATGGTGACGTGGGACATCGGCGGCAGGCACGCCGCCAGCTGCCGCCAGGCGGTGAAGTGCCGGCACACGACGTAGCGCTGCAACGCTGCCGAGCGCAGCACCAGGCGCTCGAGCGTGTCGAGGCCGATGCATTCCAGCCAGCGAACCGGCGCCGGCCATCGGCTGGTGACACCGGCCGTGGCGCGGCGCGCCGGCAGATCGCGCCAGGGCACGCCCGGGTTGGCGTGATGCTCGACGTGATAGCCGTCGTTGAACAGCAGCAGGTTGTAGAGCCGGCCGTAATAGCTGGTCGTGCCGCGCGCATGCTCGTAGTAGCCGTGCAGCGCGCACAGCGTCAGGCCGCCGAGATACCCGGGCAGATAGGTGGTGAGGAAGAAGCGCGGCGCGTGCGCCGCCATCGCCGCCCACGCCGACAGGACGAGCATCGATTGCACGCCGATTTCCCAGCGGTGCCCGGGATCGCCCGTCCGCATGCGAAGGCCGCCGTGATGGGCGAGGTGCCGATCGCGCCAGAGCGACTGCGGGATCCCGTTCAGCACCGACAGCGCGGCCGCGAACGCCTGGTTGGCGGCCCGCCGCCGGAAGAACGGATGGTGGATGAAGTTGTGCGCGATCGTGTTCGCGTTCCACCAGACGCCGAGCGCGATCACCGCCGGCGCGGGCATGGCGATCACGGCCGCCGCGTGTGCCGCCGCCAGCGCGACGAACATCGCCGCGCCTACCGGGGGACGGCGCGGAGCGCGCGCACCGGCGGGTTGCCGCTGTCGTCGCGCGAGCGCATCAGCCCCATGCTCACGACGTAGGGGTCGGGGTTCACCGGCTTCTCGTCCAATGGGCGCAGCCGCGGCTTGAGCTCATAGCGGCTCCCGAGCGACACGATCTGGCCGGTGCCGGCGAGCCGCTGGAGGTCGGCCCACTCCGCGCGCGCCGCGGTCGGGTTGTCCTTGACGGTGAAGTACAGGTAGCCGCGCGCCGGCGCCAGGTAATCGTTGCGATCCTCCGGCTTCGCCAGCGCGAACACACCGAAGATCTGGATCGTCTGCGGCCCGCCGCTCGTCGGCTCGACGATGACTTTATCGACCCGCGCGTACAGCGCCATCGGATCGCTGGCGTGCGCGGGCACGGCGCCGAGGCCGACGACCAGGATCAGCCGCCCGATCAGTCCCGCGTTCTTCATCGCGTCCTCCTGTCGAGGAAGACGGCCGTCCGCGCCTGGATGTTAACGGGGCGAGCTGAGATCTCTTCGTGACGCCTGCTGAACCGCCGAGATCGCCGAGAACGCAGAGCACTTTAGTCAAAATCAGAAGACTCTGCGGTCTCCGCGGTCTCCGCGGTTCCACAAGCGCCGCGAAGAGATCCCGACGTGTCGCATTGCGCGTCCCCGCGGCCTGATATCCTTGTCGCCCGATGAAAATCCTCAAGTTCGGCGGCTCGTCGCTGTCCACGCCGGCGACGATCCGCGGCGTGGGCCGCATCCTCCTCGAGGCGCGGCGCCGCGAGCCGGTGATTGGCGTGGTCTCGGCGTTTCAGGGCGTCACCAACCAGCTGCTCGAGTGTGCGCGGCTCGCCGAGCGCGCCGACGCCGCCTATCTCGAGCTCTACGATCAAATCGCGCGGCGCCATCGCTCGGCGGTCTCGCACCTGGTCGGCCGCCGCCCGGGGCGTGTCGGGGCGCAGGTCGACGAGCTGCTCGCCGAGCTGGCCAGCACGCTGCAGGGCATCCACCTCCTCCGCCACTGCCCGCTGCGCGCGCTCGACATGACGGCGAGCTTCGGCGAGCGCCTGTCGGCGGTCGTCGTCGCCGCCCATCTCGGCAGGAGCCGGCGCTCTGCCTTCGTCGACGCGCGCGATCTCATCGTCACCGACGATCAGTTCACGCACGCCGGCGTCATCTTCCGCAAGACCAATCGCCGGACGCGCGCCTACTTCGGCACGCTGTTCAAGCGCGCGCGCAACGTCCTGCCGATCGTCACCGGCTTCATCGGCGCGACCGAAGACGGGCAGACCACGACCATCGGCCGCAACGGATCCGACTACAGCGCCGCGATTGTCGGCGCCGCGGTCGGCGCGTCGGTAATCGAGATCTGGACCGACGTCGATGGTGTCTTGAGCGCCGATCCGCGGGTCGTGCCGGCGGCGTTCGTGCTGCCGCAGATGACTTACGAAGAGGCGATGGAGCTCTCGTACTTCGGCGCCAAGGTGCTGCACTCTGCGACGATCGCGCCGGCGGTCGCCAAGCGCATTCCGATCCTGATCAAGAACACCTTCAACCCGGAGGCGCCGGGCACGCTCATCTCGCGCACCGCGGACGACGATGGCAAGCTGGCGAAGGGGATTACCTCGGTCGGCGACCTGGCGCTGCTGACGCTGCGCGGCCCGGGCATGGTCGGCGTGCCGGGCGTCGCCGAGCGGGTGTTCGGCACGCTCGCCGCCCGCAAGGTGTCGGTGGTGCTGATCTCGCAGGCCTCGTCCGAGCACACGATCTGCCTCGGCGTGCGCAGCGCCGACGCCCCCGCCGCTGTCGACGCGATCAGGAAGGAGTTCCAGTTCGAGTTCGGCGAGCAGCTGCTCGAGGTGGACGTCCGCGGCGACCAGGCGATTCTCGCCGTCGTCGGCGAGGGGATGAAGGGACGGCCCGGCGTTGCCGGCAAGGTGTTCGACTCGCTCGGCCGGCAGAACATCAACATCAGCGCGATCGCGCAGGGCGCCTCCGAGCGCAACATCTCGTGCGTCGTCGACGCGTCGCAGCAGGTGCGCGCGCTCAACGCCATCCACCAGGGGTTCTTCGAGACCAGGAAGCACCTGGCGCTGGCGATGATCGGCGTCGGCAACGTCGGCAGCGCCGTGCTGCGGCAGCTCCACCAGCAGCGGACGTATCTGCTGGCGAAGGGCTTCGACGTGCGGGTGGTGGGGCTGGCGAACAGCAAGCGATTCCTGGCCGACGCCAGCGGCATCAACCTCGCCGGCTGGAAAGAGCAGCTGCGCGACGCGCCGTCGCGCATGGACGCGGCCGCGCTGGCGCATCGGATCGCGGAGATGGAGCTGACCAACGCGGCGCTGGTCGACTGCACCGTCGGCCCGGACGTGGTCGACGCCTACCCGGAGTTCATCGACGCCAACCTGCACATCATCACGCCGAACAAGTGGGCGAACGCGCTGCCGTGGCCGCGCTACGCGGCGCTGATGGAGTCGCTCGCCGCGCGCAACCGCCACTTCCTGTTCGAGGCCAACGTCGGCGCCGGCCTGCCGATCGTGTCGACGCTGCGCGATCTCATCGCCAGCGGCGACGAGATCGTGCGGATCGAAGGGATCCTGTCGGGGACGCTCAGCTACCTGTTCAACACCTTCGACGGCACCGTGCCGTTCAGCGCGCTGGTGCGCGACGCGCACCGCATGGGCTACACCGAGCCAGACCCGCGCGAGGATCTGTCGGGCCAGGACGTGGCGCGCAAGCTGCTGATTCTCGGACGCCAGATCGGGCTGAAGATGGATCTCGACGAGGTGCAGGTCGACAGCCTGGTGCCGAAATCGCTGGCGCGCGGGAAGTACACGAGCGGTTTCCTCACCGGCTTTGCCCGCTACGACGGCGAGATGGCGGCCCGGGTCGAGCGCGCCGCCGCGCGCGGCGCGGTGCTGCGCTACGTCGGCACGCTGGAGAAGGGACGCGCGCGCGCCGGGTTGAAGGAGTTCCCGCGCCATCACCCGGTGGCGTCGGCGAAGGGCAGCGACAACGTGATTGCGTTCACCACCAAGCGGTACTCGCGCACGCCGCTGGTGGTTCAGGGGCCGGGCGCGGGCGCCGACGTCACCGCGATGGGCGTGTTCTCGGACATCCTCAAGCTGCTGCATTACCTCCCTTACTGACGCGCGCGGTGGGCAAACCCTCGAGTCAACTGATCACGTCAGACTGATTGCATCGATCTCCAGGACGGGGCTGGACGGGTGTTTCGGTCCGACCCCTTCCATTGGGTCGAGGTCAGGCCGGGGGTCGGTCTGTCCCCGCGTTCACAGGAGGAAGGTGCAGCATGCGACGTTTTGGTTTACTGCCTCTCGCGCTGGCGGCTGTGGTCGCCGTCGGCTGCAACGGCAACCGTAGAGATTCGACCGCCACGACCACGAGCGATCCGGCGGCCGTCGGGACGGCCGGCGAAGCCGACCGCGCCAAGCCGGGCATGGGCGACAAGGACTTCGTCAACGACCTCGCGATCGCCGGAATGGCCGAGGTCGAGCTCGGCAGGATGGCAACGGAGAAGGGCGCCAACCCCGAGGTAAAGAAGTTCGGCCAGACGATGGTCGACGATCACACCGCGGCGGGCGACAAGCTGAAGGCGATTGCCACTCAGCACAAAATCGAGTGGCCGGCGACGCTCGACGACAAGCATCGCGACCTGCGCGACAAGCTCGCCAAGCTGACGGGCGCCGAGTTCGATCGTGAATACATGAGCGCGATGGTCGATGGCCACGAGGCGGTGGTCGACAAGCTCGAGTCGCGCATCGACAAGACGACGCTGGCGAAGTGGAAGACCGAAACCACCGACCAGGTGGCTGGCAAGAAGGCCAAGGTCGAAGGCAAGGCCGTCTCGGTCCTGCCGGAGCAGAGCGACAACCAGATCACGATGGCGATCAACCAGTGGGCGGCGGATGCCTTCCCGACGGTGCAGGCGCACCTGACGTCCGCCAAGAGCCTGAAGAACGCGACCGACAAGCGGCGGATGACGAACTAACGGTGTCGGGGGCGGAGCGAGCTCCGCCCCCACAGCTGTGGGGGCCGAGCTTGCTCGGCCCCCAACTCCGCCCCCGACGTTTCCCCCATCAACGCTTTCCCCGCGCATGCCGTCTAATCCTCCCAACTGGGGAGGCTGCATGCGATTCCAACGAATTTGCCCGTTCCTGGCCGCCGCTGCGTTGCTCGCGCCGCCGGCCGCCGCGCAGGACTTCCGCTGGGCCGGGGCGCTCAGCTCGGGCCAGAAACTCGAGATCAGAGGGGTCAACGGCAGCATCCGCGCCAGCGCCTCTTCATCGGGTCAGGCGGAAGTAACGGCCACCAAGGAATCGCGGCGCAGCAACCCCGCTGACGTACGCATCGATGTGATTCCGCACGCGGGCGGGGTGACCATCTGCGCCGTCTATCCCGACGTTGCCGGCCGCGAGCCGAATCGCTGCGGGCCGGGCGACGAGGGCAGGATGAGCACGCGCGACAACGACACCGTGGTGCACTTCGAAGTTCGCGTGCCCTACGGCGTCGCCTTCGTCGGCCGCACGGTCAACGGCGAGGTCAACGGCGAAGGCCTTCAGGGCGACGTCGACGTCAAGACGGTCAATGGCTCGGTCAGGATCGACACCACCGGCACCGCGGTCGCCAATACCGTCAACGGGTCGATGAACGTGTCGATGGGCCGCACCGACTGGGGCAGCGGCGCGAGCTTCAAGACCGTCAACGGCGGCATCACGCTGACGCTGCCGGGCGTGTTCGACGCCGACCTGCACGCCGAGACGCTGAACGGCAGCATCAGCAGCGACTTTCCGGTGACGATGACGGGCGAGATGTCGCGGCGCCGGCTGCAGGGCAGGATTGGCAACGGCGGGCGTGAGCTGGACCTCAAGACCGTCAACGGCAGCATCAAGCTGTTGCGCGCGCAATAGATCGTAGTGTCCGCCTTCAGGCGGACCGTCGCGCGGCGGTCCGGCTAAAGCCGGACACTACGATCAGGCATCTGCCGGCTTCGGCTTGAGGCGACGCGCCTGGATGTCCGACTGGTAGTTCTCTTCGAGGTATTCGACGCCGTCGGCAGTGATGACGAGCAGGGAGCTGTCGCCGCGCGTGATCATCTTCTTCTGCACCAGGTACCAGAGCGTGAACTCCAGGTGCTCGCGCGGCCGTCCGGTCATCCTCTCGAGATCGGTCGCGAAGATGCCTGGGACGGCGGCATCCATCCGGCGCTGCGTGTACAGCACCTCGAGCACGGTCAGACGCAGCGCCTGCTCGCTGACGAAATCGTTCTCCGCGTCCGCGCCTTTCGCCACCAGACGCCACCGGTCCTGCTGCCGCTGCTGGTAGGCGACGTCGTAGCGCGCGCGCTTCTCCGGCACGCTCAGCACCTCATACGCTTCGCTGATCATGCGGAAGCGCGCCGCGCTGCCCGACTCCTTGTTGTCCGGATGAAAGCGCTGCGCCAGCAGGCGGTAGACGCGATGGATCATCTCCGGCTCGGCGTTCGGGCTGATCTGGAGCGCCTCGTAGTAGTCGACGGTGTTGTCTTTGTCCATGCGATCGCGGGATCTTAGCGCGGGATGCGCCCCGGCGTGTAGGGCGCGCCGGCACGCTCGAGCTCTTTCTCGATTGCCGGAACGTCGGCCTCGACCAGCGTCTTCAGCGCCGCGCGCTGGGCGACGAAGAGGTCGGAGGCGATCTGCAGCTGCTGCTCGTGCGTCGAGGTCGGCCGCCCCAGCGTCCGATTCAGCTCGCCGCTGATCGTGTTCGCCCGCTCCGAGATGGCCGCGGGCACCGGCACGCTGCGGGCGCCCAGGCGGCGATCCCCCTGGAGCTCGACGAGGATCGCGCTCAGCCGCCGTGCCAGCGCCCGCGCCTGGTCGTGCACCGCGCGCGGCGCGGCAGGCGTCGCGTCGAGCGCCTTGCGGATCGCGTCGAGCCTGGTGTTGGTGCTGTTCGCCAGCTCCAGCGCCCCGGCGACGTCGCGCCGCAGCGACTGCAGCTTCTGCTGGAACTGCCAGCGCGTGGTCTGGTCGGCCGCGGAGTGCGGGCTCTGCGGATCCATCACCACGTTGAAGCTAACCGGTCCGGCAACCTGGGTGACGACGCCGCCAACACGCTGCGACAGCGTCACGGAGTACTTTCCGGGAACGACGTACGGACCGACCAGCGGATCGCCGAAGATCTCCTCGACCTCGCCGCGGGGCCGGTTCGGCGGCAGCTGGTGTGCGGGCGCGCGCATGTCCCACGCAACTCTTTGCAGCCCCTTTCCAATTGGCCCGGTCACCACGCGGACCGGCGTGCCGGCCGCATCGCTCACCGTCAGCAGCATCGCCGGCGCCTCTTCGTCGGCCTCGGCCCGCAGTTCGTCGGGCGTCGGGTAGCGGATCGGCCTGCCGGCTTTTTCCGCCTCCTTCTCCGTTTCGATGCGCTTCTCTTTCAGCGTCTTGATGCCGTCCTTGACGTAGTAGGTCAGCTGGACGCCGTGCGCCGGGTTCGGCGCCGCGTAGAGCATCTCGCCCTGGAACGCCTTGCCCGGCAGGCCGTAATCGAGCGTCGGCACGTAGAGCACCGTATCGCGCACGGGGAACAGCGTCGCTGCCGTCGTCAACGTCGCCGGCGTCGCCGTGCGCACCGGCGAGTAGTCGTCGACGACGTAGATGCCGCGGCCGAAGGTGCCGAGGACCAGATCGTTCTCGCGCTTCTGGATCGCGATCTCACGCACCGCTATCGTCGGCAGGCCGCCGATCTTGCTCCAGTGCTGGCCGCCGTCCTTGCTGTACCACCCCGCGAACTCGGTGCCGGCAAACAGCAGGTTCGGGTCGACGTGGTCCTCGGCGATGGAATAGGTCGAGCCGCGCGCCGGCAGATCGCCGTTGATCGACTTCCAGCTGCGGCCGCTGTCGGTGCTCTTGAGCAAGTACGGCGCGAAGTCGCCGTTCTGGTGGTTCTCGACGGCGACATACACCGTCGCCGCGTCGTGCTGCGAGGCGCGGATGCGGGCGATGTAGGCGTCCGAAGGAACGCCGGCCAGCTTGTCGACCTTGCGCCACTTGCCGCCCGCGTCCTCGCTCACCTGCACCAGGCCGTCGTCGGTGCCGACGTAGAGCAGCCCTTCCTTCTTCGGGCTCTCGGCAATCGCCGACAGGTTGCCGTAGAGCGCGGTCGACGTGTTCTTGGCGACCGCGTCGGGCCCCCATACCTTGCCCATCACCGGCAGCGTGTTGCGATCGATCTGCCGCGTCAGATCCGGCGACACGATCTTCCAGGTGCTGCCCTTGTCGTCCGAGCGGTAGAGGAACTGCGAGCCGAAGTAGAGCCGCGTGTGCAGGTGCGGCGAGATGATGAACGGCGAGTCCCAGTTCCAGCGCAGCGGCACGCCGCCCTTGTCCTCCTGCGGCTGGATCCCGATCCGCTCGCCGGTCCGCTTGTCGTAGCGGACGATCACGCCGTGCTGCAGCTCGGCGTAGATGGTGTTCGGGTCTTCGGGATCGACGCGCGACACGAAGCCGTCGCCGCCCTGCGTGACGAACCAGTCCTGGTTGAGGATGCCGTGCTCCGACCGCGTCCGCGCCGGCCCGCCGAGCGAGTAGTTGTCCTGGGTGCCGCCGTAGACGTTGTAGAACGGCGCCGCGTTGTCGACGTCGACGTCGTAGAACTGCGTGATTGGGAGGTTCTCGTAGAAGATCCAGTGCGCGCCGCGATCGTGCGAGCGGTAGAGGCCGCCGTCGTTGCCGACCAGCATGTGGCTGGTGTTCGCCGGATCGACCCAGATGATGTGGTTGTCGACGTGCATGTTGCGCGTCCCGAGCGAGCGCAGCGTCCGGCCGCCGTCGTCCGACACCTGGAAGACGACGTCGGGCACGTAGATCCGCTCGGCGTTCACCGGGTCGGCGAAGACGTCGCCGTAGTACATCGATCCCTGGTTGTAGTCGCTGCGCTTTTCCCAGGTGACGCCGTTGTCGGTGGAGCGGTAGATGCCGCCCTTGGCGTTCGCGGCTTCGACGTTGGCGTAGACGATGTCGGGGTTGACCGGCGAGATTGCCAGGCCGATGCGGCCGAGCTGCTCCTCTGGCAGACCGGTCGTCACCTTCTTCCACGTCTTCCCGCCATCGGTGCTGCGATGGATCGCGCTCTCCGGCCCGCCGTTGATCATGGTGAAGAAATGGCGGCGGCGCTGATACGCGGAGGCGATCACCACGTCGGGATTGCGCGGGTCGACGACCACATCGCTGACGCCGGTGTGCTCGGAGATTTTCAGCACCTGGTCCCAGCTCTTGCCGCCGTCGGTGGTCTTGTAGAGGCCGCGGTCGCCGCCCGCCGCCCACAGCGGCCCCTGCGCCGCGACGTAGACGACATCGCTGTTCTTCGGGTCGACGACGATGCGGCCGATGTGCTCCGAGCTCTTCAGGCCGGCGTTGGTCCACGACCGCCCGCCGTCCTCGCTCTTGTAGACGCCGTCGCCGTAGCCGACCGATCGCTGCGAGTTGCGCTCGCCGGTGCCGACCCAGACGACGTTGGGGCGCTTCGGGTCGAGCGTGATCCAGCCGATCGAGAACGACCCCTGCGTATCGAACACCGGCTGCCAGGTTGCGCCGCCGTTGACGGTCTTCCAGACGCCGCCCGATGCCGCGCCGACGTAGAAGGTCGAGGTGTTGGCCGCGTCGACCGCGATGGTGACGATGCGGCCCGAGGTGACGGCCGGCCCGATCGATCGCGCGTGCAGGCCGGAAAAGGTGTCGGCGGTGAAGGATTGCGATGCGATCGGCCACGACGCGGCGGTCGCTGCGAGGAAGACGAAGAGGAAGGCGAGGCGCTTCATTTCATCCTTATACACTTGGCGCGCGAGGAACGCCATGTGATGATGCGCGCTATGAAATCAGCGTGCGCGATCGCGGCGTTGGCGATCCTGTTCGCGAGCGGACAGTCTCCGATCGCGCAGCAGCCGGCTGGCTATGCAGAGCTGGTGACGCTGTTCAACGACTGGCGCGCCTTTCAGAAGCCGAAGCTGGCCGACGGCGTCCCCGACTACAGCGCCGCGGCGATGGCGGCGCAGCACCGCGAGCTGGCGGCGTATCAACGCCGGCTGGCCGCGATCGACCCGAGCGGCTGGCCGGTGCCGCAGCAGGTCGACTGGCACATCGTCCGCGCCGAGATGAACGGCCTCGACTTCGACCAGCGCGTGATCCGGCCGTGGGCGAACAACCCGGCGTTCTATGTGACGATCTTCACCTCGCAGAGCGATCAGCCGGCGCGCGAGGGGCACTTCGCGTTCGGGTCGGTGGAGCTGTGGAGCTACGAGTTCCCGCTGAACGCCGACCGCGCCGGCCGGCTCGCGGCCGGCATCCGGGTGATCCCGAGGCTCCTCGATCAGGCAAAGCGGAACCTCACGGGCGACAAGGCGGACCTCTGGACGTTCGGGGCGCGCGAGATCCGCCAGCAGAGCGCCGACCTGGCCGCGCTGGCGACGAAGGCGGCCGGGGCGCCCGGCTCGCTCGCCGCGGACATCGCGCCGGCGAAGGAGGCGACCGATGCCTTCGCGCAGTGGCTCGAGGCGCAGGCGCCGTCGAAGCGGGCGCCGTCGGGCGTCGGCGTCGACAACTACAACTGGTACCTGAAGAACGTCCAGCTGGTGCCGTACACGTGGCAGGACGAGGTGACGATCATGCAGCGCGAGCTGGTGCGCGCGCACGCCTTCCTCGCCCTCGAGGAGCGGCGCAACGCGGGGCTGCCGGCGCAGGTGCCGATCGCGAACGCCGACGATTTCAACCGCCGCTTCAGCGACGCGGTCACCGCATACATGGCGTTCCTGCGCGATCGCGAGATCATGACCGTCCGCGATTACATGGAGCCGGCGCTGCGGGCGCGGATCGGCACGTTCAATCCCGGGCCGCGCGAGTTCTTCTCGGAGGTCGACTACCGCGACCGGCAGATCATGCGGACGCACGACTACCACTGGTTCGACCTGGCGCAGATGGCGAAGGAGCCGCACGCCGACCCGATCCGCCGCGCGCCGCTGCTCTACAACATGTTCATCACCCGCACCGAGGGCCACGCCACGGGGTGGGAAGAGATGATGCTGCAGGCGGGGATGCTCGACGACCGGCCGCGCTCGCGGGAGCTGATTTACGTGCTGCTGGCGCAGCGCGCGGCCAGAGCGCTCGGCGATCTGCGGATGCACGCCAACCAGTTCACGCTCGAAGAGGCGGCGCGGTTCGCGTCGGCCAACACGCCGCGAGGCTGGCTGCGGCTCGATGCCAATACCGTCCGCGGCGAGCAGCATCTCTACCTGCAGCAGCCCGCGTATGGCACCAGCTACATCATCGGCAAGATTCAGATCGAGGGACTGCTGGCGGCGAGGAAGCGTCAGCTCGGCGACGCGTTCACGATGAAGCGCTTCATGGACGAGTTCAACGCGGTTGGCCTGATCCCCGCGTCGCTGGTGCACTGGGAAATGACCGGAGAGAAGACGGTCGGGCCGCCCTGAATCCGGATTATTCGCGCAGACGCCGAGGAAGCGTATTCACTCCGAAAGCCGCTCCGCAGACCGGAAAAACACTGCTCCGGCTTAACGTCGTCGGAACGCGCGTGGGGCTACAGCCCCACGCGGGGTCGCAGGCCTGCGCAGCGTTTTTCAAGCGATTGGAACGGTCTGCTCCGAGGCTTTCTTCGCGAATACGCTTCCTCGGCTTTATGACGCCGCGAATAATCCGGATGACCGGCTGCCGCTGGTAACCACCCCTTGCCGTGGCAGCCAGCCCCCAGCCCCCAGCAACCAGCCCCTAGCCACCAGCCCCGACACGCGCGCCCATCGCATTCTTGATGAGCGCCACCTCGAGGCTGTCCACGAGCGCTTGGAGGCTGGCCTCGATGATGTTCTCGTTGACGCCGATCGTTCCCCACTCGGACACGCCATCGGTCGTCTGAATCAGCACGCGCGTCGTCGCCGCAGTGCCGCTGCCCGAATCGATGATCCGCACCTTGTAGTCGATCAGCCGCACCGACTCCAGCTGGCGATAAAAGGTGACCAGCGCCGACCGCAGCGCCGCGTCGAGCGCGTTGACCGGGCCGTCGCCGTCGGCGACCGTGTGCGCCCGCTGGTCGCCGACCCGCACTTTCACCGTCGCCTCGCAGACCGACGCTCCCCCTTCGGCGCGCATCGACACGTGATAGGCGTCGACGGTGAACGGCGGCGGCGCCTCGGCGAGCACGCGCCGGATCAGCAGCATCAGCGATCCGTCGGCGGCCTCGAACTCGTAGCCCTGGTGCTCCAGCTTCTTGATCCGCGCCAGCATCGTCCGCAGGTGCGGCGTCTCGTTCGACAGCTCGAAGCCGAGCTCGCGCGCCTTCATCATGATGTTGCTTCGGCCCGCGAGATCGCTGATCAGCACGTGCCGCGAGTTGCCGACCACCGCCGGATCGACGTGCTCGTAGCTGCGCAGCACCTTCTGCACCGCGTTGACGTGGGTTCCGCCCTTGTGCGAGAACGCCGACGAGCCGACCCATGGATTGCGCGGGTTGGGGCGCAGGTTCGCGGTCTCGTCGACGAACTGCGACAGCTCGGTCAGGAGCGGCAGCGACTCGGCCGGCACCGACGACTTCCGCAGCTTGAAATGCAGGTTGGGGATCACCGTCGTCAGGTTGCAGTTGCCGGTGCGCTCGCCGAAGCCGTTGATCGTGCCCTGGACGTGTGTGGCCCCGACCTCCAGCGCGGCGAGCGCGTTGGCGACGCCGAGGCCGATGTCGTCGTGGGTGTGGATGCCGATCGGCCCCCGCAGCGTGCCACGCATGGTGCGGGTCACCGCCGCAACCTCGCCGGGCAGCGATCCACCGTTGGTGTCGCACAGCGTGATGATGTCGGCGCCGGCCTCTTCGGCGGCCTTCAACGTCGCGGCCGCGTACGCCGCATCCTCGCGGAATCCATCGAAGGCGTGCTCGCCGTCGTAGATCACGAACCGGCCGTGCTGCTTCAGGAAGCGGACGGTATCCGCAATCATCGCCAGGTTCTCTTCGGGCGTCGTCTGCAGCACCTCGCGGACGTGCATCAGCGACGTCTTGCCGAAGATGGTGACGACCGGCGTCGATGCGTCGAGCAGCAGCTGCACCTGATCGTCGGCGGACGCGGCCACATCTTTCCGGCGCGTCGAGCCGAAGGCCGCGAGCCTCGCGTTGTGGAACGTCTTGTGCCGCGCCTCGGCGAAGAACTCGATGTCCTTCGGGTTCGAGCCCGGCCAGCCCCCTTCGATGTAGTGCACGCCGAAGGCGTCGAGCCGGTCGGCGATGCGCAGCTTGTCGGCGACCGAGAGGGAAATGCCGTGTCCCTGCGTGCCGTCACGCAGCGTGGTGTCGTAGATTTCAATCTCGGGCGC
>Ga0111538_10006805_pt1 | contig 15439 bp, 11 predicted proteins | sample SoiMethybrSBSTD1_FD_79669 | JGI IMG/M metagenome (GOLD analysis project Ga0111538, IMG submission 79669) | Bulk soil microbial communities from a Populus tree surrounding site in Tennessee, USA - Soil MetaG P. TD hybrid SBSTD1 (version 2)... | ecosystem: Environmental > Terrestrial > Soil >...
AATAACTCCCTCTGAAATGGACGGGCCTTCGGCTTTTGCCGAGTCCAGGCCCTCGAGGAATGCCTGCTCATCCGATTTCTTACCGGATCCGCAGGAGCTTAAGAGTGCCAGAACAATCCCAAAGATTACAATTCTCATAGCAATAAAATTATTCGTTTACAAAGTTATAAATTCAGCATTACCGGCCAAAATGTTACCTCTGAATGCTTTAATTCTTTTTTGGAGCGCCCTTACCCAAACTTACTTTGACAGGCAACCCTTCGAATGAATTGATCAGTTTTCGAAGCAATTCAAAGTAAAGCGTGATATACAACAACACGGTCATGATCCAAATGATAATATTATTGAACAAAAAAGTACTTACATCAGAGCCCAGCAAATGCTTCTTTGGGGCAAAGAAGTGCGCACGGTAGTCTAACGGTCCGGACGGACGGGGATCAATGAAAATGGGATTGATCTGTTGATACAACTGCCCTTCAAATTCGATGATACGCTCCTTTTCGTCCACATTCTTTACCAGGTCAGCAAGGCTTTCGTTGTAATACTTGTCTTTGTACCTGTTGATATCATAGTCGTTGCCTTTTTCATTCTCTAATTTGAAGATTGCAGCCTCCTTCTCCGCCACGGCCCGGTTATACACATCCTGGTAGAACTTCTTATAGGCGGTTAAGAAGTCTTCAAGCTTCTTGTTGAACTCAGGTGTCAGCTTGTCGATCGACCATGTAGATTCCAATTCCTTTTCAAGACCCTTCTTAAAGAAATCATTTCGCAGCGTTGTTTGAATAATGTAAATATCCTTTTCCACCGTCTGCTTTATGGTATCGTTTTGTGAATTCAGATTATCGAAAACGAATTTGCGTTTTCTATCCAGCTCATTCACGAGAAACGATGACCGGAAATCTGCCTGAGCTTCATACTTCTCAAAATCATAGTAAGGCTTTTCAAACGAATTGTTTCTAAACTGATCCACCACAAGCGCTTCATATGCCCAGCGCGATGCCATCAGATCGGCGATAATCGGGACTTTGCCCTTAGTACTTATTATTTCATTTAGCTTGTCGAAGGGGAAGAGCAAGCCGCTAAGGATCATTTGTGGTATCAGCAGTAACGGGATCATAACGTAGACCGTAACCGCCGAGTTGAATGCAGAGGAGATATTCAATCCAAGGACGTTTGCAAAACAGGAAGTCGTAAACAGGACAAACCAGAACGGCAGCAACATACCCCATTCAATCTCGAGGATGAGGTTGCCCAGCACAACAAAAGAAAGTGTCTGGATGGCGGAAAGCGTAAAAAGAATAAAAAGCTTCGACATCAGGTAGCTGTTCCAACTCAGGTTAAGGAACGATTCCCGGCGAAGGATTTTACGGTCTCGAATAATTTCTTCGGCACTTACTGTTAAGCCCATGAACAATGCCACTATGATGCTCATAAGTAAGAACGCAGGGAAATTCTCGTTGAAGCGGAACACGTAGTCTACTCCGCCAGGTGAGCTCCTGTATTTTATGATCACCGCGAGGATGATAGCGAGCAACGGAGCCTCTAATAGGTTGATGAGCAGGTATTGTTTGTTGCTAAGCTTAGACAGCGTGTCGCGTGTGGCGAAGATTATGGTCTGCTTAATCTTGTTTGGGAGACGCAACGATCTCGGCGGCTCTTCCTTGACGTCTTCAACCCGGTTTATCTTGAATCTTTCTTTGAAAAGATCATACCATTGCGGCGGGGTTATCTTCCTTTTCGGGGTCGGCTGACCATACTCGTCAACGACTTTTGCTTCGATGATGTTGAAAATCTGCTCGGGATTTACATTTCCACAGGTTTCACATTGTCCCCTGTTGCTATCTACCTGGTGCGTCGACTTTTTGAAATACGTTATTGCCTCGATGGGTGGACCATAATAGGCGGGATATCCACCTGTGTCCATTATGATCATCTTGTCGAACATCTTATAGATATCCGACGATGGCTGGTGAATGACCACAAAGATCAGTTTTCCCTTCAGTGAAAGTTCTTTGAGCAAGTCAATGACATTCTCAGAATCCCTTGACGAAAGTCCTGATGTAGGTTCATCAAGGAAAAGGATCGCCGGCTCGCGGATCAATTCCAAAGCAATGTTAAGCCTTTTACGCTGGCCGCCGCTGATGGTTTTATCCAACGGGTTACCCACGCGAAGATCCTTGCGTTGGTCGAGGCCCAGGTTTTCCAGTACCTCCATCACTCGCTTATGTAGTTGCTCTTCGTTGAAATCTGCAAAGCACAACTTCGCGTTGTAGTAAAGGTTTTCGTAAACGGTAAGTTCTTCTATGAGCAGATCGTCCTGTGATACATAACCTATTACTCCGTGGATCTTGTCTTTTTGAGTGTTTATGTCAAAGCCGTTGATCAGGACTTGCCCCTTTGTTGGCTTCACCAACCCCGCTAAGACGTTCAATAGCGTTGTTTTCCCCGCGCCGCTGGCTCCCATGATACCTATGAGTTTTCCGGGACCTTCCGCAACCACTACATTACGAAGGCCAATGGCTCCTGTGGGAAACTTAAGCTCTTCAACAAAGGCGTTGAATGAAAGCTTGGTTGTTTTGATCTCCTCGTTAAACTGACCAACGAGGTCACTATAGTATAGAGCATCACCCGCTTGCGTTTTAATCGTGCTGCCATGCGAAAAGAGGTATACGCGATTGGCTTGCATGGGAAATCCATTTAACGCGTTTGACTCCTCGCCCAGATACTTTGTAAAATACATGTCAACGCTCCGTACTCGCATGAAGATCAGGGTGCCTTCGATATGACCGTGCACGTGTTTGTTTAGTCTGCCATTATCATTTCCGCGACTATTATCGAGTAAAAGGATGTCAGCATACTTCAATGACGACGCATCTTCTGTTATAACAAAATTTTCGATGAGGTGATACTCATCCTGAACAATATTGAAGACACTGGACGCTGTGTTGATGATCTCCATCCGTTGGGGAGTGAAGTTCTTGTCGGTCCCCACTAATTCAAGAAGTTTGATCAATACAACAACCTTTTGTTTTTGAGTAAGGGTCTTATTGATCTTCTTACATATCCCTAGTGTTTTTACAGAATCTTTTACAGAAGTTAGCTTAGACTTACCGGTGTCTTCTTCAGCTTTGCCATACCCTGAGAACTCGTCGTAGAGATCCACATATTCCTTTATTGAATCCCGGTCAAGCTCAGTTTGAAAGAAGTTGATTACGAACTCGCGTTCACGTTGAGTAACTCCGCCGTCCTGTTTTGTGATGATTGCAAAAAGTTGTGTAAGGGCTTTGAGTATTTCTTCACTCATGGGCTGAAGGTATTGTTATAAAGGTATCAAAAAATATCGGTTACCAGCCCCGTAGAATTCAATTGAGAAATTCTAAAACATGGCCAATAACCGAAAGTTTAAAAACTACCTGGATCAGTATGTCTTGAACTCGAATGGAATCTCTACCAATTCAGAAAACTCCTGGCCTGCTTCTTCCATATCCTCATCGTCCTCATGGAAGTACCATAATATTTTCATTCCCTTGATATCTTCGAGCGCTGATAAAACGTCAAGGATAAGTTTTGACGAAGCTGTGTTGAAATACTCCAGTTTGAAGACAAAATCTGTTGAAGGATTGGCTTGTTCCCCGTATTGTTCAATCCATTCCAACACCGGGCGGTAAAACTCCGCGGAGTCCTCAGGCAATGATCGTCCGGATATTTCAAATATTCCATTCTTCTTATCGAGGATTATCTTCGGGGTATCTTCAGTTCCTTCAAGATTTAAAATTTCCATGGTATAGATCTATTTTAGTGTTATTCAATTGTCAATTATTCAGTATCGCGTGGTACGTTCACCTTCAAACAGAAGAAACAGTAGTCAGCATTCATTTCAGGAAATTCAAATTGAAGTTTTCCCCCCGACTTGCGGGCCATATCCACGAACCCGAGACCAGCGCCACCTTTTTCAGAGATAGTAGTGTTCTTTATTATCTCCTTATAAAGTTCTTTCAAACCATCTTTATCCAGACCATTTATATGTTCGAGATTCTTTTTGAGCCTTTCCACGTTTGATTTACGAACGGGATTTCCAGACATAATACTGTAACGGTTGGATTCTTTGCCGATAAGGAAGATGGCTGCGTGGCTGCGCGTCTGGCCATCGACCAGTTCATCGCTGTGCTTTACGATATTTTGCAGGGCCTCGACCATTACATTAAACACCTTACGCTTGATGCTCGAATCCTCGCCGGAAGAATCAAGGTTTCGTTCCGCCATGGATAGAATGGACTTGGTGCTTTCCTGGGTGAAGTCTCCCTGGTAGACCAGAATCAAATTCTGCGACATCATGGTGCGGTGCAGGTCATAAATAAAATTCATGCTTATGAAAGATTAGATTATAAGATTGTGGTTCACTAAGATATACGTTTTATCATTTAAAACCTTCCGGGCATTCTAGGCCCCGGAAGCGTTCTGTTGTCTAAAATTTTATTCCGATTAATAGTACGTCGTCGGTTTGTTTGGTATCGCCGCGCCAGCTTTCCCACTGTTGGTCGAATGTTGTCATTGCTTCTGACATCGGTAATGAATGGACCTTCTCAATTATCTCCCGAACTTTCTTAGGTCCAAACTTCCGGCCTTCCGAGCCACCAAACTGATCGGGAAATCCATCAGAACTAAAGTAGATGGAGTCTCCTTTTTCAAGCTTGAACTTTGTATTGGTAAAGTTAGTCTGGTTCTTAAAAATACCGCCGCCAATAGGAAATTTATTTCCCTTCACCTCGTCCATAACACCGTTCTTCATCAGATACAACGGTCGGTGTGCGCCCGCGTATTCAACTTCCCTGGAAGCAACGTTGATCTTACAGAGCGCGATGTCCATCCCGTCTTTTGTTGTTGCATCCTCGTCTTGCCGTAACGTCGTGGTAACACCTTCATCTAGCAGGTCAAGGATCTTGCCGGGCTCTGTAATCTTGCGGCTACGCACGATATCATTTAACAGGAAGTACCCGATAAGCGATAGCAACGCACCTGGCACACCATGACCCGTACAGTCTACAGCTGCGATGAAAATATCGTCCTTGATCTGTACAAACCAGGGAAAATCTCCACTGACAACATCACGGGGCTTGTAAAGTATAAATGAATCCGAAAGCGCTTTGTTGATCACACGCGAGTTTGGAAGAATTGCATTCTGTATCCGCTTCGCATAGTTGATACTTTCCGTAATCTTCTTGTTCTTGTTTTGAATTTCAAGCTCGATCATTTTGCGCTCAGTGATATCATGGGATACTACCAGCACTGACTCAAGCTTGTTGGACTCGTCAAATTCAGGAATTGCATTTACCTGCATTACACGCTTGCCCATCTCCGATGAAAAATCCAATTCTGCCGAAGCCTTTTCATTCGTGGAATTTACTTCCTCCACTATCTTCAGCCAGCCTTCCAGGATCGATTTGTCAAGCTCAGTATCTTTTACTTTCCTGTTAAGGAAGAACGAAGGCTGCTTGCCAGTATACTCTTCGATAACGGGGTTGATATACGAAATTGATCCTTCTTCAAGGCGCGTGATAAGGTCAAGGGAGTTTTCAGACAACGCCTGCATCTTGCTTCGCATACGCTGTTCCTGTTCAGCCCGGCGACGTTCAGTTATATCGCGCGAGTTGAGAATAAATCCGTGGATCGCCTGGTTGGACATACAGTTTGTTCCCATGGATTCGATCCAGACATAACTGCCATCCTTAGCCTTGTATTCATATTGCACGGCTACTTTTTCATCAGGACTCGCCTTCATCTTACGGAACAACTCTTTCCAAGCCTCGCGGTGGTCTGGATGAACTTTGTCCACATCGCTCTTGCCGATCATTTCTTTCTGACCATAACCGAGGATGGATTCAACTGAAGGTGAGATATACCGGATACTCTCATCTTCCTCATAAATCGTGATGACCTCGGAAGCATTTTCGAGCAGAAGCTGCATTCTTTTTTGTGTTCGGTTAACCTCCTCGATCTGCTCTTCAAGCTTTTGGTTCGAGCGTTTAAGCTCTTCCTGTGTGGCCTGCATCTCTTCAGCGTTCTGTCGTAGGACCTCCTGCTTTTCTTTCAGCTCAGTACTCATTTCCTGAGACTCGGCGAGCAGCTTGCGAGTGCGTTCGTTCACCTTGATGTTAAAGATAGTCCGGGCAAGAATGAGCGATAGCTCCTGGACAAACTTTACCTGTGAAGGATCAAACTTGCGGAAGCCTGCGAACTCGAGCACGCCGTACACTTCCTCGTTGGTGATCAACGGCACGATCAAAATACATTTCGGACGTTGGTCGCCAAGTATACCTGATGTTATCGAAACATATTCATCCGGGATCTCAGTGCGGAGAACTGTATCCTTTTCAGCAGCAGCCTGCCCTACAAGCCCTTCGGCAAATTTGAATCGCGCTTTTAGATATTTCTTCCGTGTATAGGCATAGCTCGCACGCATTTCAATAACGCGATGGTTTGTGTCGTCATCATTGACAATATAGAAAGCACCTTGTATAGCGCCGATCTTTTCGAGGATGAACTTGATAACGTCTTCACCAAGAGAGTCGATGGCATCGTGCATTCTGAGGATTTCGCTGATCTCAGCAACTCCACGAACGATCCAGTTCCTTTCCTTATCCCTTCTTTCATTTTCAATGAGGTTGTTCCTCATGTTGATCAACGACATCCCAAGGATATCATTGTCGCTCGCAGGCTTGAAGGCGGTATCATATTTACCTTCACCGATACGTTGTGCAAAATCTGCATTGTTCTTCAGAGAGAGCACCAGTTCGTCAACTTTGGTACTCATCTGACCGAATTCATCACCACTTTTTTGTGCCGAGGCTTCGGGCAACACGCCTTGAGCAACCATCCCCAATGTCGTTCGCATTCCATACAGGGGTCGCGTTATCGAGCGGGCGAACATCATCGCCAGTAGTGTAGCAAGTGCGAGGATGCAAATTCCCGCAAAAGCGAACGTGGATATAAGCTGACCCGTTTCACCGGTTGCTTCAGCCAGATCGATCTTGGCGATCAACGCGAGATTTCCATTGTCTATCCTTCTCGAAACCTCCAGCACCTTGGCACCGCGATAGTCTTCACCTTTTTGGTTAACAGTTCGTCCTTCGAATACAGGCACAAATGCTGATACAGCACGATCACGGGGATCGCGTAACTGAATAGCTGCGGCAGTATCATTTCGCAGTGGACTTATTAATGCAATCTTCTTGGAAATGGGATCCTGACGAGCCACGATAACTTCGCCGGTAGTACCCATTCCATGGTAGTTCTTAAGCACCTTATAGATCGGATTCAAATCAAGCTTTACTACTATAATTTTTTCCTGAGCGCCCGAAACGTCAACAATTGAACCTGCGACGTAAGTGAAATAATTCTTCTTTTTTTGGTCGCGCAGTATAGAAGAAAAATAGATAGCGCTTTTTGCGCGGTCGAATGTCACACCATCCGGGTCGACAAAACTTCCTTTTAGGCTAGGATCGGTCGTTGCTATTATCGAACCGTTCTTGGAAAGAAGAATAATATCATCAACGCCAAGTACGTCTTTCTGATGAGTAAGGTATTCGGAGAGTGCGTGATCTGCTGAAGAACCTGCCAGGACAGTATCCCCCGAGGGATCTGGGCCACCCATCAAAGCCATAAGGTCCGTTCCACCCGATGCTGCAGCTGAATCTCCAGAACCTCTTAATTTTTCCGAATTCTGAAGTACTTGAACGGCGAGTGATGCTTTGCCAAAAAGTGTGTTCAGATATGCGCTCCTATTGTCTGCAACGACGTTGAGCGCCGTAGAATATTTTTCCTGAGTATTCTTCAGATGGTAATCATAGCTAAAGAAACTAATTGCCAGGATCGCGGCAAGGGATACAGCCAAGATCAGAAGGGTGACTTTTGTGCTTATGTTAATGTTTTTTATCATATGCGTCTGGCACTAATAATTATACTTTGTTGGAGATCTTGTTGCCTAACAATTGTGCTGCCTCTTCTACAAACTTGCGCTGGTCTTCGCTTATTGGCGTAAATGATGCAAGTTCAAAGATTCCCAAAACCTGGCCGTTGTCTTTTACGGGCACTATGAGAAGATGCTTTGGCGAAGCACTTCCTAAACCTGAAACGATCTTGATGTATCCTTCAGGAACGTCGTCAACATATAATGTATTTCCGTTTGCGGCCGATTGGCCAATGAGTCCTTCTCCCATCTCATACTTGATTACGGTGCTTTCTCCTATGCTGAGAGCATAACCTGTTTTCAACTCAACCGTTCTTTTGCTACCCTCTTCGAGTACGCGATAGAGAGCGCCCTGGCCTGCCTCAATCTGTTTGCAGACGGCTTGAAGCGCTAACAGTTGCGCATCTTGTTCGCCTGCGGCGTGATTCAGAGATTGTATCACATTATCAAGGCTGATGGTACTTTTATTGCCATGGTCAGCATCCTGTTGAGCAATGCTTGCTTCAAGTGATCTGTCGCGGAAGACAACGACTTCTTTTTTGTAACGCAAAGCATATAGCACTGTCAATGCCCCAAGCAGGAACGTGCCGCCCACAATGACGTAAACCCTGGTAAACTGAGGTTCAAACCCATTTGCCAGGTGAAGTCCATTGGGAAGTGAATAAATGGAATAAAGCGAATAACCTACCCCAACGATAAATATCGAAGCGAGGATCAGCGTTAGCTTGTACCGGTCAGTAAAGAGACTTATCATCTGTATTGCTTATCTAGTTCTTTCAAAAATTCTACAATTTGGTCAACCCTTAGCACATGATCAATTTCTGTTGCAGCCAAAGCAGCTCTAGGCATTGTATCTATCATGCACTCGGTGGGTTCCTGAACAATAGTCAATCCCGACCTGTCATGTATCTGCTTCATACCTAAGGCACCGTCTTTATTTGCACCTGAAAGCAAAATGCCTACGAGTTTTTCTTTATAGACGAACGCACAACTTCCCAATGTAATATCGATAGCAGGTCTGGAGTTGTTGACCATTTCTTCTGTTGAGAGGGCAAAATGATTTCCCAGTTCTACTGACATATGGTAATTCGCTGGTGCAAGGTATACGCTACCCTTCCTAATGTTTTCTTTGTCATTTGGCTCCGTTACCTGAACGACGCTCTTGATCGATAACGCTTCCACGAATCCGTTACGAACATGTTTGAGTCTGTGCAGGCACATGATTATCGGAAGTGGAAAGCCTTTAGGCAATTGAGCCAGGATCTTCACCACACCCTGAAAGCTGCCTGCTGACCCACCGATAACAACGGCCTTGTAGCTGTTATTTAGGCTGATTTTTTTCATGCGTCAATAGACAACTACTTTTAATCCTTTATTTTCTTATAAATCTTCTCCTCATTGTTCACCACGATAAAGCGGTTCGCATAATCACACCATATCAACGACTCTTTTGACCCTATCGCCAGGTAACCGTACTTAAATAAGCTCTCATGGAATTTCTTCAAGACTTCATTTTGCAACGTCTGATTGAAATAGATCATCACGTTGCGGCAAAGAATCAGATCGAACTTATTGAAGATGTCTCCCATAACCAGATCATGCCGGCGGAACGAAACGTTCATAAGCAGATCCTTGTTGAAGACCGCATTCCCATTGTCTTCGTGATAGTAATCTTTGAAATTTCTGGTCCCCTGAAAACGGATATAATTCTTTTCATTAAGCTCCATGTTCTTGATGGGGTACATTCCTGACTTCGCCTTCTCCAGTATGTTTACATCGAGATCAGTAGCAATTACCGTTACATCTTGCAATACACCCATTTCCTTGAGCATGATGCTCATAGACAACACTTCTTCACCGGACGAACATCCAGCGTGCCATATCTTAAATTGTTTATGATTGAGCATTATAGCGGGAAGGATCTCCTCCCTCATGATCCTCCAGAAACTCGGATCACGGAACATCTCCGTCACATTGACGGTTAACTCATCCAAAAATTCATTAATAAAAACGGGAGAGTCGCTTAATCTTTTCAGCAATGCATCTACCGAAAGCTTCTTTAACTCCATTATGCGGAGCACACGTCTCTTGAAAGACGACATGGCGTAATTCCGAAAGTCATAATTGTACTTCTGGTAAATGAACTCCGAGATCCGTTTGAGGTCGGCAATGTCAATATCCAACATGTATGGTCTTTATATAGGGAACCCAAAATTAGTTTCTTCCTAAGACTGCCGGACGAATTTCAGCGCTAAATATTACACGCGTTTTAATATGACCAGAAGCATTTTAATTTAAGGCACTCCACCCGGGTTCGTACTAATTAGTCGAAAAAAGCGATTTTAAAAACTTTTAACCAAAAAACTTAGTACGCTCAGACAGGATCAGGATCCACCGAATTCTTACGCACTGACCATGTCTTCGTCAATAGGATGGGCTAATGGCTAACCTTTTCGATTCAGTTCCTCTTGTGTGATTTGGAGGGCCTGAAGGTTCAATTTAAGGGCTTTCTCGACCTCTGACGCGAGTTCCCAATCATCACCATGTATTGGCTTTTGGGCTAACTGCGCCTTCAACTCTTCTATTCTTGCCTCGTATTCTCTTTCCTTCTTTTCGAGACTGGACTTTAAGTCTGTGACCTCGGACTGCACTGCCTTCGAACCAGGTTGCTCTTCGAGTTCCTTTATACGGGCGAGATAACTCTTCTCTTTTCTTGCAATTTCTTCCTGCGTTGCCTGCAACTCTTCCATGTTCTGTCGCATTTCTTCCTCCTGAGCACGCATCTCTTCAGTCTGTTGCTGAAACTGCTGGATCAATTGTCTGTTCTTCTGTGCAGCCCTTACTGATGCGAGCGTCGAAGCGATGGATTCACCTAACTTTTCTACAAATGCGATCTCGTGGGGAAGGTACTCGCTAAAAGAAGCAAGCTCAATGATGCCGTACACCTGAGTATCAACTTTTAGCGGAACCAACAATAACGATCTCGGACTTGCATCGCCCAGCCCTGACGTAATCCGGATGTATGACTCAGGCATGTTTGTTACATAAGTCGTCTGCTTTTCCAGGAAGGTCTGACCTAGAATGCCTTCACCCAGCTTGATCTTCTGTTGCTCGTGTTTCTTGATATCAAATGCAAACAACGAAACAAGCTCAAGGTATTTATTCCTGGAGTCCTCGTCGTTTAAAATGTATAGAGCACCCTGATTTGACTTTGTATATTGAACAAGGGCGGCAATAATCTTGTCACCCAGAATATTGACATCGTCGTTCGAGGACCGAAGGATATCCACAAATTTTGTAAGTCCTTCGTTCGACCACTGGCGTTTTTTTTCTTCTTCATTTAAGGCTTTCAGACGTGACTGCATCTCTATAAGAGAATCGGCCAGCTTATTGGCCCCTTTTTTATAGTTAACGTCAAGACTTCTGTAGTCAAGGTCGAGCTTACCCTCGCCGATAGCCACTACAAAATCGGTTGCATCGCGGAGATCTTCAATTGTATTCTTGATGCGGTCCGCCACAACTCCGATTTCAAGCATATCAAATTTGTCGCCGAAGTTTTGTGCGGAAGTACTGTTTTCCAACTTCTTCAATGGTTCCAATACGTGGCGACGGAAAAAATAGAAGTTGAACCAAACGGCGGCGATATCCAGAATAATGAACAAAGCGATCAAAGTAAGAAGCATCTGCAACTTGTTCTCCGCCTCGTACTGAAGGTCGGCAATAAGTTTGTCGTACCAACGCCTAAGAGAGAGCCACCTTGCTTCGAACGTAAGTTTTGCATTAGATGGAGCGATTGAAGCACTGGTGCCAGAGGGAGCATCAACAGTCGAAACAACGGAGTCTGCCTGTGCTGCTGCTGCAGGCTCTGTATCCAGCGTGGTATTGAGGATAGTACCGATGGCTAGCTTATAGGTGTTCCAGTTTTCCTGGAGGTTATCGAAGGTAATTCGTGGTAAACGTGTGAGTGGCTTAAGGAAATGCTTGGTTCCGTCGATTCGTCCACCATTTCCGAGTGTGTTGAGTAAGTGATCCTGGTCATTTGTTAACGATGCTAGCTCAGCTGCAATGTCGGTTTTGCCTTGAAGATAGAACTCCAATTGAAGGGCTATGTCCTGGTTCTTTACCTGAGCACCTCTGGCAAAATCTATCTTTCGTTCTGCTTCGGTGAGTGACTTAAGCTGATAACGGATAAAAAAGTATTCTGCGACAAAGACGATGGAGAGCAAAAGCACCATGTAAGCGCCCTTCACCTTCAAGGATTGGTCCCGCCAAAAATTCATATTCCCAAATAAACTAAAATAAGCCGAAAGCCAAAAACCGGGATCGGTTAGTGAATTTTCTAGCGCTTCAAGTCAGCGGTTGAGATTTCTTTTGGAAAAACTAAAAGGTAAGAGAGATTCTGCAGTAGGAGCTTTTATCCACTCTCCATTATAACCCTGCATAATTACTTCATATGTTCTTTCTTGACGCAGTTCGAACTCCAACATCGCTTGTCGGCACGATCCACAGCAGGTAGCCGGTGATAAGCCCGTTGCATTTTCAGCTTGTGCCACAACAACGAGTTTCTTTATTTGCCTTTCCGGATATTGCGACGCCTTCGCGAACAACGCCACTCTCTCTGCACACATGCCATCCGGATATGCGGCATTCTCCTGATTGGTACCGGTGATCACCACGTCATTGTCAAGAAGAATAGCGGCAGCTACCCGGAATCTGGAATAGGGTGCGTATGCATTTTGAAGGGCGTCCTCCGCTTTACTGACAAGTTTTTGAGATTCGATGTCGAGGTCTTCCCACTTGCCTGTTTTGATGGAGTTTGTCATGCGTTGAAGAATGTCCTTCTAAGGTAATAAAGGGGAATGAAAATGACCTTAACGGCGATACAACTTTGAAGCTGTTCGTTAGGCTTTTGCGACGAAGCTTATAGCTTTGCTACCATGAAAAACATACTTGTGCTGGGAGCCGGAAGATCTTCATTTTCCCTGATAGGTTATCTGCTGGACAAGGCGGCCATAAAAGGATGGGAAATTACTGTCGGAGATTTTTCTGAAAGTTTTGCCCGGGAGAAAATAGGTAGGTCACCTCGCGGAAATGCAATACGCTTTGACATAAACGATGAAGCTTCAAGCACACGGGCGATCGAAGATGCCGATATCGTCATCTCTCTCATGCCGGCACACCTGCACGTAATGGTAGCAAGGATATGCCTTCGGTTGCGCAGGCATTTGCTCAATGCAAGCTATGTCACCAGTGAGATGAAATCGTTCGATAACGAGGCGAGGACAAATGGCTTGCTATTTCTAAATGAGTGTGGACTTGATCCCGGGATCGACCATATGAGTGCCATGCAACTGATTGACCGTATCAAAGCGGCGGATGGCAGGTTGATTTCATTTGAATCATTTACGGGCGGACTGATTGCCCCCGAGACGGATCCAGATAATCCATGGCGTTATAAGTTTACATGGAATCCTCGTAACGTGGTGATGGCCGGACAAGGAACAGCCAAGTTCCTGCGAGACGGGTCATTTAAGTATATCCCTTATCAACAGTTGTTTCAACGCATCACCCATGTTACCGTCCCGGGATTTGGCGAGTATGAAGGATATGCCAACCGTGATTCGTTGAAATATCTTGATACTTACGGACTTCAGGGCATTAAAACAATGCTCCGCGGCACATTGCGCAATAAGGGTTATTGTGGCGCATGGAATGTCCTCGTACAGTTAGGTTGCTGTGATGACGGCTATTCAATGGAAAAAGTAGATAAGCTTACGCACCGTGATTTTCTTAACTCATTTCTTGACAACTCCGATAATGAATCTCTGGAAAAGAAGATATCTGCTGCCTTTGGCCTTGGGGCCTCGAGCGAAGAAATGAAACGCCTTCAATGGAGCGGATTGTTCTCAGACGAATTGGTTGGTCTTGAGTATGGAACTCCGGCCCAGATCCTCGAGCACATACTTATGAAGAAATGGAAACTCAATGACGGCGATAAAGACTTTATTGTAATGTGGCACCGATTCGTTTATGAGCAGAACGGAAGCAAAAAAGAAATACAATCATATCTAACGGCGACTGGAAAAGATGAAAGAGAAACCGCGATGGCAAAAACAGTTGGATTACCATTGGCCATTGCTGCAGATCTTCTTATTGACGGCAGAATTTCCAGTAGGGGAGTAGTTATCCCAACCGTGAAGGAGATTTATGAGCCGATCCTGGATAGCTTACGTAAATTCGATATTAGGTTTACGGAACTTGATTTTTGATCCGACTACTTTTTCAAGAGTTCAGTTGCGGCGACACCGCTTAACGGCAAGGTAGCTGCAAAGATCAATGTTGATGGAATATCCCTTACTATGATATAAAAGATGAGCACAAGTATAAGGTAATAGGGAGGAACCAAGAATAAACCAAAGGCATACTTCAACGACGAAATGAACTGTGGATCCTTCACTTTAGCTTTGATAAAACTCCTGATAAAACTATAAGGCAGGATGTTTAAGAGCCATCCAACCCAGACGACCGGATTGATCACTTTCAGGATCATCGGGGATTTTTTCTTTGGTACGAAACCGTCCGGAGGATTGGGATATAATTTCAGGGTCTCCCGATCCGCCTCCAACTGCGCCACCATATCTTTTTCATGGCGTCTGTATTTGCGAAGAAACTCTACTTTCCCTTTATAGTGTTCATCAAATTTGATCTCTAATGCGAGCTTCTTTAGCGAGGAGTTAGTGACATCTACAAGAGTTTCCAACTTTTCCCTTTCAGTCATCGAACCGTTCAGGATGTCGTTGACAACAATTGCATCTCCAAAATTTAATAATACGCGTGAACGGAAGGAGTGGTGATCGTCGTAGTGAAAACCCACCGGTACAATCGTCAATGACGCCGCGTGTTTTTGTTGAAACTGCAAAGTCATCCTGGCAAATCCTCGTTGAAGATCACCCGCTGCGTACGGCTCGTTGTGATTGCCTTCAGCGAAGATGAGAATATCCTGACCGCTTGCGAGCATCTTCGTCCACTCCTGAATAATCGCGTCGTTGTTGCGCAATGACCCAAATCCATCGCGTACTCTGAACACTGGTTTGATCTGGACTGCATTCAATAAAAAACTAACAAACCCTTCTTTGAACACGCTTGCTCTTGCAATAGACCACGGATTTCGAGGAGTGCTGCAAATAACAAGAACAGCATCCAGGAACGCGTTCTGGTGATTTGGCACAAAGATCACCGGACCATTTGAAGGAACCGTGCTGGCATTGTTGATCTGCCATTTGCTGAAATAAACTTTAGCCGCCGCGGTGCTGTAAACTTTCATACACCGGAAAAAAAGAGTTGTCCTCATGAACCTGCTAGATAGTTTGTGGAACTGGCCTGCGTCTGATGAAGTAGGAAAAGGCAAAGCCGCTTACGAGGTGCCAAATTCCCCACCATGCCGCCACCAGAGCCATGGAACCATTACCCTGA
>Ga0111538_10006806_pt1 | contig 15438 bp, 17 predicted proteins | sample SoiMethybrSBSTD1_FD_79669 | JGI IMG/M metagenome (GOLD analysis project Ga0111538, IMG submission 79669) | Bulk soil microbial communities from a Populus tree surrounding site in Tennessee, USA - Soil MetaG P. TD hybrid SBSTD1 (version 2)... | ecosystem: Environmental > Terrestrial > Soil >...
GCTTCGAAATCGACGGTGTCGCCGTCGTGAGGTCGCAACACGGCGATGCGCGCATAGGGCCCGTGCTCGGGCGCGGCGCTGAATGCAGGGCCGAGGGCGAGCGTGCCGACGAGAATCGCAAGACAAGTCCGCATGGGGAGATCGTAGGGGAGGCGGCCCGTCTGTTTGCGACACAGATCCGTCCGGATCTGCCATAGTCTTCGCACGTATGGCCGCTGCATCGAAGAAGCCGAGCCGACGAGTCGTGGTGCTCGCCGTGCCACCGATCGACGAGCTCGATCTCGTCGGACCGATGCAGGTGTTCAACTCTGTCAATCGGCTTGCCGGTCGCACGCTCTACAGCGTCGAAGTCACTACGACGTCGGAGGGGCTCAAAGTCGCGGGCGAGGGCGGCATCATCACTTTCATGGCGCGACAGCATTTCAGCAAGGTCAAGGGTGAGTGCGACTCGGTCCTGCTCGTCTGCGGTCTGGGTACGCGACATGTGCGGGATGCATCGCTGTCTGCGTGGCTGAAAAAGACAGCAGGCGAGGTGCGCCGGCTCGGCGCTGTATGCGTCGGTTCGTTCCTGCTCGCTGAAGCCGGCCTTCTGAACGGTCGGCGCGCGACCACGCACTGGAAGTTCGGCCGCGAGTTCGCTGCGCAGGCATCCTGGCGTTCGGGTCGAGCACGAGCCGTTGTGGGTCAAGGATGGCAACATCTACACCTCGGCGGGCGTGTCGGCGAGCATCGATCTCGCGCTCGCGTGGGTCGAGGAAGACTGCGGCGCGGCGCTGGCACACGAAGCCGCACGTGAGCTGGTGCTGTTCCTGCGCAGGCCGGGCGGACAACCCCAAGTCAGCGTGTCGCTCGCGTCGCAGGCGTCTGCAATGGCTTCGATCCGCGAGCTGCAGATCTGGATCGCAGAGCACTTGCACGCCAAGCTGTCCGTCGAGGATCTGGCCGAGCACATGTCGATGAGCGTCCGTAACTTCGAACGCGTGTTCACGCGCGAGGTCGGTACGACGCCGTCGCAATATCTCCTGCAGATGCGGGTCGAAGCCGCGCGCAGACAACTCGAGCGTGCGAATGGCAGCCTCAAGCACGTCGCCGCGGCGGCGGGATTCGGCAACGTGGATGTGATGCGGCGCGCGTTCGTGCGGCTGCTCGGCATCACGCCGCGCCGCTATCGCGAGCTCAGAAGCTGACGATCATTCGAGATCGAACGTCGCGGGGAAATGCTCGGCCTTGATGTCGCGCTGCGCGGCGAGCATCCCCAGGCGATGGAGGACCGTCATGTTGGCGGGAGAGTCCATTGCGCTCAGCGACTCGATCAGCTTCGGATCCGTCAGCGCCGGCTCGAGCTCCTGCACGCTCGTCGCGCGCAGGTCGACGTTGTACCGGCGATAGGTGAGTGCCGCGACGCCGTTGAGCACATCGCCCTGCAGATCGCCGACCTCGCGATTGACGCGGCGGGCGGTCGGTCCATCCGACAACCACTGCAGCAACATCTCCTGCAGCGTTGCCGAATCGTTCATGAGCGATAGCAGCGCATCCACTGCCTGCTTCGCTGCGAGGCTCGCATGCGTCACGGTGGGATCGGCGGCGCCCGTGCCGATCGACACCACCAGCAACTTGTCCTCGCCCGTGGGCCAATTGATGCGATAGCCGATCATCGTCGCGTACATCATGGCAATCAGCGCCGGATTGTTGAACGGGCTGACGCCGCCATCGACGAACTCGCCCGTGACGGCCTTGGCGCCGGCGGAGCGCGCGATCGTGATCTGCTGCGAATCGAAATACGCGGGCGCGGCAGTAGACGCACGCACCACCTGCCACAGCGGGTAGTCGCCGTCGCCGACCACCCCGTTCGGACGCGCCGCGAAGTACGCGCCGCGCGGATTGTTGGAGATAGGCCAGGGACTGCCGGTGTCGATGCGCTTGGTCATCACCAGCAGGCCAGTCTTCAGCTCCGGGCCGCCGAGCGTCGTCTTCGCGCCGTAGACCTTTTTCAGCTCTGCGATCAGGGTGTCGTCGTCGTACTTCGCACGCAGCACGCCTTGTCGCAGCAACGAGCGGGTGAAGACGCGCTCACCGAGCATCATGTAGCGGCTGCGGATCTCCTCGACCTTCCAGCCCAACGCCAGCGTCGCCGCGATGATCGCGCCCGTCGAAGTGCCCGCGATCAGGTCGAAGTAGTGGCTCAGGCGAAAATCGTCGCCCGCACCGTGGCGCGTGCGCAGGATGTCCTCGATTGCCTGCAACAGGCCGAGACTCAGAATCCCGCGCAGGCCGCCGCCGTCCAGCGCCAGAATGCGCTTCGGCTTCCCGTCGTTGGCGAGGTGTTGATCGCGCGTGCGGGTCGGGTAACTCATGGCCATCTTCCGTTCAACTTGAAATCTGACGTTAGCACGCTACGCTGCAACCCAAATGAGAATATTCCTCAGCTACGCGTCCGAAGACCGGCCTCGCATCGAGCCGATCCGGTTTGCGCTGGCAGAGCAGGGGCACGACGTTTTCTACGACCGCGAAGACCTGAAGCCGGGGGAATCCTTCGACTCGAAGATCCGCGCGGCCATCGAGCGCTGCGACTTGTTCGTCTGTTTCCTCACACCGCACACGGTCGACGCCGGCAGTTATACGTTGAACGAGCTGGCGGTGGCGGAGCGAATGTGGCCCCTGGCTGACGGGCGCGTGCTTCCGGTCATTCTCGCGGACGTGCCGCGCAACGACATTCCCGCTTACCTGAGATCGGTCACGTGTCTCACTCCCGTCGGCAACGTCACGGCGAGCGTCTCGGACGCGGTGCACACGCTGGCGCAGATTCACAACCGCCGGCGCCAGCGCAAGATCGCAATCTGGGCCGTCGCGATCCTGGTCCCGGTTGCGGCGGCGTCGTACTGGCTCGTGCAGCGCTCAGCAGTTTCGTCGAAGGACGGCGCGCCGCTCGTGCGCATCGAAGGCGGCGTGTTCACGATGGGCGACGACGAGTTCTTCCCGATACGCGAGGTGTACGTCAACCCGTTCTATGTCGATGGCGTCGAAGTCACGACCGAGCGCTACGCGAAGTTCCTTGCCGCCAACGGCTCGCTCGCGCCGCCCGATGAATGGGACACTCTCGATCTCGCGAAGCAGGGCCAGCTGCCTGTGGTCGGTGTTTCGTGGAACGACGCGCAAGCCTACTGTCAGTGGGCGGGCAAGCGTCTGCCGACGGAGGCGGAGTGGGAGAGGGCGGCGCGTGACAGCGATCAGCGCAAGTATCCGTGGGGCAACGAAGAGCCCGGCGCGGCCCGCGCGGTGTACGGTCACAGAGCTGAAGATGCGTACGGCGGCGGCCTCGAACCTGTCGGCTCCCTCGATGCCGGGCGCAGTCGCGAAGGTGTCTACGACCTGGAAGGCAACGTTTCGGAGTGGGTCAGCGACTGGTTCACCGAAAGCTTCTCGGTCGATGACGTCCGCAATCCGAAAGGGCCAGCGACCGGCGAGAAGAAAGTGATCCGCGGCAGCGGCTGGCACGAGCCGGTCGAGCGCATCGGCGGCTCGCGCCGCTATCAAGCGTCGCCCGACAATCGCACCGACGACGTGGGGTTTCGGTGCGCCAAGGACGCGCCGGGATGATCACTGCTGGCCGCGGCGCTCGCGCTCGCGTGCACCTTCGAGAATGTGGATCAGCGAATAGTTCGCCTCGTGGCAGGCATACTCGAACACCTGCTCATCACGACGCAGGAAATGCGACTCACCGGTCCAGGGTTGCGTGTAGTAGGTCGGATCTTCGACTTTGAACGTGTAGTCGATCCTGTCCTGCGCGACACGGACGAAGCGCTCGGTGACGACAGTTCGCGGAGAGACGAGGTAGCTGCCCGCGAGCCCGCCGCGAAAACGATCGCTCGGCGTGAAGCCGCGCGTCTCGACGACGAGCGCGTCGCCTTCCCACCGGCCGATCGAGTCCCCGAGCCAGGTGGTCACGACTGCCGGCATGCGCTTCGGGCTCAGCCGGACGATGCGTGCCGTGTTGACGAACTCCGACGTGAATACGAATGAGTCCGAGGTCTGCACGATCTGATGCAAGTTGACGCCGCTGCGGATCGACATGATCGGTGGCTGCGTGGTCTGCGACCCCAGGCAACGCTCCGGCGCAGGTCGCTGCTCCGGGCCGTCCATTGCATTGAGCGCGTTGGCTGTTCCTTGTGCGAAGTGCTGCTTGTAGAGGTCGTTGCCGGGGATCAAGCCATCCGGCGGATCGACGATGAGCGAGCTGCGCAGCTCGCCGCGGATCCGCTCGATGCTCAGCGGGTCGAAGTATTCGGTGGGCTCGGTCGGCTTGCTGCGGTCCTCGGCGCGCGCATCCAGCGAGGCCAGGAGCTTCGCAGCCTGCGCCTCGTCGATGACCAACGTCGTGAAGCCGGGCGGTCGCTCCAGCGGTGTGGCATTCGAGGCGATCCACACGCCTTGCATGTCGGGCTGCCCGTTGTCCAGACGCGGCGGAACGTAAGGACGCTCGGCGGCCCCGGCTGTGGAGCAGAGGAGTAGCAACACGCTGCAGGTCGATAGACGCATGCAAGGCTCGCTGCCTAGCGATGCGTTGACAATACACCCTTACATGCGCGTGCTGGTCGCAACACGCGTCAGCACAGGCGCGTTGATCGAGGCAACGGCTCGTGCAGTCGCGTCGTCGGTGCAGCTCTGCCGTTGATCTCTGATGTTCGGCCGCATCAGGTCCGGATTCGCCTGGATGCAGACCTTGCGGGCGGCAGACTGGATCCGGGTGAGCAACATTTCGGCGCCGAGCTCCGTCTCGAGGTTCAGGTCGTGGTAGCTCACGGGTTCCTGGACCATTATCCGCACGGGAGCAGTGGCGTGCGCCGTCATAGCGGCACCGCCGATCATCATCGTCGCGAGAGCTAGAGCAATCGTCTTCATTGCGGATCCTCAGAAAGAGCGGTGCGCAGCCATCCTGCCGCGCACCGCATGCGGGGTCGTTACTCGTCGTTGCGAACGACGATCTGGCGGGCCGTGAGCAGCGGCGCATTCACGTCATTGATGGCACGAGCAGTCGCCTCTTTGGCGCAGACCTGCAGCTCGTACTGCAGCGCGAACGGCAGAATGCTGACGTGCTCCAGGCCGCAAACCTTGCGGGCAGCGGACTTGATGCGGCCGAGCAGGATGGCGGCGTCCGCCTCAGTCTCCAGGTTCAGATCGGCATAGCTGACTACCTGCTGCTGCATGTTGCGGCGGACAGTGGTCGTGGCGTGGGCCATGCCCGCCAGCGAGACTGCCAGCAGGGCCGTGGCAGCAAGGACAAAAGTCTTCTTCATTTCTCGATCTCCAGTTCAAAAGGGCCGATGGGTAATCCAATAGCTTGAGGCTGCGCAGTCTCCAGGTACCCCGTGAACGTGGCGGCGAGCGGGTCGTGAAAAAGGCGTGAACGTTGCAACGATTCCGTGTCGGAGCAACGCTTATTGTCCCAATGGGCAGTGCGCTTACTATCCGAAGTCATGCGCTTTGATCGTACGGTTGTACAGTGCGCGCTCTTCGGCGCGTTGTTGGTCTTGCTGAGCGGCTTCCAGGCTGCAGTTGCTGAAACACGCAACGTGCTGCTGATCGTCGCGGATGACCAGGGACGCGACCTCGGCGTCTACGGCAATCCGGTCCTGCGCACTCCGAATCTCGATGCACTCGCCGCTCGCGGCACCCTGTTCACCAACGCGTTCGCCACAGTGTCGTCGTGCAGCCCGAGCCGCTCGGTGATCTACACGGGTTTGTACTCGCACTCCAACGGGATGTATGGCCTGGCGCACGACGTCCACAACCAGCATCTGCTGCCGACGGTGTGGACCCTGCCGCAGTACCTGAAGGCTGCGGGCTATCGGACAGGGCTCGTCGGGAAGAAGCACATCCTTCCGGAATCGGCGCTGCCGTTCGATGAAGAGCTGGCGCCGGAGCGTCCGGGCAATCGCGACGTCGCATTCATGGCGGGGGAGGCACGCAAGTTCATCTCACGCAGCACCGGCAAGCCGTTTCTGCTGATCGTCGGCTACAGCGATCCGCACCGCGCGCCGGAGAACTTCGGCAACACGCAGACGTGGCCGCAGGTTGCGCGGACGACGTACGACCCGGAGAAAATCGTCGTGCCGGCACACTTGCCGGACTTGCCCGAAGTGCGCCGCGACCTGGCTCAGTACTACGAATCCGTCAGCCGGCTCGACAGCGGCGTCGGGCTACTGCTGGATGTCCTTCGGGACACGAAGCACGAAGGCGACACGCTCGTGGTCTATCTGAGCGACAACGGCCGCGCCTTTCCCGGCGCCAAGACCACGCTCTACGACGAAGGCATTCACTTGCCGCTGATCGTCGCTTCACCGGCGCAAAGCAAGCGCGGAGTTCGCAACAACGCGATGGTCAGCTGGGTGGACATCACGCCGACGATTCTGGATTGGGCCCAGGCAGCTGCGCCGCGGGACCAGCGGCTCGCCGGCCGGACGCTGCTGCCGATTCTGGAGCAGGCGGATCCGCCGGGCTGGGATCGCGTGTTCGCGTCGCACAGCTTCCATGAGATCCAGCAGTACTATCCGATGCGGGCGGTGCGGACGCGCGAATACAAGTACATCCTCAACATCGCCGCGCCGCTGGAGTTTCCGATCGCGGGCGACATTGCGTCGTCGCCGACGTGGCAGGCGGTCGCTGCGCGGCCGAGTGTCGGCCTCGGTGCGCGAACGGTGCAGGCTTTCCTGCATCGTCCCGACGAGGAGCTCTACGATCTGCGCCAGGACCCGTCAGAGGTCCGCAATCTCGCTGCTGATCCCGCGCACCGCGAAGTGCTCGAGCGCATGCGAGCGGAGATGACGAAGTTCCGCGCCGAGACGCACGATCCCTGGCTGCCGGGTCAGGCCACTGTCTTTGGGCACGAGGAGAAACACTGAGCGATCGCTTCGTCGCGGCGGGCGCCTCTTAGCCGAAGGGCTGGTCGATCGAAGGCGGCGGCACGGAAAACCACTTCGGTCCCGACTCGGTCAGGTGAATGCAGTCTTCGAGTCGCACGCCGAAGCTGCCCGGGATGTAGATGCCGGGCTCATCCGAAAAACACATGCCCGGCGCCAGCGGCGTCTTCTCGCCGTGCACTAGGTTGACCGGCTCGTGGCCATCCATGCCGATGCCGTGACCCGTGCGATGCGACGTGCCGGGCAACTTGTAGCCCGGCCCATAGCCGGCCTTTTCGTAGGCCGCGCGCACCGCATCGTCGACAGCACCGGCCGGCGTTCCGACCTTCGCCGTTTCGAATGCGATCTGCTGACCCCGATGCACCAGGTCCCACACGGCGCGTTGCTGCTTGTTCGCTTCGCCCATCACCATCGTGCGCGAAATGTCCGACTGATAACCCTCGACGCTGCAGCCGCAATCCAGGAGCACGATTTCGCCCGGTCGAACCTGCTGCGGCTTGCCGCTGCCGTGTGGATAGGCGGCGGCCTCGCCGAGCAGAACGAGCGTGAACCCGGGAATCGCGCCACGCTTCTCCATCGCGCCCGACATGATGTGGGCGATGTCGGCGGGCGACATGCCGCGCGCAATCTGCGGGCCGGTTTCGCGATAGGCCGCGATCGTGATGTCCGATGCCGCCTGCATCAACGCAATCTCGGCTGGGGATTTGATGACGCGGCAGGCGCGCACGACGCCGGAATCGCCTCGCGTCTCGACGCCGAGCTGTCGCAGGCCGTCGAAAGCGAAGAAGCGCGTTGTCTCTTCGACGCCGACGGGACCCTTGCCTGCACCGTGCGCTCTCAACCAGTCGGCGAGCACCGCAAACGGACTCTCGTGCTCGTTCCAGACGCGCACGTCGGCAGGAACCTTCAGGTTCTCGCGCACGGAGGGTTCTTCGAATGCCGGGGTGACGAGAACGGGCTCACCTTCAGCCGGGATCAGTCCGGCAGTCAGGCGCTCGCTGCGCCACCACTGGACGCCCGTGAAATACACGAGAGAGCTGCCGGCCTCGACCAGCAGCGCCTTCAATCCCGCCGAGCGCATCAACTGCTGTGCCTTCGCTATTCGCTGCATGCGCTCGGCCTTGCTGATCGGCGGCGGCAGCGAGCTCGGCCCGGCTCCCTGCGCAGCAGGGAATTTGGTTTGCGCGGCGAGTAAAGACGGATTCAATCCGATCAGGCCGGCCGTCATCGCCATTCCCAGGAAGGCTCGTCTGTCGGTTCGCATCGTCACTCCCGCCGCTTTCTTGGGCGGCATTCTAGACGGATACTGCCGGCCGTGGATCACTCCTTCGATCTGCTGTTCAGCGTCGCTCTCGGCATCGGGTTGGCCGCGGCGACCGGCTTTCGCGTGTTCATTCCGCTGCTCGTCGCCGGCCTGGCGGCGCGCGCCGGCTGGTTGCCGCTGACCGAATCTTTTGCATGGCTGCAGAGCACGCCGGCTCTCGTGGCATTGGGCACCGCCGCTGTGCTGGAGACGCTCGCTTTCTACATCCCCGGACTGGATCACCTGCTCGACGTGCTGGCGGGTCCGCTCGCCGTGATCGCAGGAATAGTCGCGAGTGTTTCGGTGATGGTGGATGTGCCGCCGGAGATTCGCTGGCCGATCGCGGTCATCGCCGGTGGTGGGATCGCAGCGCTCACGAAAGGAACGACGGCCGTGGTCCGCGCAAAGACCGCGGCGGTTACCGGTGGCCTGGGCAATCCCGTCGTGAGCACTGCCGAAACGGCGGGCGCTGCGACGGTCTCGATCCTCGCGATCGTCGCGCCGTTGCTCTGCCTGTTTGGCGCGATCGTTATCGTCGTTTGGGCAGTCCGCCGTCTGCGCCGGTCGCGGTGAGGGAGTGGCGCAGTCCCGCCGCGTGCGCTTCCTTCTTGAGCGCCTCGTAGGCGCTCGCAAGATCGTCGATGAGCGCCGGTTGCTGATGCAGATCGACGCGGTTAACGAAGGCGCCCTGAGCGATCGGTGCAAACCGCTGGACTGCTGCTGCCCAGGCGGACCAACTCGGCAGCCTGTGAGCCTTGCCGTCATAGAGGCGATCGAGCTCGTCTATGAGATAGTGCTGCGAGCGATCGATACGCACGCCGGCCTTGTCCTTCGCAACGAAAATCGTGAGCGGCACGATCATGTCGGCGAGATCGTCGGCGGCTGCGGGTACGGGCGCGGGCGGCCGGTCTTCGAAAGCAACGCGCGCGAGCAGCCACGGCTGTGTGCCGACAAGACCGGTCGCGGGGTCCGCCGGCACCCATTCCTGCGAGCGCTCGTCGAGCACTTCGAGCCAGCGATGATCGTTGTAGCGCCGGCCGAACACCGACATCCGCGGGCCGTTCTCCTTGACCTTCGCACGGGCGTTCGCTTCGCGCTCGTCCGAGGCCGGCTGCAGATTGATCTCGGCGACCCAGCGATAGGGAATGGCGGCAGGTCGCAGCAATCGCTCCAGGACCGAAGAAAGGTCCGCGCAATTTCCCGCACCGCGGGCCAGGATCTGCTCCGGCGTGCGCGACTCATAGTCAGTCGCGACCCATTCGAGGCGCGAGCTCATCCATGACACCAGGCGCTGGGTTCGCGTGACCGAGTCGCCCGCTCCGGCAACGCGGCGAGCAAGGCTGTCGATCTCTGCGGCTGACGTCGGCAACGGCACATCCGCCGACCAGCTGGGAAAGCAGATACAGACAGTGAGAAGAAGCAGAACTCTGAAGCTGCGAGGTCGATGTACTCTATGCACGAGAATCGCCCAAGGTGACGACCATGACAATCTCGCCTGCATTCTATCGCAGCGTGGCGGTGTGCTCGATCCTGTCGGCCATCACGACACTGGGCCTGATCTATCTGCCCGAGTTCTTTCAGCCTGCGGACGGTTTCGAAGGACGCATGCGGCGCGTCGACGATCCGGCGTATGTGCTGAGATCATGGGTGTACCTGGTGCACCCGTTCATCACGTTCGCAGCGGCGCTGGGAGTGGCGTTGCGCATTCGCACGCTGCGCTCCGTGGCCGCGATCATCGGCGTGGCGGGTTTCGCCCTTTGGGCGAGCAATGAAGCTCTGCAACAGACGATGACGCTGTTTGCGTTCGACAAATGGCGCGCGGCCTACTTCGCAGCGGATGAAGCCACGCGCGCGATCATTCGCGCGAATACTGCGATGTACGACGGTCTGTGGGACGCGTTCTACTTTGTGCTGCTGCTGGGGTTCTCGATCGGCAATTCCGCGCTCGGTATCGGGCTGCTGCGCGCAGGGCAGGGAGTTACACGGGTTGTCGGCTGCTTCTTCCTCGCCGCTGTCGTGCTCACAGTGCTCACGAACATCGCCCCGGAGCTACAGTGGTGGACAGTGCCGGAGCCGATCGCCAAGTGGAGCTATCCGGCGATCCAGCCGCTCGGACGTACGCTGATCGGCCTGTGGCTGTGGAGCGCGGCGTACGAAGCTGCGCCGTTGCCCACGCGATTCCGTCTTTCATTTGCGAGGTCGTCCTGATGCCGAAGATCGATATTGGCGCTGTTCCTGTTCGCAAAGGGTCCGGTTATCCGCCGCCGTTCGACGCGCCGTGTGCAACCCGTACGCGGCGGCGATTGGGCGACGCGGGTGGCCTGCGCGATTTCGGCGTCAATCTCATGACCTTGCCGCCGGGCGGCTGGTCCAGCCAGCGTCACTGGCACAGCCACGAGGACGAATTCGTCTATGTGCTCGAAGGCGAGGTGACGCTCATCGAAGACGATGGCGAGACTGTTTTGCGGGCCGGCGATTGCGCGGCCTTTCCGAAAGCGACGGGGAACGGCCACCACCTGATCAACAGATCGGCCGCAATGGCCGTGTACCTGGAAGTGGGATCGCGCAACCCGCTCGACCTCACGACCTGTTCCGATATAGATATGAAGAGCGCCAACGCCGACGGGCGGTTCGTCCACAAGGATGGCACGCCTTACGCTGGGTCATAGCATTGCGCCCATCGAGGTCACACATCATGCCGAAGATCGACATCGCTGCCATCGCGGCACGCAAGGGATCAGGTTATCCGCCGCCGTTCGATGCGCCCTGTGCCGCACGCGAGAGGCGGCGTGTGGGCGATGCCGGCGGGCTCAGCGACTTCGGCGTCAATCTCATGACTTTGCCGCCGGGCGGCTGGTCCAGCCAGCGTCACTGGCACAGCCACGAGGACGAATTCGTCTATGTGCTCGAGGGCGAGGTGACACTCATTGAAGACGGCGGTGAGACCGTCTTGCGGGCCGGCGATTGCGCGGCCTTTCCGAAGGGGACTGGCAACGGCCATCACCTGATCAACAGATCGGCTGCAACGGCCGTTTTCCTGGACGTTGGCTCTCGCAATCCGCTGGACCGCTGCACCTATTCGGACATCGACATGAAGACCAACGCCGACGACCAGTACGTGCACAACGACGGCACGCCTTACTAGCTGGAACAACCGGAACAACCGGTGCCGGGAGAGAAAATCGGGGGAAAGTCAGCACCGCAACATTTGTCGAATGCTGCACTGCTGAGTTTCCCCTGTTTTTTTCTCCCGGCACCAAGTTGGTTAGCGCCGGAACTCGCGAACGGCCTTCATCGTCTCCATGTCGAGCGGCATCGACACGTGGTCGTGGATCATCAGCCACTGGCCGTTGCGCTTCTCGAACCCGACCGTCACGCGCACCCAGTAGTCGGTCTTGTCGCCGTTCGCTCGCGTTCCTTTGACGTGACTCAGGCTATGACAGAACGCGACGCGGTCGCTAAGCGTGATGCGCAGGTCGTGGATCTCGTAGTCGATCGGCCCGGGCATCACGCCGAACCAGCGCTCGAAATTCTTTCGGTAGTGAGCGGCGTCCGGGACCTGATGCGGCGGCATGAGGTCGAACGTGACCACGTCCGGTGCATAAAGCGCCATCAGCGCATTCAGATCCTTGGCGTGTAGCGCCCGGGTCCACGCAGCGAGGCGCTCGCGGATCTCGGCTTCGTCCTGCGTTGTAGTCGGGGTCGTCGGCATATCGCTCTCCAATGCACGCGGACCGGAACAGGAATGCGCTCCTGCGCATCAAACTCCGGAACCGGCAGAGGAGTTGCCATGCAACCATTGATCACGCTCATCACGCTCGGCGTGGACGACCTGGAAAAATCGCTGCGCTTCTATCGCGACGGACTCGGCTTTCCGACGGAAGGGATCGTCGGCCAGCAGTTCGAGTATGGCGCCGTTGCGTTCTTTCAATTGCAGTCGGGGTTGCGTCTCGCGCTTTGGCCGCGCAAGAGCATCGCGCACGATACGGGGTTGACGGTTGCGGCGCGCAGCCCCACCGACTTCACTCTTGCGCACAACGTGCGCAGCAAAGAGGAAGTCGATACGGTCATGGCGCAAGTGAAAGCGGCCGGCGCCACGATCATCAAGCCGGCGCACCAAACGTTCTGGGGCGGCTACACCGGGTACTTTCAGGACCCGGACGGTCACGTCTGGGAAGTGGCCTTCAACCCGCAATGGGTCGCGGAGCAGGAAGGCTAGGCGGTCGCCACCCGCCACAGATCGACGCCCGAGTATTTCAGGCGCATGCACTTGCCGTTGACGACCTCGCCGAAACGAATCCACTCGGTGTTGGAGGGCTCGTCGCGCAGGCGGAACCGATCGCCGTCGAGCTCGAGCGGCGTGCCGTCGACCAGCAACTTGCCCTTGAGGATGAACACCCGGATCGAGCCCATCCACGGATCTTCGTTGCGGTAGTGACCGACGTAGCTGCGCCAGGCTTCCGGTACCTGGAACTGGCGCGGTCCGTCGTAGGCGGCGGCCGTGTACCACGCGTCGCCATTGCTCACTTCGACGACCGGCCCATTCTCGTTCTTGCGGCCGAACACGAGCGGAAAGCGCGTGACCGCCGGATCGCTGACCTGGAAGTGGTCGGGCTCGCCGCCCTGCTCGAGCGCGATTCGCTTGCCTGATCGCACCAGAAACAGCTTCTTGCCCTCGCTCGCGAATTCCAGTTGTCCCTGCTCGCCGCTGAAGGTGCCGGCGTAGTCGCCGGCATTCGCGATCTCGAACTCCGAGTCAGGCGCCGGCGCGGCCGGCGACTTTTTCTTCTCGGCATGAGCCCGCATGAGTTGCAGTCCGTACTTCACGACGGCATTCGGTCGATATCCCTGCTGCGCGTTGACGGAGGCCCAACCGCCGATACCTGCTACCAGATCGACTTGCAGCGCAGACATATAAGAGACCATGCCGCCGGTGTGTCGCAGCAGCGGATTGCCGTCGAGCTCGTCGACGGCAATGCCGTATCCGTAGCTTGCAGTCGGGCCGAATTCCTCGGCTTTGATGTGTCGCTTGGAGAACAACTCGAAGCTTTCCGGAGAGACGAGGTTGCCCTTCGGGCCGCGACCACGATTCGCGATCATCTGAACGTACGCACCCATGTCGCGCGCCGTCGCAGCGATGCAGCCGGCGCCGCTTGAGCTGACGATTTGCGGCGCCTCGCACAGCTCGCCATGTCGTGGGTAAGGACGTTCGCCCCAGAAGGGCTGATAGCTTCTCGGCATGCGAGGGCGCATCGCGAAGTCGATTGCCGGCTCGCTCTGCGACATGCCGAGCGCTTTGAAGATGCGCTCACGAAAGATCTCGGGCAGCTCGCGACCGTCGAGCGTCCAGGCGAGATAACCGAGCAGCGTGAAGGCCATGTTGTTGTAGTGGAACTGTTCGCCCGGCGCATAGGCGGCAAGGTGCCGCTCGGCAGGGTCCGACGGGAACGGTTCCGGCGCACCGGGCAAGCCCGACGTGTGCGTCAGCAGATGATGCGTCGTGATCGGTGCGAACGCCGATTGAATACGGAACCACGGCAGGTATTCGACGACCGGCTTGTTCAGGTCGAGCTTGCCTTCTTCCCGCAATTGCAGCAGCACGAGCGCGAGGAAGGACTTGGTGATCGAGCCGATCTGAAACAGCTCATCGGCATTCAGCTTGCGTTGCCGGTCGAGATCGCCGAAGCCGTACGTCGTGACCCGCTGCACGCCCTCGCGATCGGCGAGCACCAGCGTCATCCCTGGACTGTTCATGTCGCGCATGAACTGCTCGGCGAAGCGATCGAGCTCGGCGAACACGTCGGCATACTTCGACGAGGACGAGGCGAGGCCGTCCTTGACCCAGAAGCCACCGGCGGTGGCGGCGGCGCCGATCAGCGCTGCTTCGAGGACGTCGCGTCGGGTCAGGTGCATGGGTTCTCCCAATTGTTTAGTGACATGCTACTCGAAATCCCGGTTCACGATCGGATACTCACGCCAGTCTTTGAAGTCGAAGTGCCACCACTCCGTCTCGTAGACGCTGAAGCCTTCATGTTCCATCGCCCGTCGCAGCAACTCGCGATGGTCGCGCTCGGTTGGCGTGCCGCCTTTGTAGTTGGGATACGCGCGCGGCGACATCTCGTCGTAGACGCTCGGCATCGATACGGCTTTGCCGGTGCGCAGGTCATACAGTGTCAGGTCGACCGCGCAGCCGCGATTGTGTCGCGAGCCCTGAGCCGGATCTGCGACGAATTCACGGAGCTTCGGCGGAGTGGCTTCCCAGAAGACCTTCGTGACCCACCACGGCCGGTACGCGTCGTGAATCAGCAAGCCGTAGCCATGGCCGGCCAGCGCGCGATGGACGCGAACGAGCGCTTCGGCAGCGGGCCGTTGCAGATACGCAGCGGGACGCTTGTAGACCGGCGTGCTGAGGAAGTTGTTGGCGGTCGCGTAGCGGATGTCGAGCTTGATCGTCGGATCGAGCTTCGTGATCTCGACCAGGTCACTCTTACGGAACTGTCCGACCTCAGCCGGCGGCTGCGCAGCCAGTGCTTCTGCACGCAGCTCGCTCACCGGTCGTTGCGGTGTAATGCGGAAGATGCCGTCGCTGCCGACGCCCTCGTGGGCTTGCGAGGCGGTGTCCTGTGCGGAAGCTGTTCCGACCAGGACACCGAACAGGACCAATACGCTCAGCAGTCGCTTCATGTCTCTACTATAGCGACTGCGCCAGCGCGACGGCATCCGCGCCGGCCGGAAATCGCAGCTGCCCGGACGTGTCGTGCGCGGCACGCCAGACCGCTTCGGCAACATCGGACTCGGTCGTTACCGCGGCCGGCTGCGTGATGGCCGCGAAGATGCGCTCGGCGAAGGGCGCGTACGCCGGCGGAATCAGTCCTTTCATGCGCGCGCCACCGTTCTCGGCAAAACGCGTGCTCGGCGCGTAACCGGGTTCGACCAGCTTGACGGTCACGTTGAAAGCTTCGAGCTCGAATGCGAGTGAAGCCGTGAATCCTTCGATTGCCGTCTTGCTCGCCGTGTAAACGGCTACGAGAGGCATCGGGGCCAGCGTGGCGCTGGAGGTCACGTTGATCACCACCCCGGCCTTACGCGTGCGGAACTGCGGTAGTACGGCTTGAGTCATGGCCATCACGCCGAACGTGTTGGTCTCGAACACTGCGCGCGTCGTCAGCATCGGCGTGGCTTCGAAGGCGCCGAACAAGCCGATGCCGGCGTTGTTGA
>Ga0111538_10006807_pt1 | contig 15435 bp, 13 predicted proteins | sample SoiMethybrSBSTD1_FD_79669 | JGI IMG/M metagenome (GOLD analysis project Ga0111538, IMG submission 79669) | Bulk soil microbial communities from a Populus tree surrounding site in Tennessee, USA - Soil MetaG P. TD hybrid SBSTD1 (version 2)... | ecosystem: Environmental > Terrestrial > Soil >...
TATCTCAGGATATACAGCAAAGGTTGCCGGTACAGAGGAAGGAGTAAAAGAGCCGACTATGACATTTTCTACCTGTTTCGGAGCGCCATTCATGCCCCTACACCCTACCAAGTATGCGGATATGTTGAGTAAGAAAATACAGCAAGCAGGGGTAAATGTGTGGTTGGTGAACACCGGATGGGCTGGTGGTTCTTACGGAACGGGTAAACGAATGAGTCTTAGGATAACGCGCGCGCTAATCGCTGCCGCACTACGAGGTGATTTAAATAACGTACAATACAGGCAGCACGAAGTTTTCGGCGTCAATATTCCTGTTGAGTGTCCGGGTGTTCCGAGCGAACTGCTTAATCCACGCGATACCTGGGCTGACAAGGACGAGTACGATAGGAAAGCTAACTACCTCGCTGAAGCCTTTCTAAAGAATTTTAACAAGTATGCATCGTTGGCGAATAGAGAAATCCTTACAGGAGCTCCAAGGTCAAAAGTGCACGTCTAGAAAATCTATTATTAACCTAGCTGAGTTGACCGTTCGTATTCAATACGGGCGGTCTCTTTTTTTATTATTATCATACCGCCGGGAGCCTCCAAACCTTCCATTAATGAAACAGCAACGGTTTTTTTACTAACAGCGAAGTAAACTGACTATATTCACAAGGTATTAAGCATCGATTGCAACTAATCGTTGACCAAAAACATCTAATGTGTGAATGGTTCAATTAATTAATACAAACTAACCGTTAAATGTTATGAAAAAGATTCTCTTACTGTTTCCCCTATTCCTTTCAATTGCAGTATCCGCACAAACGTCAAAAGGCAGCTTTATGATAGGTGGCAGCGGATCAATGAGTTTCAATAAGAACGACTGGAACGGGTCAGGTAACACGAAACAAACCTCTCTGAACTTAAGTCCCGATGTGGGGTACTTCTTCGCGAACAGAGTGGTCGGCGGATTATACTTGCCGCTAGAGGTTTCGTGGTCGAAAACCAAAGTCTCGTCTCTTCCGGAGGAATACCATGGTAATGGCTACTCCGTTGGAGTAGTGCCATTTATACGTTACTACATGCCTGTTAAATCATTCTTCATAGTTACTGAGGCATCCTATGGCTGGTACTATTCAAAGAACAAATTTGAGACTTCTGACCCGATCAGTGGGGTGGTGATTGGCGAGGAGGAAATCACAACCAAGTACAAAGGTTTTTCATTTGCGGCCGGCCCTGCATTCTTCCTCAACCCTTATACCAGCATTGAGATTTTGGCCAATTATCAGCGGACGGACTTCGATGCAATGGATCAGTCAACATTTTATTTAAGCATAGGATTTCAAATCTACCTTCCTTCAAAAAAGTAAAAACGCTATAGAAGTTACACGCGAAAAATTCTTACAAAAGCTTAACGTTCCATTGACCAATACATCCGCTAAATCTCCTATATTTGCGACTTAGTCAATTGTTAATATAGGTTGGTTAGAATGCGTCCCTCTCTCATTTTCAGCTTTGCAATCGTTTTAAGCTGCTTCTACACAAATGTGTCCGCTCAGTCGTCTTCACTCTTTCGCCCCTATGATTGCCGGGAGCATGGCGAGCCCGTTGTGGAAGAAATTGCACAAAACACTCAACATCCATTCCAGGATTCAATAGCTCTTTCCATTATAAGCTTCATTAATGACATCGAACCCGAGCCGCTCATTACAATTGATACTTCAAATGCGTGGATGAGCTGGTCGTTTGTAGAAAACTTCGCATTCGGAAAGAATCGAGGAGATCTGCCCATGATAACAGATCTAAGTGCGCTTCACCCCTTTTTCCGCGACCGCGTGGTCGAACTAATCAACGCATGCAAGCGAAAGGGAATTGAACTTGCTATTGTCGAAACCTACCGTACACCCTCCAAGCAGCGCGAGTACAAAACAATGGGTAAGAATTACACGAGCTCCGGCGCAGGAAAATCAAAGCATCAGTACGGGCTTGCGATCGACGTGGTACCCATCGTGGATTCCGTTGCTGTTTGGGATAATGCAGCATTGTGGAGAAAGATCGGAGTTACGGGTGAAAAACTTGGACTGCGCTGGGGTGGTCGTTGGAGACACCCTTATGATCCGGGCCACTTTGAATGGACAGGAGGCTCAAGCACCTATAACCTAGTGGCTGGTGTATTTCCAAGAGTCCCTCACGAAATGCAACATTATCCTTGTCTGGATGAGGACCTTAGAATATTGAGAAGATATTGGAGCGAATGGGAAGTCTCCCAAAGTTCGCTCGTTCGAAAATGAGGCTCACATTTCCAGATAGTTTTGTCTTTGGAACCTGCACTGCAGCCGCTCAGATAGAAACTGCCTACGATCACGATTGGCAAGGCGTAAAAGCCCGGAATGGTTCCGTGTTTCAACGCACCACCGATCACGAAAAACGACTCAAGGAAGACGCGGAGATCATCGCTTCATTAGCACCGAATTACAGGATGAGTCTCATGTGGAGCAAACTGCAACGTGCTCCCTACGGAGACCTTCATCAGCCTACCTTGAAAACTTACCGTCACTTTATCGAAGACCTAAAGACAAAGGGAGTTAATATCATGATGGTGCTCCATCACTTCACCAACCCTTTGTGGTTCTCTAAAGCAGGCGGATGGGAAAAAGCGGAAAACGTTCCGATGTGGATCGATTTCTCAAAGAAGGTTGTAGATGAATTCGGACCGTATGTTTCATATTGGAATACGTTTAATGAACCCAACGTCTACGCTAGTTATGGCTGGATAACAGGTTTCTTCCCTCCCTTCAAAACAAATCCACTGCTTGCCGGCCGGGTAATTAAGAACATGAGCAACGCTCACAACCAGGTTTTCAATTACATCAAGGCAAAACATCCAGAGCAGCCAATCGGTATTTCTCACAATGCCACGATCTTTTCAGCTGAAAATTTACTAGGCTGGTTTCCTGCGCGACTTGCAGATTGGTGGTTCATGGAGTATGTACCAGGTCATTTTGAAAACGTCGATTTCTTCGGTATGAGTTACTACGGGAGAATTCCTCACGACCCCATGCCAATCACTTATCTTGAGACACCTGAAAAGATCAAAGAACTAGGACGCAAGCATGACGATATCTGGGAATACCATCCTGAAGGCCTTCGCACGTGTATCGAGCGCTATTGGGCTAAGTACCGAAAGCCCATCATCATAACAGAGAACGGAGTGTGTGACGAGAGCGATTTTCTAAGGCTTCAGGCTATCCAGGATTACGCTCAAATTGTTCATCAGGCAATCAAAGATGGCATTGATATCAGGGGTTATTATTTCTGGAGCACGTGGGACAATTTTGAGTGGCACCTGGGACCAACGATGCGGTTTGGACTCTACGAATGCGACTTCAAGACCATGAACAGGATGCGGCGCCCAAGTGGCGATCTCTTTGCGTCGCTGGCTTATTCAAGGAAAATAAATGTCGCGCGAAGTCATTAAGAAATCCTCGTCAGTTGAGAATTAATTTTTCCCACGGCCTGCAATCACAACTGTTTTGTGAAAAGTTGGTTAGTTTTGCACACGCCATATGCAAATGAAAAAAGTTCTCTTTTTCCTGTTATTCATATCCATTTTTTATTCCGGTACAGCACAACAGAAAGGTACAGCGCAACAGAAAAAGGAAATCTTATACGTCGGCACGTTTTCCGTTCGAGGGAGCCAGGGCATTTATGCCTTATCATTCGATCGCGCAAAACGAACATTGAAGTTACTTCAAACTGTACCAAGTCTTGAGAGCCCTTCTTATCTGACACTCCATCCTTCCGGCAAGTTTCTATACTCGGTCAATCGGGGACGAGCAGACGTCGCAGACAACGGAGGATCTGTATCTGCTTATGGAATCGACCCAATGTCTGGAAAACTTAGTGGAATAGGGCACCGTTCGTCTTATGGAGACGACCCATGTCATATTACTATAGACAACACAGGAACGTACGCGTTCATTTCAAATTATAACCGTGGGAATCTGGTCGTACTTCAACTCTTCGACGATGGTCTCATCGGAAGTCCCTCAGACGCTAAGAAATATGTTGGCAACAGCATCAATGCATCACGTCAGGAAAGTCCGCATATACATTCCGCCACCATGTCACCGGATAACAAGTTTCTTTATGTCGCCGACCTCGGCACGGACAGAATATACATCTATGAGTTCAACGCATCAAATGGAACGTTGACTCCGGCTAAAACGCCGGAGGTGGTCGTGAGCCCTGGAAGCGGGCCGCGGCATTTTACAATCCATCCCAACGGAAAGTTCGCCTACCTCGCTGAGGAACTCACGTCTTCAGTCTGCACATTTTCAGTGAATAAGACAACTGGCGCCCTAGCCGTCATTGAAGACACTGTAAAGTCATTACCACCGGGCTTTAACGGATCCAACACGAGTGCCGATATCCATACGGATGTAAAAGGACAATATCTATACATGTCAAACAGGGGGCTGAATGCGCTGAGTATTTTTTCAATTGCGCCGACAGGAAAGCTCACGTTGATAGGTCAACAGGAGACCGGAAAAACTCCGCGTAACTTTCTAGTTGATCCAAAGGGTGAATTTGTATTTATAGCTAGTCAGGATGATGATACGATCACGATGTACAGGATAAACAGCAAAACGGGAAAACTTGTCGCTATAGGAAAACCTGTGAATGTGCCGTCGCCGGTGTGTCTTAAAATGTTGGTCCTGAATTAAGATCAGTTTTTAAGAATACGCATCTCCACCCTGCGATTCATTGCGCGCGCATCCTGCGTCATTTCATTCGACAATGGTTGACTTCCGCCAAACGCCTTCGTCTTGATGCGGTCTTTTCCAATTCCTTTTACCACCAGATATTTTTTCACAGCTTCAACGCGATCTTCAGAAAGAGCGAGATTAGCTTTGGAGCTGCCCTGATTGTCAGTGTGCCCTTCTAACTGTATCACTATACGCGTATTCTCCTTCATCATCTGAGCTACCTCATCCAATTCTGCATAGGATTTAGGATCAATGGTCGACTTGCCCTGTGCAAAGATCAGGTGTTGCAGACGCATCGTTTCTCCTGAAGGGGTCAGGCTTATATCTCGCAACACCTTTTTGTTTGTGTTGATGTCTTTTGGATCGACAATAACAGTCCGCGGGCTGTATCCCTTTGCCTCAGCGGTGATCTGATACTTTGCAGTACCAAATATGGCAAAGGAAAAAGTGCTGTCATTAAATCTTCCTGTTATACCACCAGTAGGAATACTGCTGTAATGTATGCTGGCCTTCACTCCCTTGCCAGTGCGGGAATCGCTGATTTTACCTTGAGCCAGGATCTCATCCCCCTGTGCATATGCTGTGCACACGGAGAGAAAAAAAATTACTGGATAAATTGACCTCTTCATAACCTGCAAGTTATGAAAGGTTCTCCTACGATACAAAACAAGTTATGCGCGACGCCAGTAAAGTCGTTTATTGACCGATATCGCAGTTCACACGCAGAGCAATATCACGCCGCTTTTTTCGTTGGCGCCGACAGCGTTTTATAAATCCAACTGACAACCTCAGACCAAAGTACTGGTTGCATTCGCTTCTTGAAGAAACCAAAGTGCCCAATCCTTTTCTGAAGAATTTCTTCAGGATTGAAATGCCAGTCTTCAAACTTCACATTTTTATAAAAACGTCGAAGGTCGGCTACTGCCTTAGGCGGTGCCAGGTCATCATCGCTAAACGAAATCATCAGCGCCGGTTGCTTTAACATTTCAAAATTCCGCTTTTGCTCGGGCAGCTCGTCAAAAATATAATTAGAGCTTCTCGCCCATCTACCCCATTGAAGGGCAACATTACCAGGAAGATCTTCAAACAGCCCGAATAATGATGCGGGAAAATAGCCGAATAGCTTTACACTCGCGGGTATGATTAAATACCAGAACCAAAACAACTTCAGGCGTAACCAAAACCCTCCATAAAGTTTCCAATACGGCGTCTGCGATCCCACCATGATCAATGCATCGACATGCCTTGCCAGCTGTGACATTCCTATTAACTGACCACCTACGCTGTGGCCAAGTATCACTATTTGCGAACGTGGATGAATACGGGCAACATGACCAACTAATGCATCCAGGTCTTTCGACCAGTCCTTCATATCTGCTAAAAGGCTACGGATATTCTGTGGACGTGATTGTCCGATTCCCCGGTAGTCAAATGTGTACACATTGAAACCAAGGGAAGCAAGCCACTCGGCAAACTCGTCATAGTATTTCTGACTAACTCCTGTCGCCGGAGCGATAAGTACAACTATATCCTGGGGAGAATCGGCAATAAACCAGGTTGCGGAAATGGAGGTTCCATCACGGGCTATTACGTCAGCAAATTCTTTCATCGGAGGGACGTTCTTTTAAACCATTTATACCTATGGTTCAAGGAGAATGTTTCGTTTGTCGCGCAATTGTTGACAGCATAAACTCAAGGAAATCATTCTGTTCTGACAGAATACTTATAGCTCGAATTCAATGGTTTCGCCAACACCGTAAGATTTGCCCCCTTTTGGCGCCGCTTTCGGTTCGTCCTCCACCTTTGGTTGATTTTGTTCAATCACCTTCTTGCTTTCACCTTCTTCTTGGTTTTTGCTTGCGGCGGTTTCCGCGAAGAGGTCTTGCTGCTCGACTTTGACTTTGATCCTTGGCTGACTTTTTTGCCGGGCTTGCTGCTTGGGTTTTTCGGGCTCGGGGAAGAGGTTTGCTTGCTCGCCTTCGCTGATCCACTGGTTGTGGTCCGGGACGTCTTGCCATTTTTTTTTTCCCGATTGTCATCAGGGTTGGAGCTTTTGCTGTTAGGCGCTTCGATATCTTCATTATCACCGTCGTCCGCTTCAGGACCTGATTCTTCTTCCTGAACGAGATTTACTTTTGAAACCTTGAATTCGGAAAGGCGATTACCCAATGCCTTCCATCCTTTAACATCAACGACTTCTTCGAGATTTACAACCCCAGTGGATTTAGCTTTATCCTTTCCTTTGATTAGCTCAAGTTCAACCTCTGGTGTCTCCGAGGTTGTAACCACAATAAGGCGAGAGCCGATGGATTCTGATATAAAGCCAAACTCTTTATCCTGAGTAGTTGTCTCGATCATAAATCGTTTGACCATGTACTGCTTGCTTTCTCCGTCAACGTAAATCGCGGATACCGGACGCTTTGGATTGAACTTCTCAACCAGTAAGGTCTTCTCAGGTTCAAAACGTGTCGAAAGTTCATAACCGGTAATCTTATACGAACCATTCCGGGTGAATGTAATTATTTGGTCATCGCCATCGAACTTACCGAGATACTTTCCTCTTGAATCTTTGTTCAACCTGGCCGCATCTGCATCGTACCAGAGATTGAGCTTGCTGAGTGTTGATGTACCAGCTTTTACGAAATCAACCTTGCGTATCGGATATTTCGTAACGGTATTTCCCCTGGTACCGCGACCCTTAACTTCCAACTCTGAAAAATCATACTCGAAGATCTTTTTGCGGGCTGTACTTGATTGCGACAACTTTATCTCCACGGTTTCAGCTTCACCATTAGGGTTTCCGCTTACGTAATGTATTCTTGAGTTCTTGTCATCCGTAGCCACCGGGTACTCTTTATCCCGCGTCACGCCTGGCATGTTAAAGCGTTTTGCAAATCCTTTCCCACTTTTCCCATCAGTGTAGATAACGTTGTAAACCATGCGGTCGTCGCCCTTTTTCCAAACACCGACGTAAAGGATGTCTTTACCCATGAACACCTTGTCTGCGATCCTGGAAACCCTTGCCTTGCCATCCTTTCGAACAACAATCACATCATCCAACTCGGAACAATCGCAGATATACTCTGTATTTTCTTCGCGTTTCAAGCCGTAACCGATAAAGCCATCAGTGCGGTTCACGTAAAGTTTCTGGTTATTGGCAATTACTTCAACAGCTGTAACAGACTGGAAGCTCTTTATCTCCGTCTTTCTCTCGCGTCCTTTGCCGTATTTCTCAAGAAGGTTTTGGAAATACTTGATGGCATAGTCCGTGAGGTGTTTGAGGTTGTATTCAGTGTCCTTCAACTCCTGCTCGAGGTCGCGCATGAGTTCATCAGCCTTAAAGGAATCAAACTTCGAAATGCGTTTGATCTTGATCTCGGTAAGCCTTACAATATCATCACGGGTAATTTCTCTGTAGAACTTTTTCTTATGCGGTTTAAGTCCCTTGTCGATCGTATCCAAGACTTCTTCCCAGCTTTCAGCTTCTTCAATGTCGCGGTAGATGCGCTTTTCGATAAATATCTTTTCAAGCGAAGAGAACAATATTCTCTCCATGAGCTCGGCCTTCTTAATCTGCAACTCTTGTTTGAGAAGCTGGACCGTTTGATTGGTGTTATACTTCAGGATTTCTCCAACGGCAAGGAACTGCGGCTTGTCCTCGACGATAACGCAGGAGTTAGGCGAAATGCTGATTTCACAATCTGTAAATGCATAAAGCGCATCAAGGGCAATTTCGGGAGACTGACCAGGTTGAAGAAGTATCAGTATTTCTACATCCTTAGCCGTGTTATCGATTACCTGCTTGACCTTGATCTGTCCTTTTTCACTTGCCTTCACAATGGATTCCATCAAAGATGTTGTCGTCGTGGAGAAAGGAATTTCTTTTATAACAAGTGTCTTTTTGTCCAGAATGTCGATGCGTGCGCGGACCTTGATCTTTCCTCCACGCAACCCGTGATTGTATTCAGAAAAATCTGCGATACCTCCTGTAAAGAAATCGGGATAGATCTTCGCATTCTTGCCTTTTAATATTTCGATGGAAGCTTTGATTAGCTCACAAAAGTTATGAGGAAGTATTTTGGTTGAAAGACCAACAGCGATACCTTCAACACCCTGAGCCAGTAACAGTGGAAATTTTACCGGCAGTGTCACAGGTTCTTTCTTTCGGCCGTCGTATGAAAGCTGCCATTCTGTTGTTTGTGCGTTATAGGCAACTTCAAGGGCGAATTTCGACAGGCGAGCTTCTATATAACGCGGCGCTGCTGCTCCATCACCTGTTCTAACGTCCCCCCAGTTACCTTGCGTTTCAATGAGAATATCTTTCTGACCAATATTTACAATAGCCTCCCCGATTGAAGCATCTCCATGAGGATGGTACTGCATTGTATTACCAATAACGTTAGCAACCTTGTTAAAACGTCCATCGTCCATTTCTTTTAAAGAATGCATAATGCGACGCTGAACGGGCTTGAATCCATCCTCAATTCTCGGAACGGCACGTTCAAGGATTACATAGGAAGCGTAGTCAAGAAACCAGTTTTCATACATTCCATCGATAGCAATGGAATGTACAACGTCTTGACCATTTGATTCTTCTCCTTTGGACTGCTTAGTGAGTTTGGGACCGATCGCCTTCCCTTTTTGCTTTTTGCTCATTTTAATTAAGCTGTTCTTTTCGTGTGTGTCTGATCAATTGGCATTATTCAATTTCTTCAGCAATCGCTTCCTCTTTCTCAATTTTATCCATTTCTATCCGCAGATTGTCGATAATAAAGTCCTGGCGATTCGGCGTATTCTTACCCATGTAGAACTCCAGGACCTTTTGAAGGTGTCCCTCTCCTAACAATACCGGCTGAAGACGTATATTCTCACCGATGAAACCCCCAAACTCATCGGGAGAAATCTCGCCAAGACCTTTAAATCTTGTGATCTCAACCTTGCCGCCAAGCTTGGTGATAGCGTTTTGCCTTTCTACATCGCTGTAACAATAGATCGTTTCTTTTTTGGTTCTTACGCGGAAAAGCGGCGTGTCAAGGATGAAGACGTGTCCAGCTTTTACAAGTTCAGGAAAGAACTGCAGGAAAAATGTCATCAACAGCAACCGGATGTGCATTCCATCTACGTCTGCATCCGTAGCGATGATAACTTTATTGTAGCGAAGGCCTTCCAGGCCATCTTCGATATTAAGCGCATGTTGAAGCAGATTGAACTCTTCGTTTTCGTAAACTACCTTTTTCGTCAACGCATAACAATTCAAAGGTTTACCACGCAAGCTGAAAACTGCTTGCGTTTCCACATCACGAGATTTTGTGATGGATCCACTGGCAGAATCACCTTCTGTAATAAAGATGACTGAATCAACCCCCTTCTCATCCTTTTCGTCAAAGTGATAGCGACAATCGCGAAGTTTCTTATTGTGAAGATTTGCTTTCTTTGCCCGCTCGTTAGCCAGTTTCTTGATACCTGCTATCTCCTTTCTTTCACGCTCGGACTGCAGAATGCGTTTTTGAAGGGCATCAGCCACGGTAGGGTTCTTGTGCAGGTATATTTCCAGCTCTTTAGCAACAAAGTCACCTACATAACCTCTTACGGTCGCACCCTCGGGCGACATATTGGTAGAGCCAAGTTTTGTTTTTGTTTGAGATTCAAATACTGGCTCCTGTACTCTAACAGCGATCGCAGCAATTATACTTGCGCGGATATCAGCTGCATCGAAGTCCTTTTTATAAAAATCGCGTACACCTTTCACAACACCTTCGCGAAACGCCGCAAGATGGGTTCCTCCCTGGGTTGTATTCTGACCGTTAACAAATGAATAATATTCTTCACCGTACTGACTTCCATGGGTTATCGCTATTTCAATATCATCACCTTTAAAGTGAACGATCGGATAGCAAAGATCTTCTGCATCGGATTTCTGTTTTAACAGATCTAATAAGCCGTCCTTTGAAAAGAACTTCTTTCCGTTGCAGTTGACTGTGAGGCCAGCGTTTAGGAACGCATAATTCCACATCAGGTCTTCCAGATACTCAGGAATAAAATGATAATGCTTGAACATGGTGTTGTCCGGTTCAAACTCCACCAATGTTCCGTTCTTTTCCTCGCTCTTTCCAAGACGAGGATCATTAAACAGCACGCCTTTCTTGAACTCCGCTAGCTTTGTTTGCCCGTCACGGAAGGCCTGTACCTTGAAATAATTTGATAAAGCATTAACTGCTTTCGTACCTACACCGTTAAGGCCGACAGACTTTTGAAAAGCGCCCGAATCGTACTTTGCACCAGTATTTATCTTGGATACAACATCAACAACTTTTCCCAAGGGAATACCCCGTCCATAATCCCGGACCACAACACGATGTTCCATGATCTTTATATCGATCGTCTTCCCGTAACCCATCATATGCTCATCAATGCAGTTATCCACCACTTCTTTGACAAGGACATAGATGCCATCATCTTTTGATGAACCGTCGCCAAGCTTGCCGATGTACATTCCAGGCCTTAGCCTGATGTGTTCACGCCAGTCAAGCGACTTAATGCTTGATTCATTGTACTCAAACATAGCCGAAGATTTTTCTGCTTTGCCCATAGAAGTATCCGGAATTAATAAGAATGAATAAGCCTAAAAAATCAGTTCACAAAGTCTAAAAAATTGTGGTAGTCAAGTCCTGGAGTACCTTGCAGGTGGCCTCCAGGACTTATTAAAAATCATTTCGCATCTAAGTAAATAATTTTTGAATTGACTTCCATCAATTTCAATATCAGAATAGCTACAAAAATTTCTTAACTAGATGCTCATAATTATCTGATAATTAGATAATTGAAGCATTGACTTTAAACTGACTCCTTAGCAGAGATTTTCTTGTAGACGCTATATACCGGCCATCCGAGGGCCCAAACAACAAAGAGAGCCGTGCTTCCAAGGATGAGATATTCGATCCTGGAATAGTCAAATTCATCTCCGCTATTATATAGAGAGATAAAGTTCAGAGCTACAACAAAAAAGAAATTAAGGCAGATCACAAGTCCATAAAACCAGGTCCTGAAATCGATTTCCTTGTCATAGAACTTGTTCACGACAAATACCAGAGCATTTATAACTGCTATCAGCGCCGCGGCCAGGTAAAAGAAATTGTCTTTACCCACGGAAACGAACGATCCACCATTCTCATTAACTACAACATCGACGGGAAGGCTGGCGTACGTAAATAGTAAATTTACCAGCACCGCCAACATTGAAAGAAACCACACCGCCTTGAAAATCTTAACGCTCATGTTCGTAAATTTGGCCGCAAATTAAACGATAATTAAGCTTGAACCTCAACCCTATTGTACTGTCTATCCCGATTTTTTTTATCCTGATTGGGATCGAGCTGCTTATTGAACGATTTACGCACAAAGATCTTTATCGATTTCCGGATGCTATCGCAAACATAAGTTGTGGAATAACGTCGCAATTATCGGGATTGTTCCTTACGTTCCTTGGGATCGGCGTTTATACGATCCTTTTCGAAAAATTCGCCTTCTTCAGCCTACAGCCAACATGGTACTATTGGCTTGTTCTATTCCTGCTTGTGGACCTGGCTTACTACTGGGGTCACCGAATGAGTCATGAGGTGAATCTGTTCTGGGGAGGGCACGTCGTTCATCATCAAAGTGAAGAGTACAACTTATCGGTGGCACTGCGACAAAGCTCACTGCAGACAGTCTGGACCTTTGCATTCAATCTTCCCATTGCTCTGTTAGGATTCGATCCTTTACATTTTGTGCTGGTAAGCGCGTTTAACACATTGTATCAGTTTTGGATCCACACAGAAACTATAGGAAAGATGGGATGGTTTGAATACATTTTTAACACGCCTTCACATCACAGGGTACATCATGGCCGGAATCCAAAATATATCGACAAGAATCACGCAGGGTCTCTCATCATTTGGGATAAGATGTTTGGGACGTTTCAGCCAGAAGAAGAGAAGCCAACCTATGGAATAACCAAACCAATCAATAGTTGGAATCCGGTGTTTGCTAATATCAGCCATTACGTCGAAATGAGTAAAGACATGAAAAGGATACCGTCATGGTCTGATAAGATCAAATACATGTTCATGAAGCCCGGATGGTTGCCAGCGTCTCTGGGTGGGTACCGTGCTGCGCCTGAGATTGACCCCTCCGTGCACAAAAAATATGAAACGCCGGCACCAATGCTTCTGAACCTTTACGTATTCTTTCAGTTTGTGCTCTGCCTGGGGGGCGCCTCACTCTTTCTTTTCTTTGCAAAAGAATTTACCCTTCCCGAGAAGGCCTTCATCTCTTTATTGATCACGGTGGTTGTTGTTAACTGTGGTGTCTTGTTTGAAAACCGTTCATGGGCTGTTTTCGCGGAGCGAATGAGGATCTTCCTCTACCCTGCTTTGCTCGCTATCCTGACCTATGTTAACGGATGGTCTATTTGGCTGTATTTGTTAAGTGCCACTTACTTTATCATCTCAATTGCCTGGTTCAATTTTATTCAACGAAGGAATGCACAGGTGCGCGTGGCATAGCATTGCCCTTACGTTCTTTCTCTTAAGTTCTTGCGGACGATCACTTCCTCACATAGATGGCTTGGATGAGGCACAATGGAAAAACGACAAAAATGGATGCGCAGGTAAAAGAACCACAATGGCTGATGCACTACTTTCGCAAAAAGAAAAATTACTCTCGTTGAGCGAGCTGGAGATCGTCGATGTATTAGGAAAGCCCGACCAACAAGAACTCTACAAGCGCAATCAAAAGTTCTATTACTATTTTATTAAACCATCAGGGGATTGTGACCTTCCTTCGCCAACAAATTCGTTACGACTCGTGATTCGTTTTAACGCGGTCGGACTTGCCAAAGAAATCGGGACTGAAGAGTTCTAGCATCTAGCATTCCTGCATTGTCAAATTTATTCGCCGTTCGCACCCTGATTGAAGCTTGTACATGTGTGTAGGATACTTAATGCACTCCATAGAGCGTGAGTAGGCGACACCTCTATCCAGTGTTTCGTTGGCCCCGGCAATACAGGTCACTACGCCCACCAGGAACCACGAAGCGCATCCCGATAATTATCGGGACATTTTTAGCGATTCACGTAGTGATTGTTGTGCCTCCGTCGTGATCATCGTGACCCTGCATTTATAAAGCGTTGGTCAAACTTGACACAGTGGGATTAGTATTTTAGTAGTTAGTCCTACTTTGTCATATTTGAAGACAGATAAAAAAAGTCTTGAGTCCTATGTATTTGGTCATGAGTAGCTCAAAAATCAAAAAACAAAAAAAAGCCCGGTGTAAATGCAAATTATTGAACAAGGAGCACGGAACAAGGCATGATGAATGGATTGACAAAGCTCACTCAATATTCATGATTCCTTGTTCCTTGTTCGATATTTTTTTTGCAATTCGGATAACAAACGCAAATATTGAACAAGGAGCACGGAACAAGGAATGATGAATGAATTTCAGCGATTCAGATAATCGGGACTTAATACTAACGACTGACCGCATATTTCCCTCGCAAGTGAAACTTAACAAAGTAGGATTAGCATTTAGTGACTAATTTCATGTGGTTATCTGAAACACGTCATTTTGAAATGATATATTTACCCGCGCATAGAGCCGATTCGATAATTTATATCAGTTTTAAAAATTCCAATTCATGAATAAAGTTGCTGTGATAGGTTCAGGGGCAATGGGAAATGGTATCGCCCATGTATTCGCTCAACACGGATACAAAGTTTCGCTTGTTGATATTTCAGAAGACGTGCTGAACAAAGCGATAAACACGATCGATAAGAACCTCAGTAGACAAGTCGAGAAGGGAACAATTACCAACGAGACAAAACTAATGGCTCTCAAAAACATTTCAATTTTTGCTGATACAGAAAAAGGCGTGAAGGATGCAGAACTTGTCGTTGAGGCGGCGACTGAAAACGTCGACTTAAAGTTAAAGATATTTCAGGATCTCGATAAGCTTTCTCCCCCATCAAGTATTCTTGCAACAAACACTTCCTCCATATCAATTACACGTATCGCGTCCGTTACTAAGCGTGCCGAGAAAGTTATTGGCATGCACTTTATGAATCCTGTTCCGATCATGAAACTTGTCGAAGTGATCCGCGGCTATAGCACGAGTGACGACGTTACAAAAACTGTTATGGACTTATCCTTGAAACTGGAGAAGGTGCCCGTTGAAGTAAACGATTATCCCGGATTTGTTGCAAACCGGATACTCATGCCAATGATAAATGAAGCAATTTATTCATTGTATGAGGGAGTAGCTGGAGTACATGAGATCGACACGGTTATGAAGTTGGGGATGGCACATCCAATGGGACCGCTACAGCTTGCCGATTTTATCGGCCTTGATGTATGTCTATCCATTCTGAATGTATTATACGAAGGGTTTGGCACCGGCAAATACGCACCCTGTCCCCTACTGGTAAATATGGTACAAGCCGGACATAAGGGTATTAAGTCCGGCGTGGGTTTCTACAAGTATTCTCCCGGCAGCAAAGACCTTGTTGTCAGCCAACGTTTCGTCAGAGGCTAACTATTTCCTCAACAGGTCTCTTATTTCAGTGAGAAGTTTAACTTCGTCGGAGGGTACCGGCGGAGGTGCTGGCGGTTCTTTCGCCTTGGTGGCATTAATTCCTTTCACGATGAGGA
>Ga0111538_10006808_pt1 | contig 15431 bp, 13 predicted proteins | sample SoiMethybrSBSTD1_FD_79669 | JGI IMG/M metagenome (GOLD analysis project Ga0111538, IMG submission 79669) | Bulk soil microbial communities from a Populus tree surrounding site in Tennessee, USA - Soil MetaG P. TD hybrid SBSTD1 (version 2)... | ecosystem: Environmental > Terrestrial > Soil >...
AGTGAATCCACGTAGTTGGGCTCCGCTGGGGCCCGGATGCAGTCGTCTCCGTTGACCGGCGGCCCAACACCCCAGGTCTCCACGACACAACCGAGTGATTTTCATTCGGAATCTTCCGTGGCATGCCTCGTGCTCTCTCACATGGCAGGAGGGTCACGACCATGGGTATCTCGATCAGCCGTTCGATCGGCGGGGCCGTCGCGTTCGCGCTGGCCGTGATGCTGACGGCGAGCCCGGCGGCGGCGACCACCGTGCTCACCTTCGAAGGTCTCCAGGATCTGGAGTCGATCGACCGCTTCTACGACGGCGCCAACGGCGGCCTCGGGAGCGGCCCGGGACCCGACCTGGGGATCACGTTCTCCCCCAACGCGCTGGCGATCGTCGACAGTGACGCGGGAGGCATCGGGAACATCGGCGGCGAGCCCTCGCCCAGCACGGCGCTGTTCTTCCTGAGCGGAACGGCCGCGACCATGAACGTGCCCGCCGGCTTCGACACGGGCTTCTCGTTTTTCTATTCATCGATCAACGTGCCCGGTCGGATCGAGGTGTGGGACGGTCTCGATGGCACCGGCACGCTCCTGGCCTCGCTCGTCCTCCCGGTGACCCCCTTCGGCGGCGCGCCCGACCCGACGGGCGCCTACAGCCCCTTCTTGCCGACGGGCGTCGCCTTCGCCGGCATCGCCCGCTCGGTGGACTTCGGTGGCACCGTCGACCAGATCGCCTTCGATGACGTCACCCTCGGCTCGATGACGCCGGGCTCCACCCTCGCGGCCGCCGACACCGAGCGGGCGGTTCCGGAGCCGGGCAGCCTCGCCCTCGTGGTGGCGGGCCTGCTGAGTGTGGGAGCCCTGCGCCGCGGGGGGCGGCGCGGGTAGCCCACGTCCGTGATGCTTTGGACGCCTCCTTTGCTAGACTTTTCAGGGAGGCTCCTGACGGAGAATGGGTGCGCTCGGCTGCCGGCTGCGCCGCATCGTCCGCGATCACCGGGGCATCTCCATCATCGAGGTGCTGATCGCCGCGCTCCTCCTGGGCATCGCGTCGGCGGGCGTCACCCTCATGTTCGGAAGCGGTCAGGCCTTCATCGTCGGCGATGGTGACAATCGCGTGGCGCTCGCGCTGGCCCGACAGGCCATCGAGCAGGTGCGGGCCTCCGGGTTCGGCCCCACGAGCGGGAGCGACCCCCGCCAGGAGCTCACGTTCAACTCCACGGCGTACGGCACCACCTACCCAGGGTACGAGCGCACCATCACGATCGCCTCGGTGTGCGCGAGCAATTTCCTTCCCGCCTGCGCCGCGCCTACGCCGATCGAAGCCAAGCTGATCACGGTCACCGTCCGCGCGACCCAGGGCGTGAAGGGCGCGGACATGACCAGCCTGCCCGTCGTACTGCGCTCGGTGATGGTGCTCAAGTGAGGGCGCGCCTCGCCGCGCTCTCAGGGGACCGTCGCGGGGTCACCCTGATCGAGCTCCTCGTGGCCGGCGTGATCTTTGCCATCGTGGCGGTGGCGATCGGCTCCTTCTACGTCTCCACCCAGCGGGCGTTCGATTACGGCAGCGCGCAGGCCTTCGCGCAGCGTCAGGGGACCCTGCTCCAGGAAGAGATCCAGCGGCGCCTGCAGCGCGCGGTGGACTTCTCGGTCACGCGCTGCGGCTCCGGGACCGCGACCGCGTTCGTGAGGTACAACCTGCCCGATGGCACCCTCTGGTGCCTGCACCAGGATCAGAAGACCGGCGATCCCTATCCCCAGCTCTATGTCTGCTCACTGAACGCCGGGGTCGTGCTCGTCACCGGCGGCATTGCGTGCGACACGGGCTCCGCGGTGAGCCTGACCGCCCAGTCCCAGAACCTCAACGACATGGCCCGCCGCCTGAGCACGACGCTCCGCGTGGCCAACACCACATTCCTCGCGGTGTCGACGATGAACGGCTCCTCGATGGCTGGGCGCGCGCTCGACGTGCGCTTCGATCTCTACGACGGCGCCATGCTGAGCCTCTACCCCGCGAGCTACACGGGCATGCGCTTCGGATTCAGCACCACGCTGAGGAATTGATGGCGGTGCCCCCCCGACGCCTGCTCCGCATGGCCGTCCGTGAGGAACGCGGCAGCGTCCTCCTCATGAGCATCGTCCTCGTGTTCGTCATGACGCTGCTGGGCCTTGCGCTGTTCGACCTCGGCGCCATCGAGAACCGTCTCTCGCTGGCGAGCCAGGCGGATCTGCGCGCCTTCGAGGTGGCGCAGGCCGGCATCGAGCGCGCCCTGCGCGAGCTCCGGGACGGCTTCGACGGGGACACCGCGGGCAGCGAGAGCTGGGCCGACAACGACGGCGTGCGCGCCCCGATCTGCTCGCCGTCCTGCGCGACGGGGGTCTATCGGCCCATGACGCTCAGTAACACGAGCTTCCCGGGCGGCGGCTCGTATGCGGTGGAGATCATGCTGGTGACGGTGGCCGAGGCGAACGCGACGTCACCGTACCCGATCGGCCTCAGCTGCTTCATGAATGCCGCCAACGTCTGCACCAACCTGGTGTTCGTGCGTAGCACGGGCACGGTGACCGACAGCGCGGCGGGCGGCGCGACCTCGCCGGCGCCCGCCGGCTACACTGCGCGCAAGACCCTGCAGGTGCTCGCGCGCGCGTACGCGCCCTCGGTGCTCGCCGGCGGCCTCGTGGCGGGGACGCCTCCGTCGCTCCAGCCCGTGAACGGCAACGTGCTCATCGCGGGGTCGGCGCTCGCGCTCGGCACGTCGTCGCTGGCCGCCTTCGAGCTCGACGGGACCAGCTCGGTTGGCTTCCACAACAGTCTGGGCAATCTCGGCCCCACCGCGGCCTTCCCCGATGCCGAGATCTTGCGCCGCTTGCCCGCTCAGCAAGCGGTCTGCGCGCCGACGGCGACCCCGTGCGCCACCCCGAACGTGTATTCCCTGGGCGCCGTGGTGCAGGTCGCGCGGCCGAACGCGGTGACGGCGCTGAATCTGTCGGGCGGCGCCGTGGCGGGTGGAGTCGCCGGGGCCTCGCACGCCACGGGAGGCAGCACGCCGGGCTCGCTGGCGGGTAAGGGGCCCCTCGACGCCATCTTCGTCGCCGACGGCTGCCAGACGGGCGCGTGCACGGACAGCTTCAAGATCGCCCCGCCCTCGCAGCTCCCCACGGTGGATCTCGGCGCGATCGGGCGGCCGTATCCCGAAAATCCGATCTCACCTTTCCCGCTCGTCACCGGCGCGTATCCGGTCACCATCGGCGGATCCACCTACGCCAACATGCAGACCTACTTCTCCACACGCGCCGCCAATCTCACGGCCGACCTCGACGGGACCGGTCAGCCGGCGGACACGGGCAGCCTCAACGGCCTTTTCGCCAGCACCAATAACTGGAGCACCACCAACCCTCCGTCCGGGGGCAACTTCGTCAACAAGGCCGGGCAGGCGCGGCGCGGACGGATCTGCTGGACCCGCTCGACCGGCGTGCTGACGTTCGGCATCACGGCGGCGGGCACCACCAACAACCCCTGCAACACGCCGGCGCCGCCCTCCGACCCGCTCCTGGTCTACAACACGAGCCCGAACGGCTGGCGGATCACCCGCAGCGCCTTTGCGTCCCGATCGAGCGCGCAGTGCGCCGGCACCACCCAGATCTGCTTCAACGGGGCCGCGGTGATCTATAACACCGGCCCCGTGAGCATCGAGGAAGCCGTCACCAGCACCTGCCTGTTCGCCTCGAATCCGACCTGCAGCGCGGAGAAGTTCGTGGGCAATGAGCTGCTCGCGCTCCTGACCCCCGGCAATGTCGACATCGCCCGGGCGACCACCTCGGTTACCCGCGTCATGGGCTTCTTCTACGCCGGCGGCGATCTGAGCGCGCGCACCGCCCCGGGCGGCACGACGACCCGTCTGGTGGGCGGGCTCGCGGCCGTCCGCTTCTGCTTCGGTGGAGGCGCGGCGTCGGGGACGTGCGTCAACGGCACCACGAACTTCCCCGAGTTCTACCAGGCTCCGCTCTCCGGCTCGTCGGTGAACACCTCCCCGGTGGGCGACGCCCGGGCGCTTCCCGAGGAGCTGCTGGCGCTGGCCCCCTCGGTGAACGGCCAGGCGCCCAAACACTGGCGGGCCGAAAGCGTCCCCCGGCTCTGGCTCGAATGCCGGCCGACGACGACGCTGCCGACGACGCCGACGGGCGCCTGCAGCTACTAGACGGCCCTCTCACGCGCCGCCCCGCCGCCCACCCGACATTTTTCGGCATTCCGCCCGGTTTTCCTTGGGAGCCGGGGACTTACGTTGCTAACATCGACCACTGTGGCTCGTGCTGCGAGGCGATGATTCTCAACTTCCTGCGTAAGCGGGTGGTGGGTCTCGACGTCGGCCATGGCTCCGTGAAGGCCCTGGTGCTGGAGCGGCGCGGCGGCGCCGATTTCGTGGTAGGGCGTGGGATGAGCCGTATCGAGAGCAACCTCGACCCCCGGCAGTTCCCGCAGGCCATTCACACCGCCCTGGCCGCGGCCGGAGCCGAGAGCGATCCCGTCATCGCCGCCGTCGGCGGCCCCGAGATCGTCATCCGGCAGGTGTCCCTGCCGCCCTTGCCCCCCGCCAAGATCATCCCGGCGCTGGAGATCCAGCATCGCGAGCTCGGCCTGCTGCCTCCAGGCGAGTCCGTCATGGACGCGCAGGTGCTTCGTCCCTCCAAAGACGGCACGAGCCGCGACGTGCTCTCCATCAGCGTGCCCCGGGCGCTCGTGGATGAGCGCACCCGCATCCTCCAGTCGGCATCGGTGCGCGTGCTCGCCCTGGACGTGGAGCCGCTCGCCCTGCTCAATGCCGGCATCTACCTCACCGGGCTCGAGCCCGGTGAGCTCCTGGTCCTCCTCAACGTGGGCCGCCGCTCCTCGTGCCTCTGCTTGTTCAGCGAGCAGGGACCGGTGGTGGCGCGCTACCTCGACGTCGGCGCGGAATCGTTTTCGGAGCAGCTCCGCATCGCGTTCGGCCCCGCGGCGTCCGCGACCGACACGTTCTGGCGCGCCATCCCGCCCGCCGACCTCCAGCGGGCGCAGCTCGCCTGCCGCGATCTCGTGGAGCGCATCGCCGAGGACATGCGATTGTCGTTGACCTTCTATCGAACGGAGTACGACCGCGAGAGCCTGCCCCGCTATGCGATCGGCGGGTGGACCGATCTGGCGCCGCTCGGCCGCTGGCTCGCCGACCGCATCGGCCTCACCGCGCCGCTCGAAGTCATGGATCCCTTCAAGGCGGTGCAGGTGAAGCTGCGATCGGATGTTCCCCTCCCCGAGTCCCCGACCGCCGGGCCCCAGTATTTCCAGGCCTTCGGGCTCGCGTTGAGGGGCATGTGACCACGCGGCGCTTCAGCGTCGACTTGCTCCACCCGGGCCAGCTCTCGATGACCTGGCAGGAGTGGTTCATCGGCGCGCCCGGGCAGCGCCATCTCGCCCTCGTGGCCATGATGGGCGCCTCGCTCCTCCTGCTGCTGCTCGTGGGCGGGATCTTTCCCGTGTACTGGCGCCTCTCGAAGGACCTGCAGGACATTCCGGGGCTGGAGCGCGACCTTGCCGCCACCGAGGGCGACCTGAACCTCCTGCGTACGAATCTCCAGGCGCTCACCGTCGAAGCGCGGCGGCAGGTCCGCTGGGCCGAGGTGCTCAGCGCGCTGAGCCAGCACATCCCGGCAACCATGCGCCTGGAGGCGGTGGAAGCCGTGCGTCCCGCCAGCGCGCCCGGCGCCCCCCCACCGCCGACAGACGCCAAGGCGGAGGGCATGCTGCGCATCGACGCGGTCACCCCGGTGCGGGCGGGGAGCCCACCGCTGCTGGAGACGGCCCAGTTCATGGCCGGGCTGATGCGGGATCCCGCGGTGAACAAGCGCTTCCAGCTCAAGAGCTGGGAGATCAAGCCGCCGGCCGGTAGCGGCCCCGCCACCGACGAGGGGCTGCTCGGCATCACGATCACGCTCTCGGAGCGCGCGCAGTGAGGGGCCGTCCGCTCGCGCTCCTCTGGTTCGCGGTGATCGGCGTGCTCTTCCTTGTCAACCTCGTCGCCTTCTACCAGTGGCGCTCTCTCGCCGGCCGCGGCGCCCGCGTGACCGCGCAGCGGACGGGCCTCGGCAATGAGATCCGCGCCCACGAAGGCGAGATCGTCGCGCTCATGCGCGCCAACGCGGGGCTGCTGCAGGAGATGCAGTGGACGTCGTCGGGGGGCGATCCCGCCGCCTTTCTCACGCGGCTGGGCGACCTCGCGCGAGAGAAGCGCATGAAGGTCATCGGCATCGGGCCGCTCGAGCGCGCCTCGACGGCGCAGTTCACGAAGTCGTGGCACACCATCCAGGTCGTCGCGCCTTATCGCGAGCTGCGCGAGCTGGCCGCGCGGGTGGAAGCGGAGAAGGGGATCCTGGAGGACGTGAGCGTCCGTGTGCCGCGGTCGGGAAGCGCCCGCCCGGACGAGATCGAGGCGCACTTCAAGATGACGGCGCTCGAGCTCACCCCCGCCGCGCGCAAGGTCTTCGACCGCGCGGTGGCCTCGGCGGGCCCGGGCCCGCAGGGGAGCTCGCCGGGCGGATCGCTGGCGCTGCCGTTGCCCGCCGAAGGCGCGGGCGCGGTCGCCGCGCGCGATCCATTCACGTTCACCGCGGGCACGCGCCGCCCGCCGGTCGCCACCGCGCCCACCGGGCCCGGCGGGCCACCGCCCGTCGAGGCCGAGCGGTCCGACGTCGAGGTGAAGGGCATCTTCGGGTTTCCCGGCGGCTTCCTCGCCATCGTCAACAACCAGATCGTCAAGGCCGGCGACACCGTCGCCGGCTATCGCGTGGAGCGGATCACCGAGGGCACCGTGGTCCTGCGTGAGCGGGGCGGCGGGAGTCGCGTGATGACGCTTCCCGCGCTGTCTACCGCCCCCACCGGGGCGCCAAGGAGGTGACGCACGTCATGAGGACCCGCATCCGTCGTGTGCCGGCCGCGATCACCATTGCGCTCGCTGCGCTCGCCGCGCCGGCCCTCGCGCTGGCCCAGGGGCCATGCGCGAGCCGGCTGCCCACCGAGCCGATCACGCTCAACCTGCGCGAGGCCAATGTCCAGACCACCCTCCGGCTCCTGGCCCGGCAGTATCGCGTGAACATGATCGTCACCGACGAGGTGAAGGGGTCGGTGACGGTGGACTTCTACCAGGTCCCCGCGCGCGACGCGTTTCAGGTCGTGATCGACTCGGCGGGCCTGCAGTGCGTGGAGGTGGGCGGGGTGCTGCGCGTGTCGAGCTTCGCCCGCCTGCGTCAGGAGGACGAGGAGCGGCGCAGCGCGGCGGCGGAGCGGAGCCGGCGCGAGGCCGAGGCGGCCAAGAAGCAGGTGGAAGCCGATCGCGATCGCGACGACCTCGAGCGGATCCGGCAGCGAGGACCCGTGCGGGAGCGGACCATCCGTCTCTTCTACGCGGACGCGGAAGAGGTGACCAAGACCATCCTGGGCATCCTCGGTCTGCCGCCCGAGGGCTCGGTGCCGCCTCCGCCGCCGGTGCCGAGCGCGCTGTTGCCGCCGCCGCCCATCAATATTCCAGCGAACCCGCAGCCCACGCCCACCACCCCGCTCATCCCCGGCCCGTACGTCGCGCTGCCCGCGGAGGCGCTCGCCAACGGGCTCACCGTCCGCGCCTACAAGCCCACGAACTCGATCTTCATTCGCTATTACGAGGCCGATATCGCGCGGATCGAGCGGCTCATCCGGGATCAGCTCGACATTCCGCTGCCGCAAGTGCAGATCGCCGCCACCATGGTCATCACCACGCAGAACGCGCTCGATCAGATCGGCATCCAGTGGGGCGGCGCCGTCATCGGCGCCACCGCGGGGGGAAAGGGGCCCGCGGTGGTCGGCTCGGGCCTGAGCAACCGTTCGGGCACGGGCACCGGCGTGTCGGGTGGGCCGTTCACCTCCAATCCGAACTTCACCGGCTCGGAGCTCCTCCCCGTGTCGCCCAGCACGGGACTGCCGATCGGCGGGAACCTCGTGAATCTCCCGACCGCCTTCCTGCCCACGATCTCGCCGCCCGCGCTGGGGGCCTTGTTCGGCCTGGTGGGCTCGAACTTCAACCTGAACCTCGCCATCCAGGCCCTCGAGGTGCAGGGGAAGGCGCGGCGGATCGCGGAGCCCAAGATCGTCACGGTGGAGAACGGCAAGGCGACGATCGCACGCGGCTTCGAGGTGCCGTTCACGAGCACGCCGACCGCGGACGTCTCCAACGTGCAGTTCAAGGACGCCCTCCTCCAGCTCCAGGTCACGCCGAACGTGATCTACGAGGACGGCGTCACCAAGATCCGCATGAAAGTGCTGGTGGAGAACAACGAGCCGGACTTCACGCGCTCGCTCAACGGCAACCCGCCCATCTTCAAGCGCAAGAGCGAGACCGAGGTGGTGGTCAAGGAAGGGGAGAAGCTCGTGATCGGGGGCGTGGTGCTGGACAACAGCGCGAAGACCAGCCGGGGCGTCCCGGTGCTCAGCCAGATCCCCATCGTGGGCTGGCTGTTCAAGTCGCGGGAATACAACACCGACGGAGAGGAGCTCATCGTGATCATCACGCCATCGGTCATCGCCGCCGGCAAGACGGCCCGGAGGTAGCGCGGGATGTACGAGGCCTTTTTTTGCCTGGACGACTCGCCCTTCGTTCTGACGCCCGATCCGCGCTTCCTGCTGCGCTCCAAGAGCCATCACGAGATCCTGTCGAGCCTCCTCTACGGCATCACGAGCCAGAAGGGGCTCATGGCCCTCATCGGCGATGTGGGCACCGGCAAGACCACGCTCTGCCGTGCGCTCCTCCGGGAGCTGCCTGCGGACGTGCAGAGCGCGCTCGTGCTGAATCCCCACCTCTCCGACGTGGAGCTGCTCGGCACCATCCTCGACGATCTGGGGATCGAGCGGCGCGGGGCCACCAAGGGCGAGCTGATGACCACGCTGAACCAGCATCTCCTCGCCGCCGGCGAGGAGGGCAAGACCGTCGTGGTCGTCCTCGACGAGGCGCAACAGATGAGCGTGGAAGCCCTCGAGCAGATCCGCATCCTGTCGACGCTGGAGACGGCCACGCGCAAGCTCCTGCAGATCGTCCTCGTCGGCCAGCCCGAGCTGGAGGAGAAGCTTCGCCGCCGCGACCTGCGCCAGCTCGATCAGCGCATCGGCATCCGCGGCTACCTGAGGCCGCTCAGCCGCAAGGACACCGCGCGCTACGTCGAGCACCGACTCCGGGTGGCCGGCCTGCCCGGCGCGCTGCCGTTCACCCCCGCCGCGCTGGGGCGCGTCTACCGCTGGAGCGGGGGCGTGCCCCGCGTGATCAATCTCCTGTGCGACCGTGCGCTCATGGCCGCGTACAGCGCCCGGGCGCACGAAGTCACGCCCGCCCTCGTGGCGATGGCGGCGCGCAACCTGGAGGGGCGCCGCCGGGCACAGCGACTCCGCACGCTGGCGCCGGCGTGGCCGGCGCTGCGCCGCCTCGTGGTGGCCGCCGGGCTCGCCGGCGTCGTCGTGCTCGCGGGCGTGCTCGCCACCTCGTGGCTGCCCGGGCCTCCGTTGCCGGCGGCGATGCTCTCGGCGCCAGCCTCCGAGCCGGCGCGGCTCGAGCCGATCACCACGCCGATCGCCGCGGCGGCGATGGCTGCGCCCGCGCCGGCCGATGGCCGGCCCGTCGAGCCGGTGCGCGCGCTGCTCGCACAGCTCATGCGGCTCTGGGGCGTCGCCGACGATCTCGGCCCCGCGGTGTTGGCGGTCTGGCCCGCTGGGCCGAACGGCACGCTCGACGTGGCCACGGTGGCGGCGCGCTATCAGCTCACCGCGACATTCTTCTCCGACTCCGGCCTGTCCGACCTGCGCGCGGTCGGGTTGCCCGCGCTCGTGACCGTGGAGGAGCAGGGTGGGCGACTGCCGTATCTCCTGCGCCGCCTCGACCGGGAGACCGCCACCCTCGTGGCGGCGAACGGCGAGGAGCGGCGCGTCCCCGTCGACCGGCTGGAGCCGGCCTGGCCCGGTTCGGCCTGGGTGGTCTGGCGGAACATTGACCTCCTCCCGACCGACCCCGCCGCCGCGATGACGCCGACGGTCATCGCCACGGTGGGCCTGCGCCTGGGCAAGCTCGGCTTTCTGAGCGGCCCACTCCCCACCGCCGCCGACGGACGGCTGGAGCCGGCGATACGGCGCTTCCAGCGGGCGGCCGGGCTCGAGGAGGACGGGATCATGGGCCCCAGAACGACCGTGGCCTTGGCCCGGGCCACCGCAGGCGCGTTCGGACCCACGCTTCAGGCGCCCACCGTCCCGCGCCGACCGCCGAATTGAGCCGGCTGTTCGAGGGGCTCGTCCGGCTGGAGCGCGACCGGGCGCGTCCGGCGGAGATCGGAGGACTCGTTCTCCCAACGCAGTGCGTCAGGGGGAGACGAACATGGCGCATTGTTGGAACTTTTATTATCCTAGTGGGGATGGCGGCTATCGCGTGGACGGCGTACCTGCGCCCGCCGGGCCGAGACTACCTGGCCTCTCCGCTTCCACCCCAGTTCGCACGGCTACCCTCGCTTCCGGCCCACCCGTCGCCGCTCGCCCGGGGACTGGAGGCGGCGCAACGGGGCAGTCTCGCCGATGCGGAGCGCCTATTCCGTGATGCCCTCGCGCGCGACGATCGCGACGCCGAAGCGTGGAACAGCCTGGGTGTCGTGCTGATCCGTCAGGGCGCGCGCGAGCCGGGGATCGAGGCGCTCCGGACTGCGCTTCGCCTCATGCCCACGCACCTCGAGGCCCACCGCAACCTCGGCGTCGTGCTGGACCGGCAGGGGCGCCGAGGCGAGGCGAGCGGCCATTACCAGCGATTCCTCTGGCTGAGCCCGGCCGGCTATCCCGGCCGGGACGAAGTCCGGCGCCGGTTGCTCGAGCTCGCCCCGGAGCGCGTGCCCGCGTGAGCCCGAGCACCCCCGAGCGGTGGGGCTGGGTGCCCCTGGGACAGATGCTGGTACAGGACGGCATCCTCACCGATGAGCAGGTGGCCGCTGCGCTGGAGCGGCAGCGCAAGACCAAGGAGCGTCTGGGACAGGTCCTCATCGAGATGCGGCTCATCGACGAGGAGGTGCTCCTCAAGTACCTCGGCGCTCAGTTCCGCAAAGAGGCCATCACCCGCCCCGAGCTGGCCGGCCTCGACCTCGACGTGGTGAAGCTGATCCCCGAGGAGGTCGCCCGCCAGCACCGCGTGATCGCGGCGGAGCGCAACGGGCGCCGTCTCATCGTGGCCACCGCCGATCCCTTGAACGTGGTGGCGATGGACGACCTGCGCCGCGCCACCGGGCTCGACATCGACTTCCGCATCGGTCCCGGGGCGGCCATCCAGGAGGCCATCGAGCGGACGTACCGCCGCATGATCTCCACCGAGGGCATCGACGAGGCCCTGCGCCAGGACCTCGGGCTCTCCGTCGGCGTCAACCCCGCCGCCGAAGAGGCGGTGGACGTCAAGCAGCTCCGGACCCAGGCCGACGACCCGCCCGTCGTCAAGGTGGTGAACTACGTGCTCGGACGCGCGGCGGGCGACAACGCCTCCGACATCCACGTGGAGCCGCACGAGGATAGAACGCGAGTGCGCTATCGAGTGGACGGGCTGCTCTTCGATCTCCTCGAGATCCCGCGCGCGCTGCACCTCGCGGTGGTCTCGCGGCTCAAGATCATCTCGCGCCTCGACATCGCGGAGCGGCGGCTCCCCCAGGACGGGAGCTTTGCGTCCCGCATCCACGGCCGCGAGATCGACTTCCGCGTGTCCACCCTGCCCACCATCTTCGGCGAGAAGGTCGTCCTCCGGCTCCTCGAGAAGGAGGCGGTGGTCCAGCACTATTCACTCGAGAGTCTTGGGTTCGAGCCCGAGCAGCTCGAGCATTTCATGCGCGGGATCCGGCGGCCGTGGGGCATGGTGCTGCTCACCGGGCCGACGGGCAGCGGCAAGTCGACCACCCTGCACACCGCGCTCAAGGCCATCAAGTCGCCGCGCAAGAACATCATCACCGTCGAGGACCCGGTGGAGTACCGCCAGCCGGGCATCCAGCAGGTGCAGGTGAAGGCCGAGATCGGCTTCGACTTCGCCCGCTCACTCCGCTCCATCCTGCGGCAGGATCCCGACATCATCATGGTCGGCGAGATCCGCGACCAGGAGACGGCTCAGATCGCGGTGCGGGCGGCCCTCACCGGCCACCTCGTGCTCTCGACCCTGCACACCAACGACGCGGTCTCCACCGTGACCCGGCTCATCAACATCGGGGTCGAGCCGTTCCTCGTCGCCACCGCGGTGAACGTCGCGGCGGCGCAGCGGCTCGTCCGGAAGATCTGCACCTCGTGCAAGGAGGCCTACCGGCCCAACGCCGAGGAGGCCGCGCTCTTCGCGCCCGATCCCGCGCCGGAGATGCTCTACCGCGGGCGCGGGTGCAAGGCGTGCCGCAACATCGGCTACGCGGGGCGCATGGCGCTGTACGAGGTGTTCTGGGTGAACGCGGCGGTGCGCCGGATGGTCCTCGACGGGGCGGACGGCGACGGCCTTCGCCGCCACGCGATGGACAGCGGGATGATGACGCTGCGCCAGGCCGGCTTCCGCCGCGCCCTCCAGGGGCTCACGACGATGGAGGAGGTCATGGCGGTGGTGGCGGACCAGGAGTAGTCGCGATGCCCGTGTTCGAGTACGAGGTGGCGGACCGCGCGGGCGCGCTTTCCCGCGGCCGCGCCCAGGCGGAGAACGCCGGCGACCTGATCCTGCGCTTCCGCGAGCAGGGACGCCTGGTCGTCGCCATCCGCCCCGCTGCGGGCGACGGCGAGGTGCTCGTCGGCGCCGCCGCGCCCGCCCTGACCGAGTCCATCCGGCAGACGCTCCTGCGCCTGAGCAGCGGAGTCGGCCTCGGCACCCTGGTGCTGTTCACCGGACAGCTCGCCGCCATGCTGGGCGGCGGCCTTCACCTCGTGCGCATCCTCACCTCGCTCGCCGGGGAGACCACGAATCAGAAGTTCCGCAAGGTCCTCATGAGCGTGCGGGATGCGGTCACCGGCGGCACGAGCTTCGCGGACGCCCTGGGCCAGTTTCCCTTCGTGTTCGACAAGCTCTACGTGTCCGTGGTGCGGGCGGGGGAGCTCTCCGGCTCCCTCCCCGGGGTGCTCGACACCCTGACCGTGTATCTCGAGAAGACGGCGAACCTGCGTCGCAAAGTGCGGGGCGCCATCGCGTACCCCAGCGTGATCCTCTTCGTGTCGCTGTCCGTCGTCTTCATCATGATCGTGAAGATCGTCCCGATCTTCGAGAACGTGTACGCGCGCGCCAACGCCACGCTGCCCGCGCCGACCCGCACCCTCATCTGGGTGAGCGGGCTCGTGCGCTACTACACGATGACGGTGATCCTCCTCGTGCTCCTCGCCGCGGCGGGCGTCTACGTGGCCCTGCAGACGAGCCAGGGCCGGCGGCTCTTCGACCGGATCAAGCTCGGCTTCCCCCTGTTCGGCCAGCTCATCCGCAAGGCCATCATGGCCCGGGTGTGCCGTACCCTCGCGGTGCTCCTGAACAGCGGCATCCCGCTCATCGAAGCGATGGAAACGGTGTCGCGTGTCGCGGGCAATCGCGTCATCGAGCACGCGCTGACCGACGCCACTCGGCGCATGCGGGATGGCGGCACCATCGCGGCCACCTTGCGCGAGACCGGCCAGTTCCCCGTCATGATCATCCAGCTCGTGGCCACCGGCGAGGAGAGCGGCACCCTGCCGACCATGCTCGGCCGGGCCGCCGTTTACTACGAGCAGCAGGTGGACAATTCCGTGGCCACGCTGTCCACTCTCATCGAGCCCGTGATGATCGTCATCATGGGCGCGATCGCGGGCGCGGTGATCTTCGCCCTCTACCTGCCCATCTTCACGCTGGGGCAAGCCATCCGGGGAGGCGTGCGATAGCCATGGCCACCGATCCCTTCCGGCCGATGCGCGGGGGACCGCGACTGTACGTCGTGCTGCCGCTGGTCATGATGGCGGCGGCGGCGGCGTCCGCCCTCTATGTGCTGTTCCTCGCACGGCCCTTCATCAACAGCCTCAACGCCCAGCTCGCCGAGCGCGCGGCGGCGTGGCTATTCTTCGGCACCGCCGCCGCCGGCAGCCTCGGCGCGCTCGGCGGCCTCGTGATCGGGCTTCGTGTCGCCGGGCGCATCCGCGGCATCGCCCAGCGGGCGGAGGCCCTCACCGCGCGGGTGGAGGGCGGCGCGGCGCCTCCCGGGCCCAAGGACGAGATCGGTGCCCTCGACGCGGCGGTGGGCCGCCTCACGCTGTCCATGGACCGCTTCGTGCGCGACAGCGACATCCTGAGCCGTCTACCCGAAGGCATGCTGCTCCTCGGGCCGGCCGGCGACCTCCTCTCCTTCAACACCACCGCCGAGGTCGTGCTGGAGACCTCGCTCGAGCGCTTTCGCGGCACGCCGCTGCTCTCCGCGCAGGGCTTGTTCCCCCTCGCCGACGGCAACGAGCAGCTCGCCCGCCTGCTCGACGATGCGCTCCTCGAGGAGCGCTCGCTCCAGCTGGGCGAGGTCTCGGTGGTGCCGGCCACCGGCCGCGAGTTCCTGCTCGAGGTCACCGTGCAGCACCGCGAGTGGCGGCGCGACTCCACCGCGCTGATCCTGCTCTTCCGCGACGCGTCGGAGAAGCGGCGGATCCGGGAAGAGATCCGCCGGGCCGACCAGCTCGCGTTCCTCGGGGGCATGGCCGCGCGCGTGGCCCACGAGATCCGCACCCCCATGGCGACGGTGCGGGGGCTCGTGGAGCTGTTGCAGGCGGACCTCTCCGAGCAGGACACCACGCGGCGGCAGTACATCGACCGCGTGCTGCAGGCGGTGGACCGGCAGGACCGCCTCGTGGAGGACATGCTCACGCTCTCGCACCCCGAGCCCGAGAGCCTGCAGCCCGTGAATCTTCGCGAGCTGATCGACGACGTCGTGCGCGAGCTTCCCCAGGACGCCCGGCTGCGGGTGAGCGGCGAGCCCGCGGCGGCCCTCGCCCCCATTCCGGGCGACGCGTTCCGGCTGCACGAGGTCTTCACCAACCTCATCAAGAATGCGCTGGAGGCCTCGCCTCCCGGCGCGGCGGTGGAGGCCCGCGTGGAGTCGACCGACCGCGGCGTCGTCCGCGTGACCGTCCACAACGCCGGCGCGGGGATTCCCGCGGAGATTCGCGAGCGGATCTTTCAGCCGTTCTTCACCACGAAGGTGAAGGGGACCGGCCTCGGCCTCGCCATCGCCAAGCACATCGTGGACGCCCATCGCGGCAGCCTGCGGGTGGACAGCGACGGCCAGACCGAGACCACGTTCACCGTCGAGCTCCCGACAACCCAGCCCACGGCCGCGGCGGCCGTAGTAAAGTCGAGTCATGGCTGAGCGCATCCTGATCGCGGAAGACGACGAGGATCTGGCGTTCGTCCTGCGGGA
>Ga0111538_10006809_pt1 | contig 15429 bp, 13 predicted proteins | sample SoiMethybrSBSTD1_FD_79669 | JGI IMG/M metagenome (GOLD analysis project Ga0111538, IMG submission 79669) | Bulk soil microbial communities from a Populus tree surrounding site in Tennessee, USA - Soil MetaG P. TD hybrid SBSTD1 (version 2)... | ecosystem: Environmental > Terrestrial > Soil >...
CCGGGTCGGCGCATAGGCGGCATGAGCGCGGGACACCACGGCCAGCTTCTCGTTGAGCACGACCACGCCGTCGGCCTCGTAGGCGAGAGCGGTCGAGCCCCGGAAGTGGTGCAGGTGCAGGCGACGGGCGGACAAGCCGTCCTGGTCGGCGGCGGCCACCGCGACGACGCCGATGTCCTGCTCGAGAGCGAGCTCCTTGAGGCCCTCGATCACCCGGCTCACGCGCTCCGACTCCAGGGCGATCTCGGGCACCACCGGAACCTTCTGCACGTAGTCGACGAACACGACGACCGGCTCGCCGGTGTAACTGCTCAGCGCATCGCCGATGGAGGGGACGTTGGTGCGGGTGCCGGAGCCCTGGAGCAGGACGAGCCGGTCGGCGTAGGCGACGAGCTGGCGCTCGGCCTCGGCCAGCATCGGGTCGGAGTCGAGGGCCTCGCGCAGGGTGAGGACCCCGCCGGCGACGTCGCGCAGCCGGGCCTGCAGCTCCTCGACGCCGAAGTCGAGGTGGCGGCCGGCCGCGTGGGCGACCTCACCGAGCTCGCAGGCGAGCAGCCGGGCCACGAGGGTGATCGGGTCGTGCTCGTAGCAGATGTAGACGGCCACGACCCCCTGCCGGGCCATGTTCCTCGCCCACTGGAGGCAGGCGATGGTCTTGCCGACGCCGGGCTTGCCCCCGACGAGGAGCACCTCCCCGGGACGGATCCCGCCCGACAGCACCTCGTCGAGGGGGCTGAACCCGGTGGGGCACGAGGCGTCGAACGGGCCGTCGATCGTGGCCTCGTGCAGCTCGGCCAGGGTGGTGAGCGCGGTGCGCATCTCGCCCCGGCGGGCGCGGCCGTTGGTGGTGGTGGTCGAGGTCATGGCGTCAGGTGGAGGAGAGGGTCTGGAAGATGGAGAGGGCCGCCGGGCCCAGGATCACTATGAACAGGCACGGCATGATGCAGAACATCATGGGGAACAGGATCTTGACCGGCAGCTTCATCGCCTGCTCCTCGGCGTGCTGCCGCCGCTTCAGCCGCAGCTCCGCCGCCTGCACCTTCATGGTCTGAGCCACGGGCACGCCGAGCTTCTCGGCCTGGGCCAGGGCCACGACCAGCTGCCGGAGCTCGGGGAGCTGCACGCGCTCGGACATGGCGAGCAGCGCGTCCCCGCGGCGCATGCCGGCGCGGACGTCCTGGCTCACCCGGGCGAACTCGCCGGCGAGAGGTCCGTCGCCGGTGACAGCCACGCGGGCGATGGCGGCGTCGAGGCCGAGGCCGGCCTGCACGGCGATCGTGAGCTGGTCGACGGTGTCGGCCAGCGCCCGCCGGATGACCTGCTGGCGCTTGTCGGTCTTGATGCCGAGCAGGATGTCCGGGAGGAAGAAGCCGAAGGCGCCGATCCCCAGCGCCAGCAGCACTCCCACCAGGCTCGGGGCCGCCAGGAGCCGCAGGAGCGCGAGGGCCCCGCCGGCCAGGGCGAACAGCGCCTTGACGGCCAGGATCCGCTCCAGGGTCCAGCTGCCGGGCGCGCCGGCCACCAGCAAGCGCTGCTCGAGGCCGGTCACCCGCCCCCGGGGGGTGTAGCGCCGGGCGAGCCCGGCGAGACGGGCGACGAGCGGCTCGAGGGTGCGCTCGCCCACGTCGCGCCGGAGCGTGGCGGCGCGCAGGTCGAAGTCCACCGGCCGGCGGACATCGCTGAGATCGACGCCGGCCCGGGCCGGCCGCGCCCCCGTCACCGCCCACCAGAGGGCGAGGACGGAGCCGAGCACGGCCGCGGAGCCGACGAGCAGGGACAGGTTCATCATCAGGTCTCCGTCAGAACTCGAGCCGGTTGAGCAGCTTCATCCAGAACCACCCGGCCACGAGGAGGACGCAGCCTCCGGCCGACATCAGCAGGCCGGGGCCTGACGTCAGCTGGGCGAAGGCGGGCGGGTTGATGAACTTCATCGCCAGGGCCACCACGACCGGCAGCGCGGTGAGGATGTAGCCCGAGAGGCGACCCTCGGCGGTGAGCGCCCGCATCTGCCGGTAGACGCGCTGGCGCTCCCGGATCGTCTCGGCCGTGTTCTCGAGGACGGCGGCGAGGTCGCCGCCGATGTCGCGGTTGATCTCGATGGCGCCGACCACCCACCCGAAGTCCGGGCTCTGCATGCGGTCGGCCAGGGCGCGGAGCGCCTCCGACAGGTCGCGCCCCACCCGGATCTCGAGCAGCACCCGCCGGAACTCGGTACGGGCGGGGTCGGCGGCTTCCTGGGCCACGCTATCGAGCGCTTGGAGCAGCGAGTAGCCCGAGCGAAGGGTGCTGGTCAGCAACTGGAGCGTGTCGGGCAGCATCTCGGCGAACTTCGCGCGGCGCCGCTCGGCCAGATGCCCGACGACGAGCCGGGCGGCCAGCGGCACCAGGACGGCCAGGACGATGCCGCCGAGCAGGCCGGCGACCGTGAGTCCGGCCAGGCCGGCGACCAGCGTGGCGATGCCGGCCAGCACGATGAACTCGCCCGGCCGCAGGGAGATGCTGGCCGACTCCAGGGCGGCGGCCAGGGTGCGGCGCTGGTTGTGCCGCTCCAGGTAGCCGTCGGCCGCCGCGGTCATGCGGTCGGACAGGTGCGAGATGCTCGGGCGGCTGGTCAGACTCCGCTGCAAGCCGAGCTGGGCCCGGGCGCGGCGGCTGCGGCGATCGACCGACAGGCCGACCACGCCGAACAGGAGCAGCGCACCGAAGATGGCGGCGGCGCCGACGACGAGGGCGGTCTGCCCCGGCTCCAGCCCGGTGGGGTCCGCCCTCCCAGCCGGGCTGGAGCTCGGAGATGTGGTGGCCGGCGGCGTGGCCGCGGCCGGAAGGTCGACGTCGGTGGTGGCTTCCAGCACCCCGGCCCCGGTCGCCACCTGTACGGTCAGGGGCACGGAGCCGTGGCTCGACGTCTCGTAGGTGATGCGGTACTGGTTGGTGAGGCTGGCGGCCGCGGTGCGGTAGAGGCCGGCCAAGGCGGCGGGGTCGGCGACCGACGACACGCTGCCCCCGCCGGCCGCGGCGAGCCGCGCCAGCGCCTCGGCGTTGCTCTCGCCGGTGACGAGCTCGATGACGTTCGTCCGCACTCCGGCCGCCGCCGCCTGGTCGAGGGTGGTGGTGCTCGCCGTGTCGCCCCCGTCGGACAGCAGGACGATCGCCCGGTCCCGGGCGTCGGCCGTGAACTGGCTGCTGGCGAAGGCGACCGCGTCGTACAGCGCGGTCTCGCCCGACGCCGCCAGCCGGCCGACGGCGGACGCGAGCTGGGCCCGGTCGGTGGTCGGAGCGGCGACGAGCGAGGGCTGCGACCCGAAGGCCACGACGCCCACGCGCACGTCGGGGGGGAGCACGGTGAGGAACTCGTCGGCCGCGGCCCGCGCCGCCTCGATGGGCGCTCCCACCATGCTGCCGGACGTGTCCACCACGAGCAGGATCTCGAGGCTGGACGTCGGCACCCGTTGCACGGTGTGGTCGACCGGCTCGCCGTCCTCGGTCACCGCGAAGGCGGACGCCGGGTAGCCCGCGCCGCCCAGGCCCGGGGGCGCGGTGACGACGGCGGTGACGTCGGGGTAGCCGGCAGCGTCCACCGACGTGATCTCGAGCCCGTCCGCTTCCTGGGCACGGGCCGGCGCCGCCGCCAGCAGGGCGGCGGCAACGAGCGCCCCCAGGACAATGGTTGCCTTGCGCATCGGGCTCACTGCCGCGCCGCGAGGAAGAGGTCGGTCTCGCCGAACATCTCGGCCGGCAGGGGGATGCCGAGCTCGCCGAGGTGTTCCGAGAAGGAGGGACGGATGCCGGTGGGTCGGACCCGGCCCAGGACGCGCCCGTCGGGACCGATGCCGCCGGAGTGGTCGAACGCGTAGAGGTCGGACAGGGTGATGATCTCGCCCTCCATGCCGACCACCTCCGACACCTGTGACACCCGCCGGCTGCCATCGCGGAAGCGCTGGAGGTGGATGATCAGGTGGACGGCGGACGCGACCTGCTCCCGGATGGCCCGGGTGGGCAGGTCGAAGCCGGCCATCAGCACCATCGTCTCCAACCGTGACAGCGCGTCCCGGGGGGTGTTGGCGTGGACGGTCGAGATCGATCCGTCGTGGCCGGTGTTCATCGCCTGGAGCATGTCGAGGGCCTCGGCCCCGCGGACCTCGCCGACGATGATCCGGTCGGGCCGCATGCGCAACGAGTTGCGGACCAGGTCACGGATCGTGACCTCGCCTCGGCCTTCCACGTTGGGGGGACGGCTCTCGAGGCGGACCACATGGCGCTGCCGGAGCTGGAGCTCCACCGCGTCCTCGATCGTGACGATGCGCTCGGTGTCGGGCACGAACGACGACAGCACGTTGAGCAGCGTCGTCTTGCCGGTGCCGGTCCCGCCGGACACGAGGACGTTCAGCCCGCCGCGGACGCACGCCGAGATCAGCTCGGCCAGCGCCGGCGTGAGGGTCCCGAGCCCGATGAGGTCGTCGACCTGAAGCGGGTCGCGGGAGAACTTCCGGATGGTCAGCATGGGGCCGTCGACGGCCAGCGGCGGGATCACGGCGTTGACCCGGGACCCGTCGGCCAGGCGGGCGTCGACCATGGGCGACGACTCGTCGATGCGCCGCCCCACCTGGGCGACGATGCGCTCGATGACCCGCCGGAGATGGTCGGCGGAGAGGAAGCGGGCGTCGGTCGGCTCGATCACCCCGTGGCGTTCGACGTAGATGGGGTCGGTGGCGTTGACCATCACCTCGGAGATCGTGGGGTCGTCGAGGAACCGCTCGATGGGACCGAGGCCCACGACGTCGTCCATGATCTCCTCGACCAGCTGCTGCCGCTCCTCGGGCGACAGGAGCGTGGGCGCGGCTGTCATCAGGTCGCTGATCTCCTGGGCCACGTAGGCGTGGAGCTGGTCCTGGCTCAGGGTCGAGTCGAACAGCCGCAGGCCGAGCCGGGCGAACAACGCCTCGTGGGCCCGGGTCTTCATCTCGTTCACGGCGTCGACGGCGGCCGGCTCGGCCGCCGGACGGGGCGCGAAGTCGAGGGCCGAGCGCTCGGGGACGGACTCGGTCTGCTCGCGCAGTCTCTCGGACAGCTTCATCGGTCCTTCCTCCGCCGGAGGAACCCGGACCGGGGCTCGGGTGCGGCTTCGGTTGCGTCGGCGTCCACGAAGCGGTGCGTGAACGTCGTCAGCTCGCGCGCGGCCTGCGACTTCGGATCCTCGATGACGATCGGGCTCCCCTGGTTCATCGAGAACGGGATCGCCCGTGAACTGGGGACCGCCGTGTCGATCCTCATCCCGAGGGCCGCCTCGACGTCGGACGGGTCGATCCCCACCCGGGCGTCGGAGCGGTTGAGCACGAAGTGGCGCGACCGGGGCAGCAGCCCGACGCGATCGAGGGCGTCGAGCGACTTGCCCAGGTTGCGGATGCTGGACACGTCGAGGCTCGAGACGAGCACGACGTCGGTGGCCAGCTCGAGCACGGCGAGCGTGCGCTCGTCGAGCCCGGCCGGCGTGTCGACGACGACGTAGGCGACGTCGCGGGCGAGCAGCTCGACGATGCGGCGCGCGACCTCGTCGGTCACGGACTCGCCTTCTTCGGGCGACTCCGCACCGCAGAGCACGTAGGCACCGGACGGCTCGTGGCGGGTCAGGAAGACCTTCAGGGTCGTGGCATCGAGCGTGGGCGCCGCCGCCAGCTGGCCGATCGTGTGCTCAGCCACCAGCCCGAAGGCGTAGCCGGCGTCACCGAACTGCACGTCGAGGTCCACGAGGGCCACTGCGCCCCCGCCGTCGCGGGCGAGAGCGGCGGTGAGGTTGGAGGCCACCATCGTCTTGCCCGATCCCCCCTTGGGGGAGAGCACGACGATGACCCGCCCCGACTTGGGAGGCGGAGGCGGAGGCGGAGGGGGCGGGGGCCACCCGCTCTCTCGCAGCCTGGCGGTCCACGCGACGGCCCGCCCCAGCGCCGGCTCCAGCTCGACGTCGACGAGGTGAGGATCGACGATGTCACGCACCCCGGCGCGAACTGCATCGCGCCAGAGATCGTTCGACGGGTTCGCCACCAGCACGACCGACATCTCGGCGCGGTGATCGCGGTCGGCGACCGTCGCCACCTCGATGGCGAGATCCAGGGGCACATCGTCGCCGATGCAGACCACGGATGCGGTCTCGGCGCCGACCTCGGACACGATGCGCTCGGCGTTGAACGGCTGGCCGTTGCGCCACGGCTGGAGGACCAGGGCCTGGTCGGCTCCGGTCACGGAGCGGACCCGCTCGACCAGCTCGTGGCTCTCGGTGACAAGCGCGACGGTCACGGCAGCACCCCCGGCCCGTACACCTCGCCCAGGGTGATGACCCCGGTGCCGGACTCGTCGGCGTCCGCGTTCTCGGCGGTCAGCCAGATGTGGCCGAACTCGGCGGCGAACACGACCTGCTCGACCTGCGGGGAGGACAGGGCCAGGGTCACGAGCACCTGGTTGGTGGGCGCCGGCTCAGCCTCCGTCTCGTCGTCGGCGCTCTCGTCGCCGTCCTCGTTCGTGCTCGGGGCTTCACCCTCGGCGAACTGGACCGCGGTCACGAGCACCTTGTGGAACGTGAGGTGGGTCATGTTGGCCGACTGGTTGTCCGTGTCGGGCAGGTCGAACGGCTCGAAGGAGAGCACGACGCCGACCGTGTCGCCGACGTTGAGCGCGCCGCCCACGGCCCGGGTGGGGTCGAGGGAGACGGTCAGCTCCTGGAGCCCGGCCGGGACGGTGGCCCGGCTGAGCCGGTTGGCCGACACCAGCCGGCTGTTGAGCAGCTGCTCGCCTGCCTGGAGGTCGACGGCGGCGACGAGATCGTCGCCGAGCCCGTCGAGGTCGGTGACGGCGTCAGCGGCCACGACCTTCGCCGGCACCCGGCTCACGTCGACCGAGTCCGTGATGTCTGCGACGGGGGTGCCCTTCGGGATGGTCTCGCTGACCACGTACACATCGACGAGCGCCTCGCCGGCGACGGCCTCGTTCTTGGCCGACTGCACGTAGGCGACGAGGGCCGTCGTACCGATGCCCGCCAGCACCAGTGCGGCCAGGAAGCCGAGGATCTTGCGATTCATGGGGAGGGTGTCCTTGTCAGGGTGTGGAGGGGGAGGGGTTCGCTAGCCGACCATCTGCACGGCGTGGGCGCCGTAGTCATCGCCGGGACCGATCTCGCCCGGCGTGGCGACCTGGGTGAACTCGCCGCAGAGGTAGACGGTGCCGCCCTTCGGCTTGGGCCCACACGGGTAGCCGTTGTGCCACTCGTTGCCGGGGAATCGGTAGCCGTGCACGCGGAAGCCGGCGAAGCCGGCGACGTGGTACCTGCCGTTCGAGCCGTTGAGGTCGTTGGTGTCGTCGTAGATGGGGACCAGCACCTCGCGGTTCTGCCAGTCCGACGGCTGGCAGACGTTCGGCACCCCGTTGCCGGTCTTGTCGTTGACCCAGCCGTCGGCAGTGACCTCGACGCCGCACGTGCCCGACGGGGCGAGCCAGCCGAAGCCGCCGGGGAGGTCCGCCCCGGACGGGCCTGCCTTGCAGGTCCCGGCGTCGCTGGTGTCGTGGAAGTAGATGTAGTTCAGCCCGTGCGGGAAGGTCCCGGTCTGGACGTTGCCCCCGAGCTCGTTGTACTCGCACTTGGAGAACGTGAGGGGCAGTGTGGTCGCCTTGCCCATGGAGCCCCAGGCCGCCACCGCGTCGGCGCCGGAGGTCCCGGTGTCATGACCGAGAATCGGGGCGAAGACGAAGTCGACCTGGTCGTCGTCGGGGGTGACGGTGTCGACCTTCACCCAGTTGGGGAAGTCGGGGTCGTGGGCCGGGGGGTCGTCGCAGTCGGTGTCGGTGAGCCCCGACGAGACGGACCCGCAGACCTCGTCGACCCCCGCCTTGCCGTCCTTGGCATTGTCGTTGGCATAGGTCTGGGCGATGGGCGTCTCGTCGCAGTCGCCGTCAGCGCAGTCCTGGGCCACCGCCAGGGCGGCGGCGTCGGCTCCGTTCTGGAGCTCGCGGCGCTCGACGTAGAGCTGGCCGACGTCGATGACGAGGGCGCCCATGCCGAGCAGGGCGACCATCATGACCGCCACCACGACGAGCACCGCGCCGGAGTCGTCCCGGCGGATCCGGGATCGGATCAGAGACCGCATCGCATCACTCCGCTCGCCTCGAGGTCGATGGACCCGAACGGCAGAGCGAGAAACGAGTACTCCTCGGTGATCGTGACCTTGGCCTTGCCGTCGCCCGTCGCCGGGCAGGGGTTCTGGCCGATGCTGTCGATGTCCACCGACGGGGCGCCGTCGCGGGTCGCGCTCACCACCTCGGTCGACGTGTGGCGCAGGGCCAGCTCCCGGGCGCCCTCGCGGGCGGCCGCCTGGATCGACACCTGGGTGTTGTAGGCCCGGCCGAACTCGATGATGCCCAGCAGGATCAGCAGCAGGACCGGGACGACGATGGCGAACTCCACCATCGCCGCACCCCGGTCGTCACGCTTGAGTCTGGACATGTTCGAGCTCCTCCGAGCTTCGGGCGCAAGACCTGGGCCGGTGGGAGCGGGCATCGTCGGACGCCCGCTCCCACCAGTCCCTGCGCTTGCTGCAGAGTCAGCCGAGCTGGTCGACGACGTCCTGGAAGAGGCCGTTGATCGCGCCGCCGAGGATGAAGACGGTGGCCATGACGAGGACGGCGATGCCGGCGATGAGGATGCCGTACTCGACCATCGCGGCGCCCTTGTCGTCCTCGCGCCGGGTGGCGACGAAGGTCTGGATGTACTGGATGAGGCTCATCATTTGGGAGGTGATCTCCTGATTCCGCACCTCCGCCCGTTGCGGAGGAGATCGTTCGAGTCTGAGTGGCCGCGTGCCGATCCTCTTCCTCACGATTGATGAAATCGTGGGGCCGGGGATCAGAACGGGGCGGGAAGGTCGTAGAGCGCGACGACCGCACCGCCCAGCGCCCACACGGCGGCGGCTACGGCCACGGCGATGCCCACGGCCAGCAGGCCGTACTCGGCCATGGCGGCGCCCTTGTCGTCCTTGCGGATGCGCGCAGCCAGCCGGTGAATGAGGGTGAAGACGTTCATCGGACGCTCCGGTCAGAGTCGAGCCGTCAGCATCCGCCGGCCCCGGCCGGTCGTCGTCATCACGATTGAGGAATTCGGGAGAGTTCCCGATTCTCGGCATCGTCGAGCGGCCCGGTCCAGCCGGCCCGGTTGGCGGTGGCGACGGCGGCGAGCTGCGAGCGGACACCGAGCTTGCGCAGGATCGCTTGGACCTGGGAGCGCACGGTGGTCACCGCCACGAACTGACCCTCGGCGATCTCGTCGGCGGACAGCCCGTCGATGAGCGCGCCCAGCACCCGCTGCTCGCGGCGGGTCAGACTCTCGAATGGTGATCGGGACCGCTCGAGGCTGGCCCGGTGCACCCTCAGGTCGTCCAGCATCTCGTGCCGCTGGGCGACCCCGACGAGCGGCCGTCCGGCGAGGGCGTCGTCGATCAGGGCGACGACTTCGTCGAGGAACGCGCCCTTGCCGATCCAGCCGTCGGCCCCCGCCTCGAGGCAGGCAGCCAGCAGGAGGCGGTCGGTCTCGCCGGTCAGCATCACCACCGTCTGGCTCATGGCACGCAGGGGACCGATCAGGTCGCGGCCGTTGCCCAGCTCACCGAGGTGGAGGTCGAGCAGCACGCACGCGGGCTCGAAGGCCCGCGCGCTCTCGAGCACCGCGTCGGCGGTCGGCCCGTTGGCGACCTGGACCTCCCACCCCCCTGACCGCAGGGCCAGCTGGAGCCCGACGGCGAGGAGGGGATGGTCGTCGACGATGAGGATCCGGTGCACTAGGAGGACTCGTCCCCGGCGGCTTGTGCCGGACCGATGACGCGGGCCAGGCGCACGATGAACGAGCATCCGCCTCCGGGTCGCGGGCGGACTTCGACCGATCCCCCCTGCCGCGCCATCAAGCGGCGGGCGACGAACAGCCCGAGCCCCGATCCGCGACTGGCAGGGCCGCGGGTCGTGCGCTCGAACACAGGCTCGCGGAGGGCCTCGGGAATGCCGGGGCCGCGATCCTCGACGTACAGCGCGATCTCCCCTTCGCCCGGTTCGACTCGAAGCTCGACCGCCGACCCGCGCGCGTGGCAGCGGGCATTGGTCAGCAGGGACAGGACGACCTGGGCCGTGCTCTCGGGGACGCCTTCGACGTCGAGCCCCGCCGGGATGTCGGCCCGCACCGTGAGCCCGTCGGCGCGGGCGCAGCTCACCACCGGCATGATGGCCTCGCGGAGGTCGAACGACGTCGTCCGGCGGGCCGCGTCCTCGACGAGGGACCGCAGCCGCCGGATCTCGGCCACCAGCCCCGCGGAGAGCGCCCTCTGCTCCGCGGTGCTGAGCCCGCGATCGGGTTGGCTGAGGCATTGGGCAGCTGCTTCGATGCCAAGCAGGGCGGTCCGCGCCTCGTGCCGGTGCTCATGGTGGATCTCGTGGACGGCGCGGGCTCGCGAGGCCGCGAGGGCGGCGACGGCGACGGCGTGCCGGGCTTCGAGCTGTTCGGCGTCACGGTTCCGCTGAAGTTCCAGGGACGTGCCGTACAGACCGACGGCGACGGCGGCCGCCGTCATCAGCCAGGCGGCGAGGTGCGCCATGTCCGCCCCGACCACCTCGATGGCGTAGGCGGCGGCGACGCCGGCCACGGCGAGCCCCGACCATGACAGGAGCTGATCGGATCGGCGCCGGCTGGCACCGGCATGGATGACGGCCACCAGACCGAACGCCGAGGCGAGCGCGATGGACGTGGCGGGCCCGGCCAGCGGCATGGCGCTCCCGGCGTCGAGGGCCGGCGTGCGGGCCCCCGGCACGGCCAGGGCGACCGCCACGCCGGCGGTCATCGCCAGGACGGCCCCCATCACCAACCCGACGCTCCGGACAGTGAGCCGGGCCGAGGTGCGCGCCGCGACCGTCAGCACGGCGATGGCCGGGATGCCCGCGAGGGCGGCCGCGGGCCGGGCCTCCTCGAGCACGGCTGACTCGGTCAGCCCGGGGAGGACCACACCGACCACGACGGGTACGGCGGCCAGGCTGAGGGCGGCTGCAGCCAGGTACACCGACCTCGCATCCGCGGTGAGGCGCCACGCCAGCACGTCGAGCCACGCGCTGGCGAACAGCAGCGTGGCCACCAGCGACGCGCCCACCACGGCGAGGACATCGGCGTCGGTGCTGCCGGCGGCGAGCCGGCTGACGGGGATCAGGACGGCGGCGAGGACCGCCAGGACGCAGCCCGCGGCCCGGAGCCGAGGAACCGGGGCCGGGGCCGCGGCCGGCATCGACCCCGCTAACCCGGGGCCGTGCCCGATGTTTTCAGTCACTCTCATGCACTCTCCGTCGCCGCCTCTGCCCGGCTCTCGCCGGCCACTCTCAGAGAGGGTCGGGGCGGCCACCTATGACGCTGGCGCGCCGGGATAGCTGCGGGACGTCCAGCCTTGGGCTCGGTGGGAGGATGCTCCCGGGCTCAGCGGACCCGGGCGATGAACCGGGCGACCAGGTTCTCGAGCCGCTCCTGGCCGCCCGAGGTGCGGCTGGGCTCGCCGCGGTCGAAGGCTCGCTCGTGGAGGGCCGACAGGTCGGTCGTGCCGGCGACGATGGCCTGGCCGAGCTCGCCGTCCCACCCGGCGTAGCGGGTGGCCCGCTCGGCGTCGAGGTCGCCGGCGTCGAGGATGGCGGCCGCCACGAGCAGGGCTCGGGCCAGCGTGTCCATCCCGCCGATGTGGCCGTGGAACAGGTCGGTGCGGTCGATCGACTGGCGGCGCAGCTTGGCGTCGAAGTTGAACCCGCCGGTCGTGAACCCGCCGGCGCGCAGGATCTCCAGCATGCCGAGGGTCATCTGCTCGACCGAGGTCGGGAACCGGTCGAGGTCCCAGCCCAGCCGGTCGTCGCCGGCGTTGGCATCGATCGAGCCGAAGATCCCGGCGCGCGCGGCCACCGCCACCTCGTGGGCGAAGTCGTGACCCGACAGGGTGGCGTGGTTGACCTCGATGTTGACCTTGATCTCCGTGTCGAGGCCGTAACGCTGCAGGAAGGCGTGGACCGCGGCTACGTCGTAGTCGTACTGATGCTTGGCCGGCTCGAAGGGCTTGGGCTCGATGAGGATGGCGCCGTCGAAGCCGATGCGGTGCTTGTGCTCGACGACGAGGGACAGGAACCGCCCGAGCTGGTCCAGCTCGCGGCGCAGGTCGGTGTTGAGCAGCGTGTCGTAGCCTTCGCGCCCGCCCCACAGCACGTAGTTCTCGCCCCCGAGGCGGTGCGTCGCCTCCAGGCAGTGGGCCACCTGCGCGGCCGCGTAGGCGAAGACCTCGGGATCGGGGTTGGTGGCGGCGCCGGCCTGGTAGCGGGGGTTGGTGAAGAGGTTGGCGGTGCCCCACAGGGGCGTGATGCCGGTGCGCTCCTGGTGCTCGGCGGCCCGATCGACCATCTCGTCGAGCAACGCCGCCGACTCCTTGAACGAGCTGCCCTCGGGAGCGATGTCGCGGTCGTGGAAGCAGTAGTAGGGCACGCCGAGCTTGGCGAAGAACTCGAAGGCCGCGTCCATCTTCCGGCGCGCCGCCTCCATCGGGTCGGCGGCGGGCGCGAAGGTGGGATGCCAGGGGCGGTCGAGCGTGCCCGCGCCGAAGATGTCGAAGCCGTCCCAGGCGAACGAGTGCCAGTAGCACGCCGCGAACCGGAGGTGGTCCTCCATCCTCCGGCCGGAGACGAGGCGGTCGGCGTCGTACCAGTGGAAGGCCAGCGGCTCGTCGCTGTCGGGGCCCACGTACGGGATCCGCTCGGCGACGTCGGTGAAGAACTCGGCCATGGCTAGCCCTCCTGGCACTCAGGTGACGGTCACGGTGCCGTCGTAAGTCTTGTCCGGTGGCCGGCCGGCCGCGTCGGCCACCACCTCGACGCAGCCCAGGGCCACGAGGTCGGCCGACGAGGTGCCGACCAGGACGTCGAGGCGGCCGGGCTCGACCACGTAGGCGAGGTCCCGGTCGTAGAAGCCGAGCTGGCCGACCGGGGTCTCGAACGTGACCGTACGGGACTCGCCGGGGGCCAGCGACACGCGCACGAACGACGCCAGCTCCAGCACCGGGCGGGTCACGCTCGCCACCGGGTCGCGCACGTAGAGCTGGACGACCTCGTCGCCGGCGCGCCTGCCCGTGTTGGTGACGGTGACCGTCGTGGTGATCGGGTCGTGCCACGACACCTCGGTGCGGTCCAAAGCGGCGCCGGACAGCGCGAAGGTCGTGTAGCCGATCCCGTGGCCGAAGGGGTACATCGGGGCGGCGGGAGCATCGACGTAGTCGCCCTTCCAGTGCGACCGCCCGCCGGAGATCTTGTGGCCGTAGTACACGGGGATCTGGCCGGCCGAGTGGGGATAGGAGATCGGCAGCTTGCCGCCCGGCCCCGCGTCGCCGGCCAGGACCTCGGCCACCGCGGCCCCGCCCTCCTGGCCCGGGAGCCATGCCATCAGCACCGCGGCGCACCGCTCGTGCAGCCAGGCGCTCCCGAGGGGGCGGCCGGCCACCAGGACGAGCACGACCGGGGTCCCGGTCTCCAGCACCGCCCGCACCAGCGACTCCTGCACGCCCGGCAGGTCCAACGACGCGGCGTCACGGCTCTCGCCCGTGGTGCAGTCGTCGGTGAGCCCGGCCTTGTCGCCCATCACCATCACCGCGACGTCGGACGCGGCCGCGAGCTCGACCGCCGCAGCGAAGCCGGCCCGGGAGCCGTCGGTGACGCCGCACCCGGGCGCGTGGACCACGCCCGGGCCGAAGCGGGCGGCCAGCGCGCCGGCGATGGTCGTGGCAGCGACGTCGACGGAGTCGGGCCGGCGGCGAGCGTCCAGCGGCATCGAGAACACGTTCTTCCCGCTCAGGAGCACCTCCTCGAGCGACTCGACGTGCGCCGGGTAGGTGTAGTCGCCGAAGAGGTGGCGGGCGGTGTCGGCATTGGGCCCGATGACGGCGATGCGACCGCCGCTGAGCGGAAGGGCCCCGTCGTTGCGCAGCAGCACCAGGGACTTGCGGGCGATCGTGCGGGCGAGCCGCCGGTCGCCGGGCGTGTCGACGGCCACCGCGGCCCGCTCGGGGTCGACGTAGGGCCGCTCGAACAGGCCCAGCTCGAACTTGGCGGTGAGGACGCGCGCCACCGCGGCGTCGATCGTGGCTTCGGCCACGCGGCCCGCCCGCGCCGCCCGCAGCAGGGGGTCTCCGTAGCAGTCGGTGCCGGGCAGCTCGACGTCGAGCCCGGCCTCCAGGGCCAGCACGGCAGCGGCCTCCGCGTCGACGGCCAGGTGGTGGTACTCGGCGAGCTGGCGGATCGAGAAGTAGTCGGAGACGACGCAGCCTTCGAAGCCCCACTCGTCGCGCAGCACTCCGGTCAGCAGGCTGCGGTCGGCGGCCACCGGCACCCCGTCGAGCTCGTTGTAGGCATGCATCACCGCCCGCACGCCCGCGGCCCGCACCACCGCCTCGAACGGGCGCAGGTGGACCTCGCGCAGCTCACGGGGCCCGATGTGCGGGGGCGCCCAGTTGAGCCCGCCCTCCGAGGCCCCGTAGCCGACGAAGTGCTTCGCCGTCGCGATCACCCCGATGCCGAGGTCGTCGCCCTGGAGGCCGCGGACGAAGGCGACGCCCATGCGCGACACGAGGTACGGGTCCTCGCCGAAGGTTTCCTCGGTGCGCCCCCAGCGGGGATCGCGGCACACGTCGAGCACCGGCGACAGGCCCTGGTGGGCGCCCGTGGCCCGCATCTGGGCGCGCACGGCGCCGGCGAGCTCGGCGGCCAGGGACGGCTCCCAGGTGCTGGCGAGGCCGATGGCCTGGGGGAAGATCGTCGATCCCCGGGCCATGACCCCCGAGCAGATCTCCTCGTGCACGATCGCGGGGATGCCGAGCCGGGTCGAGGAGACCAGGTGGCGCTGGATGGCGTTCGCCAGCCTGGCGGCCTCCTCGGCGGCCAGGCTGCTGGCGCCGGAGATCCGCGTGACCTGGCCCAGCCCGTGGCGGAGCAGGTCGGGGGCCGCGGCGTCGAGCCGAGGACCGTCGGCGAGCTGGAACACCCAGGCGCTGCCGAGCTGGGCGACCTTCTCCTCCAGGCTCATGCGCGCCAGCAGGTCGGCCACCCGCTCGCCGACCCCCAGCGAGGGATCCCGGTAGGCGGCGGCGGTGTCGAGGCCGGTCACCGGGGTGGCACCCCGGTGGACTGCCGGACGACGAGGCGGGTCGGCAGCGTGATCTGCTGAGTCAGCCCGGTCTCGCCCTCGATGACGGCGATCAGGAGCTCGACCGCCCGGCGGCCCATCTCCTGGATCGACTGGTCGATCGTCGTCAACGGTGGCTCGATGAGCGCGGACTCCGGGATGTTGTCGAAGCCGACGACGGATACGTCGCGGGGGATGGCGAGGCCGAGGGTGCGGGCGAC
>Ga0111538_10006811_pt1 | contig 15427 bp, 15 predicted proteins | sample SoiMethybrSBSTD1_FD_79669 | JGI IMG/M metagenome (GOLD analysis project Ga0111538, IMG submission 79669) | Bulk soil microbial communities from a Populus tree surrounding site in Tennessee, USA - Soil MetaG P. TD hybrid SBSTD1 (version 2)... | ecosystem: Environmental > Terrestrial > Soil >...
CTCTAGCGGGTAGTTCGACATGATCCGCTTGGCCTGCTCGAAGGCAGGCGCGGTGAAGCCCGACATGGCCAGCGGCAGCGCGTGGGCGGTCATGCCGCGCTCGTCGTCCTCGCTGCCGGCCGGGCGGCGCGGGGCGGGCGGAAGCGGCGCGCTCATCAGCCAGGGCTTGCGCGGCGGGCCGAGCCGGTCGAGCGCGGCGCCCACCTGTCCGCGCGGCGCGATCTCGAGCCACTCGGCGTGGGTGGTGGCCGACCGCGGCCCGGCGATGCGCCGCGTGCGCGCCGCCGCGTGGCCGCTGCCCGCCGCGGGGCTGCCGCCCTTGCGCGTGGTCTCGATCGCGATGCGCCGCGGGGCCTTGAACCCCTCCTTCTTCATGTACTCGATCGGAGTACAGCCGCCGATCGACACCTTGTTGAAGCGGAAGCCGTACGAGAACGCACACGCGAGCTTGCCGTCGATGAACAGGGGCGAGCCGGACATCCCCTGCCAGAAACCCGTCACCTCGAGCTTCTTGTCGGCCGACTTCACCAGGATGATGTCCATCTTGGGCAGGAAGTTCTTGGTCACACCGATGACCTCGAACTCGAACCTTTCGGGGACGGTCCCCTGCATGGTGGTGAGCCCGTAGCCCTTCTGACCCCGCCTGACCTGTGACAGGGGAAAGATGTCGACGGTGTGCGATCCAGCGGTTGCGACGGCCGCAGGCAACAGGACGCCTGCCACCGCCGCCGACGTCGCCAGAGCGACGCAGAGCGACTTCCGACCCATGAATGTCAGGATAGCTAGAACAGTGGGTCGAGGCCACCAACCCGCTGAGCCCGGCTGCAAGAGATACGCGGACTCAGACGTGAAGATGATGCGCCGCTGTGTCGAGGCTTCGACTGACGGCGTGGCGAAACTCTGACAGGTCTTGCCCACAATTACACCTAATTTCAGGTCCTTGCGACCGGCGACTCCGGTTCTGGCGAACGGCACGCCGCCTGCAACCCTCCCGCTCCGACCGCCAGTCAATGGCAGAAGGAGAAGGGGATGAGCACCTACGTCGAGACCTGGAAAGGCATCGCCCACGCCCTCGGTCGCTCGGAGAGATGGTGCCGCTACATGGCGCAGCGCATCGACGATCCTCTCCCGGTGTTCAAGGTCGGTGGCATCGTCAGGCTGAACGGCGACGACCTGGCCGACTGGCTGGTTCGCCAGCGCGACCGCTCACTCACGCAGCCCGCCGCCGAGCGGCCCGAGCTCAAGCTGATCGCGTAGCGGGAAAAGCAAGTGTGTTATAGGGTCGGCGATGTCCCGACCCTTGAAGGAGCTGACCGGCCCGGTCCGGGCGCTGTTCAGTGATCTCGACGGGACGCTGTCGACGGCAGGACGGGTGGAGGCCGCGACCTACGCCGCGCTCGAGCGCCTGGGCGGGGTCGGAGTTCCGGTGGTTCTGGTCACCGGGCGGCCGGCAGGATGGGGCCAGGCGATCGCCACGCTGGTCCCGTTCGCCGCGGTGGTGGCGGAGAACGGCGGCGTCACGTTCTTTCGCAGCGGCGATGACGACTCGCTGCAGAAGATCTACGGCGTGCCCGCCGCCTCGGTGCCCGAATGGCGCCGCCGCATGCAGATGGCCGCGGTCGAGGTCATGAAGGAGATCCCGCAGGCGCGCCTGTCGGCCGACAGCAAGTACCGCGAGGTGGATCTCGCCATCGACTGGAACGAGGAGGTCCACCTCTCGCGCGAGGAGTCGCTCAAGGTGGTGCAGATGCTGCGCGAGCGCGGCTTCGCCGCGGTCCGCTCCTCGGTGCACGTGAACTTCGGCCCGCCGACCTTCGACAAGCTCAGCGCCTGCAAGGTGGTGGTGGCCAAGGTGCTGGGCGGCGACGCCGCCGACCTGTCACCCTACGTCTACGTCGGCGACGCGCTCAACGACGCCCCGATGTTCGCCGGCTTCGAGCGCTCGGTCGGAGTGGCCAACATCCGCCGCTGGTGGGACGAGCTGACCCACAAGCCGAACTTCATCACCGAGGGCGAAGAGGGCGCGGGCCTCCGCGAGGTGATCAAGCACGTCCTCGCCCTCGCCCGCTAGGGTTGCCGCGATCAGTCGGGCGCCGCACCGCCCAGCTCGACCGCCGGGAACATCGAGGCGGTCTCCATCGCCTGGTCCATGGCGCCGTCGCCGAGCGAGAACGACTTCTTCGCCTGCTGGAGGAAGCGCACCTCGCGCCAGTCGGTGCGGCCGTCGGACCGGGCGATGATCATCATGTACACGGTCGTCCAGTAGCGGTCGGCCGGCGCGGTGATGTGGCTGGCGATCTTCTCCAGCTCCTGGCCGACTTCCTTGCCCTTGATCCGGTCGAACGAGCGGGCGATGGCGGCGTCGAGCTCATCGCGGCTGAGGACCGCCATGTCGGGGATGTTGCGCAGCACGGCGCGGACACCGGCCATCTCGTCGTCGTGCACCTCACCGTCGGCTGCCGCCATCAGCGCCATGCACTCGACGAACCAGGGCATCATCTCGCGCATCGCCGAGGCCTTCTCCTCGACCGTGCGCAGGCCGCTCTGCTGCCGCACCGACTCGAACAGCTCGCGGGCGTCCGAGTCCTCGAGGCCGAGCGCGTGCTGCAGCTCGTCGAGGTAGTTGATCTCCGCCTCGGGCAGGTCGGCGTCGGAGACGCACACCTCGCAGGCCATGGCGTAGGCGGTGAGCCGGTGGCCGCGGCTGGGCAGCCCCTTGGCGATCGCCTCGGCCCGCTTGCGCCCGCCGCCGCTCTCGCGGATGGCGTCGGCCGCCAGATCGACCAGGCGCGAACGCTCGGCCGAGGTGAGCCCGTCGAACAGCTCGTGCTCCTCGAGGTTCCGCTCGAGGACGTTCATCTCCTCCTCGGTGACGTCGCCGTCGGCCTCCATCGCGCCCAGCATCGCCTCGATGATGAAGCGGCGCGGGTCGTCGGTCGTGATCTCGCCGCTGAACATCTTGCGCAAAAAGCTCATGGTGTTCTCCCTGGTGGCTCTGGGTCGCTCTGGGTCGCTCTGGCTATGGCTCGTCACGATTCGCGCGGCGGATCACCCGCGGCGCGGAGGAAGGCGAAGTAGCGGTTGGGCAGGTCGTCGAACTCGAGCTCGCCGCTGCACGAGACGCAGCGCAGGACCGGCGGGGTGACGTTGCCCCCCTCGCGCAGGAGCGCGCGGGTCTCGAGCAGCCGGAGGTCGTCCCGCTCGCAGGTGGTGCAGTGGTAGGGCGCCTCGAGCGACAGCACCCGGCCGCTGCCGATCACCATCGGCACCATCGCCGCCTGGGAGGCGAAGGCGATCGAGCAGTGGCGGAAGGCGTACTCCTTGCCATCGAGCGTGCTGATGACGTCGCTCCAGGCCTTCACTCCGGCCGAGCTGACGTAGCGGACGCCGGCCATGTCGAAGATGATCCGCTGCTCGTTGCGCAGCCGCATGGCGAGCGGCCCGAGGTCGACCGCCTCGGTGATGTCGCCCTGCACCACCACGATCACGGCGCCGCCCAGCTCGTCGTCGCCCGAGGACTGCAGGACGTCGAAGAGCGACAGCTGCTCGAGCAGGAGCCGGGTGCGGATCGGGATGTCCTCGATCAGCTCGATGCCGGCGACGAAGCCGGCCTCGCCGTCGGCCGCGCGGCACCAGGCCACCCGGCCGGACAGGTCGCACTGCGTGTTGCCGTGCCGGATGCGCGCGGTCATCTCCTGGCCAGGCTCGATCGCGCGCGACAGCCGGACCCCGAGCCCCTTCTGGCTGGCGTTCACGATGGTGCCGCGCGTCTGCTCGACCCGCCCTTCGAGCACGATGTTGAGGTCGATGCCGACCCGCGGCGTGCGGCGCAGCGGCAGACCTGCCACCTGCGCGATGTGATGGTAGAAGTCCTCGCTGGCGATCGGCAGCGCCAGCACGTCGTCGCAGCGCGAGGACTCGACCCCGTCCAGCTCCGGACGCGTGATGATCTGCGAGAGCAGGAGGATGACGTGGGTGCGGGCGAGCGCCGGATCGTCCTTGATCTGGCGGCAGACCCGGAATCCGTTCTCGCCGTCCAGATTGGCGTCGAGCAGGACCAGGTCCGGCCGGGTGCGGCGCACCAGGGCGAGCAGCTCGGCCGCGCCGGTCTCCACCTTGTGCTCGAGCGCGAGCCGGCGGAACGGAGCGCTGCCCAGGTGGCGGAACACCTCGACGTTGTTGCTGGTCACGAGCCGCAGCATTCCCCCCTCGCGACTGACTGGTTTCGCACGGGCTGCGCCGCCGTGTCGAGAGCGTATAGTCTACGTAATGATGGAGGTCCTCCGGGAGGCCCTCAGGCGGGCGCGCACGTCCGGGCCGCAGGCGCTTGCGACGGTGGTCAAGACCTCCGGCTCGGTGCCGCGCCACGCCGGTGCCAAGATGGTGGTCGGGGCCGATGGCAACAGTTTCGGCACCATCGGGGGCGGCCGGGTGGAGATGGAGGCTGTGCGCGCCGCGGCCGAGGTGGCAGGCGGCGCACCTGCGCGCATGGTGCGCCATCACCTCGTGCGCGACCTGGCGATGTGCTGCGGCGGAAGCATGGACGTCCTGGTCCAGCCGGTGGCGGCGAGCCAGCGCGCCATCGAGGGAGCCATCGAGCTGGCCGCGCGCCGCCGGCCCGGGCTCCTGGTGAGCCGGCTCGACGGCGCGGCCATGTCGTTCGAGGAGCGGCCGGCGCACGCCGGCCGGGCTCCCGCGCTCGACGGCGAGCGCTTCGCCGAGCCGATCCTGCCGGCCGACCGCGTGGTGCTTTTCGGCATCGGCCACGTCGCGCGCGCGCTCGGCCCGGTCCTGGCCGGGCTCGGCTTCGACATGGTGGTGTGCGACGACAACGAGACCGGCGCGCTCGACGCGGCCGCCCCCTCATGGGCGCAGCACACCGTCGACTCGTTCGACCTGCCGGATGTCGAGCGGGCGATCGGCCCGCTCGGATTCGCCGACTACCTCATCATCACCACCCGCGACCACGCGATCGACCAGCGGATCCTCGAGCAGGCGCTGCTCCACCCGGCGCTCGAGGAGCTGGCCTACCTCGGGCTCATCGGCAGCCAGGGCAAGATCGGCCGCTTCCGCAAGCGGCTGGCCGCCAAGGGGGTGGCGACCGAGGAGCGCTGGCGGCGCCTGCGCGCGCCCATCGGCCTCGACATCGCCGCCGAGACCCCGGCCGAGATCGCCATCTCGGTGGCAGCGGAGCTGATCCGGCTGCGCAACGCGGCTCCGGCGGGCAGGTGATCGCGGTCGTCCTGGCGGCGGGACGCGGCGCGCGGCTGGGCGGCGTGGCCAAGGCGCTGCTCGACGCCGGCGGCGAGAGCTTCCTCGCCCGGGTGGCCGGCGCGCTCGCGGCCGCCGGCGCGGGCGGGCTCGTGGTGGTCGGCCCGCCGCATGGCGCGGCGGTGCGCGCGGAGGCGGCGCGCCTCGGCCTCGCGGTGGTCGAGAACCCGCAGCCGGAGCGCGGCATGGCCTCGTCGGTCGCGGTCGGTTTCGCCGCCCTGCGCGGGCGCGCCGATCGCGCGGCGCTCCTCTGGCCGGTCGACGTCGCGCGCGTCGCCCCCGCCACGGTGTCGGCGGTGATCGCGGCGTCGGCGGCGGAGGGGATCGCGGTGCCGACCTGGCAGGGCCGGGGCGGGCATCCCGCTGCCTTCGGCCGCGCGCTGTGGGACGAGCTGGCTGCCTGCGACGGCTTGCCGGAAGGGGCCCGCTCGGTCCTCCACCGCGATCCCGCCCGGGTGGTCCGCGTCCCGGTGGACGATCCCGGCGTCATCGCCGACGTCGATCTGCCGGCCGACCTGGAGCGCTCGCGGTGAGCCGTGCCGCCGCCGCCCGCCTCCTCGCGATCGCGCTGGCCAGCGCCTGCTCGGCCGGCAGCAACGGCAACGGCGACACGGTGAACCCGGCCGACGTCCAGCAAGAGGCGCCGGAGGTGCCGCGCGACGTCCTCGCCCACGACCTCGAGGCGACCGTCATCGAGAACTACGCCCACCTCTCACTCGGCAACTTCAGCGCCTTCCGCGACGCTCTGTCGCCCGACCAGCCGGCCGCGCTCTTCGGGGTGACCCCGGGAGACGTGGTGGTGGGCCGCCGGCCGCCCGACGCCGGGCGCGACCGCCGGCTCTACCGGGTGCTCGGCCCCACCCTGCTCAGCAAGAACCTCGACGTCCACCTGTCGGAGGACGGCTTCGTCGGCTGGACCTTCGACGAGATGAGCTACCGCGTCCCCTACCAGGGGCGCACCGCGTCGATCCCGATCCGCTCGACCGAGCTCTACGTGCGCGACTTCGATCGCTGGGTGCTGGTCATGCAGCACCAGTCCTTCGCGGTGTCGTTCGACGACCTGCGCACCCTGGCCGCGTCGGGCGCTCTGGAGGAGCCGAAGCGCTTCGCCAGCTACGCGGTGGCCCCCGGCTCGCGCGACCTCATCAGCCTGGTCGGCAAGCTGCACAACGGCGCCGGGCCGATCGCGCAGGGCGAAGGCGTTCTCGTCCTCCTGCCCGATCGCGACCACGAGGTGCGCGGGCTGGACGCGGCGCAGACCTCCTCGCTGGCAGCGCTGTTCGGCGCCGGCACCACCGTCGGACTGCGCGACTACCGCATCGGAATCGCCAAGGGCGGCCACGTCGCGTGGATGGCCGCCAACCTGGTCGCCCGCATCAGCGTCAACGAGCGCGCGCAGGTCGATGTCGGCCTGCGCGGCACCTACGTCTTCCGGCGCGGCGAGAGCGGCTGGGAGGTGGTGCAGATGCACATCTCGGCGGCTGTGCCCGAGGGCGAGCTCAGCCGCCGGATGTTCGGCACGCCGTGAAGCGCGCTAGTAGCGCCGCCGGTTCGGCCTGTAGCGGTCGCGCGCCGCCGGTCTGGCGCGGACGTGGCCGCGCGCCCTGACGTGGACGTAGCGGTGCGGATAGCGAATCTGCCGGATCACGACCGGCACCGTGTGGACCCGGACGAACCCGCGGTTGTACAGGCGCGAGCGCATCCAGATGCCGCTGTTGTAGCGCCAGTAGAAGCCCTGCGAGTAGAAGACCGGGTAGTCATAGTCGGCGACCACCTGAACACCCGGGCTCACGTAGACGAGCTCTGGCGTGGAGTAGGTCGCCGAGACGCCTGCGCGGCCGGTTGCGTAGCAGCCGGTCGTCACGCCGAGGGCGAGCAGCCCTCCCAGGATGAGTGAAGTGCGGAGCATTGGGGTTTCCTCCTCGACCCATTCGAGGAGCACGCCCCGTGCCAGTACGATGTTGCGGGCGCTTCCCGCTGAATCAGAAGCGGGTTCGTGACACAGGCGCTCGATCAGGCCGCGCGATCGCGCGCGTCGGGACCTTCCGGAAGCGCGCGATTGTCGGAGAAGTCACGCACGTAGGGGTCGTCGAGATAGATGTCGGTCAGCCGGCGCCGCCGCCGGAAGGGCGCCGCCAGGAGCTTGAACGGTAGCGTCACCAGCGAGATGAGGGCACCCGGGATCTTGGCGCCGTAGGCCTCGGCGACCATGAGCGCCTTCTTGAAGCCGCCGATCTCGGCGAGCGGGCGATCGATGAGACCCATGCGCTGCATGCGCAGCTCGGCGCAGCGGTTGGTGTGGGCCAGGAAGTCCGGCATGTGACGCAGGACCGGGTTGTCGGCCGGCAGCCGCTTCTGCATGAAGCCGGCGAGCCGGCGCACGGCCCAGAGCGACACCAGGTGCAGACCGGTCAGCCGGCGGCGCCGGCCGGGCCGACCGCGCAGCGCCTTGATGGTCTGCTGCTCGCCGAACTCGACGTGGCGCTCCTCCTGCTTCACCGCGCGCCGCAGGATGTCGACGCTCGGCTTGTGATCGAGGCTGTCGATGACCGCGTAGAAGGCGACCAGGACGAACCCCTCGCCGGCGGCCATCTCGAGGCAGACGTGCTCGGCCCACGAGCTGCCCATCATGCCGGTCGACAGGAAGCGGACCAGCGGGTGGGCCGGGCCGGGCTTCATGTCCATCATCCGCAGCATGCGGAGGAAGTTGTCGACGTGCTGCATCTCCTCGAGCGACTGGCGGGCGAGGAAGCGCGCCGCCTCGACGTCGGGCGCCTGGTAGAACCAGTGGCCGACCTGGATGCCGGTCATCTCGCCGTAGAGGAACTGGTTCAGCACCCACTCGATGAGCTCCTTGTCGCGCACCGGGTCGAGCCGGTCCCCGCCGAAGTCGAACGACATCTCGTCGCGGGAGAGGAGCATCGCGGCCATACGACTCGAGTATACATGCCGCGTCAGGCGGCCCCGTCCCCCCCACCGAGCGGTCCCCGCGCGAGCCAGAAACCAGATCACAGGGGATGACCCGGTGGGCCCCCGCCCGGCGCCTCCGACTTGACCGTCCGGACGTTGTTTTTCTCGCCAGATAGGCGGCTGGTCTGGCCACTTCGAGGCGACTCGAGGAGCCAGCCTGGGACTGCAAGACCGCGAGATCCTCCGTGGTGCGCCGCGGCATGGTGCTTGCTTCGGCCCGCGCCCATGAAGACGAGACTACTGGTGATGGCGGCTCTGCTTGCCGGCGGCTGTGCGACCGCCGAAGAGTCGGAGCTGCTGGGCGGGACGCAGGTGTATCGCATCCACGAGGTGACGCTGCCGAAGACGTTCGACGACGCGCGCCGGGTCGCCTTCGACCTCGACGGCAACGGCACGCTCGACAACGCGGCGGGCACCACGCTGATGTCGTTCTTCATGAACTTCGACGGCGCCGGCGACGCGCTGGCCGAGGTGCTCAACCAGGCGCTCGTCGAGGAGCGGGTGAACTGGTACATCGCGGTCGATCGCGACGTCGCCCGCGGGCACGCCCAGGTGACGGCGGTCTACGGCAGCGACGCCGACGCCGGCGACGCGGTGCCCGGCACCCTGTTCTCCGACGTGATCGGTGACTGGCCGGTCACCTGGATGGCGACCACCGGCATCGCCGGCGAGGTGGCGGTCGACGGCAGCTCGCTGTCCGGCCGGCTCGGCTTCGCCCTGCCGCAGAGCGCGCTGGCCCTGCTGGCCGAGCCGATGGCGCGCTGGTTCACCGAGAAGCTTCAGGCCGGCGAGCTCCAGATGACGGCGCTGATGGACGTGAACGAGGACGGCGTCATCACGGTCGAGGAATTCCTCGGCCACGAGCTCGTCCAGCAGCTCCTGGCGCCGGACGTCGACCTGGTGGGAGCGGATCACCGGCTCGACAGCTGGTCGGGCGCCTTCGACATCCGCGGCGTCGCCGCCGGCCTCGAGGTCCCGACCGACGACCAGGTCGACTGAGTCCGCGCAGCAGCCGGCCCTCGTCAGTGGGTGCTGGCGCTGCGAGCCCCGGACAGGGTCGCCTCCGCGCGCGGCAACGCGAAGCGGACGGTGACGCGGGTCGGGGACTCGTCGAGCCAGACCGTGCCGCCGTGCGCGCGGACCACCCCGCGCACCACCATCCAGGTGAACGCGCCGGTGCGCCGGCGAATGGCGGCGGCGCCGGTCATGCCCGAATCGGCAGAGAGCGGCGGGGCGCCGTCGGCCACCGAGAAGACCACTCGGTCCGGCTCGCCGGCCACCGCCACCGCGACCGAGCCGCCGGCCGGCGTGCGCATCACGGCGCCGCTCACCAGGAGATCGAGCGAGCGGGCGAGGCGGCCGCGATCCGCCGTCAACCCGAGCGCCGGGTCGACCGAGAGGTCGAAGTGGACGTTGCGCGACTGGGCGAGCGCGGCGGACATCTGGCAGGCCTCGTCGACCGCATCGGCGGGCGACATCGGCGCCGGCTCGAGCGGCACGCCCGGGCTGCCCAGCCGTCCGACATCGACCACGTCGGTGATGATGCGGCTCATGGTCTGGGACGCTCGCTCGAGCCGCGACATCTGCCCGCTGACCTCGTCCGGCAGCTCCAGCCCGCGCAGCAGATCGACGACCAGCAGGATGACGCCGAGCGGGTTGCGCAGGTCGTGGGAGACCACGCTCAGAATCTCGTCCCGCTCGGCGATGAGGTAGGCGGTGTCGAGCGCGCCCGCCGCCAGCTGGGCCACGAGGTCGGCCTGCTCGGCGGCGCCGGCAGCCAGCGGGCCGGTGCCAGCCGCCAGCGTGAGGACGCCGAGCTCGCGGCCGCGCGCGCTGAGCGGCGTGGCGTGCGAGGCGGTCCAGCCGAGCTCGCGCGCCAGCGGCCGGCTGCCGTGCGCCGCACGGGCCCGCGCGACGGCGTCCGGATCGGCGTGGGCGCAGGCGACCAGGCGCAGCTCGGGCGCGCCGTCGTCGCAGACCTCGAGCAGGCACCACTCGGCGAGGCCGGCGCGCACCACCGAGTCGACCAGGCCGGAGAGCGCGCGGTCGATGGCGAGCGCGCCGCTGCCTGCGTCGAGCGCGCCGCGCAGCTGCCGGATGGCGCTGGCGAGGAGCTCGAACGGCGGTTGGGACGAGGCCATGGGGCCTTCTGTCGCTTCTAAACCAGAGATTCTTCAGGATCAAGCTGGGCTTCAGTATCCGCGCGAGCCTCCCCGCACTCCCGCGGTGGTGATAAAGTAGCCCGCGCCACCCAAGACAAGGAAAGGTCATCCGCCATGAAGCTCCGCTCCGTGCTCACCGCCCTGCTCGTCTCGATGTCGCTCGCCGCGGTTCCCGCCTGCAAGAAGGACAAGAAGAAGGCCGACGACAAGGCCGGCGAGACCACTACCACCACGACCGATGACAAGGCCGGCGAGAAGCCTGCCGGCGACATGGCGGGCGGCGAGGCCAAGGCGGGCGATCCGGCCGCTGGCGGCGAGGCCAAGGCGGGCGATCCGGCGGCCGCTGGCGGGGAGCCGACCGAGGTCAAGAAGGACGAGGCCGCCGCCGGCAAGGACGGCGAGAAGAAGGAAGGCGGCTGGTAGCAGCTGCGATGCGGCGCGCGCGGGTTCTCCTCGTGGTAGCTGCGGTCGGCTGCTCGAGCTCATCCGAGCAGTCGGCCGAGCGCGCGAAACCAGAGCCGCACCGCGCCGAGCTGGCCGAGCTCAGGGCCTACGAGGACAGCGCGCGGCGCAAGACCGACTTCGAGCGCGCGCCCCCGTCCGACCACTCGCTCGGCCCCAACCCGTACCGGCTGGGGCGGCTGCCCGATGGGCGCGCGGTCGGCATCCTGCGCGGCGCCGACGCCCTGGTGTTGCTCGACGCGCGCGGCGTGGAGAAGGGGCGCATCGCCACCCCGCCGTCGCCGACCGCGCTCCTGGTCGACGTCGACGGCGTCATCTGGGTGGGCGGCACCGGCTCGCCCGAGCTGGCGCTGTACCGCGCCGCCCCCGAGCTCGCCGAGGTGGGACGCGTGAAGCTCGACGGCTGGACCGTCCGCGCCCTGGCGGCAGGCGGGCCCGGCTGGATCTACGCGTCCGACGAGCGGACCGGGGCGATCACGGCGCTTTCGATCGAGCGCGCGAAGAAGCATCCGCCGCGGGTCGCGGCGCGGCGCGAGCTGGCCCGCTGCCGGGCGCCGATCGCGCTGGCGCGCGCCGCCCATCACCTGGTCGCCAACTGCCTCTACGACCACGCGCTGGTCGCTTACCCGATCGACGAGGCGGGCGGGCCGGCTAGTGGCGAGCCGGTTCGCATCCAGCACGACGGGCCGTTCTGGTCGCTCACCGCGCGCGGCGATCTGGTCGCCGCCGGCGGGGTCGAGAACCACCCGCTCGAGCGCAAGGGGGGCGGCTTCGGCTACATCGACTCCTACCTCTATGTGTACCGCCTGCCGGACAAGCAGGTGGTCGCCGCGCTCAACCTGTCGGCGTCCGGCATCGTGACGCCCAAGTGGGTGCGCATCGACGAGGGCGGCGAGGGCGCGGGCGGAACCGTCCGCGTCACCACCGCCGGCTACGCCACCGGGCTCATCGCCGACGTCGTGATCGCCGAGGGCAAGGACGCGAACATCACCACGCGCGCGTTCCTGCCCGGCACCACCGACGACCTGCCCGGCGAGGTGCCGCTGGCCGCCTCACCGCTGCTGGACGCCTGGCTGGCCGGCGACCCGCCGAAGATGGTCGTGGTGCCGAGCGGGCCGTTGCGCTCGCTCGACTCGCGAATCGGCGAGGCGCTGGTCTTCACCTCGCTCATGGCGCCGTGGAACTCGAGTGAGGGCAAGAAGAGCCGCTTCACCTGCGAGACGTGTCACTTCGAGGCCTACGGCGACGGGCGCATCCACTTCACCGGCCGCGGCACGGTGCATGCCGCCACCAAGCCGTTGCGCGGGCTGTGGAACAACCGCCCGCACTTCACGCGGGCGCTCGACCACACGACGACCGACATGGTGCACGCCGAGTTCCGGGTCGCCAACCGCTTCAACGGGCGCGACCCGTGGTTCACGGTCAGCGTCGACGACGTGCCCTGGCTGCAGTCGATCCGCGGCGCGCCGCGTCAGCTCGGCCCGGTCGAGCTGCGCCGCGACTTCATGGCCTTCCTCGCCGACCTCACCTTCGAGACCAACCCGGCGGTGCGCGGGCGCCAGCACTTCGACGATCGCGAGCGGGCCGGCGCCGCGGTGTTCCGCGACCGCTGCGAGAGCTGCCATCGCGCGCGCCTGGTGACCGAGGACGAGAGCAGCGCGGTGCCGTTCGATCGCTGGGAATCGCTCGTCTTCTCGCCGTCGGGGCCGATCGTGTGGGCCAGCGCCGAGTACCGCAAGACGGGGATCTTGCCCTACGTCCACGAGCAGGGCGCGCGCACCAGCTCGCTGCGCCGCATCGCTCAGAAGCAGCCCTACTTCACGAATGGAAGCGCGCGCACGCTATCGGAGGTCGTCGATCGCGCCAGGTTTGCGGGTGATCGCTTCCTGCACGATGCTTCCGGTGAAAAGGGTGTCACCGCGCTCACGCAGTCGGATCGCGACGCTCTTCTCGCGTTTCTCGAGCTGCTCTGAACTTGGCGGGCGTGATCGCCGAGCGTAGAGTCGGCGCGATCATGCTCGACCAGCTCGGCACCACGCACGGACGTCCGCCCCGCGTCGACGTCCGGGTGCCGGTCGACATCCTGTGCGGCAAGGGCATCCGGCTCTCGGGCAAGACGCGCAACGTCAGCGAGGGCGGCATGTTCGTCGAGACCGCCCTGCTCCTGCCGGTCGGTTCGCCGGTGCGCTGCGACCTCGCGCTCGAGGACAGCTCGATCGAGGTGTTCGGGCGCATCGCCTGGTCGCGGCCGCGCCAGCACTTCGCGGCAGCCGGCATGGGCATCCAGTTCGTCGGCTTCGAGAACGGCGCGCGCCGCGTCCTGCATCACGTGGTCGAGAGCGGCGAGCCGGTGCCGCGCATGGTGCCGTTCGAGGTGACCGCGCGCGTGCGGCGGCGGCGGCCCGGCGCGATGGTCCAGGCGGCAGTCTTCGCCGGCGTCTCGCTGGCGACCGCTGGCGTCGTGATGGCAATCCTGCCGTCGGGCGCCGCTGGAGTGGCGAGCGGGCCGGCGGCGGCGGCCACGCCGGTCGCGGCGACCACCGCGGCGCGATCGCCCATCGCCTCGATGGAGATCGTGGCCGAGGAAGAGGAAGCCGACCGCGCTGCCCGGACCGCGGCCGAGGGGAACGCGACGGGCGCCGACGCCGACGCCGCCGGCGACGGCGAGGTCGCGATCGTGCCGCGCGCCGACGGCACAACCGCGGTGACCTTGCCCATCGAGGGCAACATCGCGCTCCGGCACTTCCGCCTCGCCGAGCCGGACGGGGTCGCGCTCTTCTTCGACAGCGGCTACACCACCGCCGAGCTCAAGACCTACCGGCGGCCCGACGGCGTCGTGCATCAGGTCTGGATCGGTGCGCGCGGGCACGAGGTACGCCTGTTCACCCGCGGCGCGCCGCCCCCCTACCGGGTGGATACCTTCGAGCACTCGGTGCGGGTGCTGTTCGAGCCGGCCGCGACAGCGGTGTCGCGCTGACCCGCGCTGCCTGACTTTGCCAGCTCGGCAAGAGCGCGAAAGATGGGCGGCGGGGCCGGGGCACATCGGTTGCTCTTGGCCGGGCCATGTCCGCCGCTCGCCTCGCTCGGGTGCTCGTCGCCCTGACCTGTGTCGCCTCCGTTCCCTCCGAGCGCCGCGCCGAGGCCTGCGGCGGCTGTTTCGGCCAGACCATCACCACGGTCGAGAGCCACCGGATGGCGGTCCTCCTGTCGGCCGAGCGCAGCATCCTCTGGGACCAGATCGCCTACTCCGGGAACCCGAGCGACTTCGTCTGGGTGCTGCCGGTGCCGGGCCCGGAAGTGACGATCGAGCTGGCCGAGACCAGCTTCTTCGACGAGCTCGACGGCCAGACCGCCCCGGTGATCCAGCCGAAGCCGCCCGATGCGGGCGAGCCGGAGGGCTGCTTCGGCTGCTGCGCCGCCGGGGCGACGGCGGCGGGCGACGATGGCAACGAGGACGTCATCGTCTACACCGAGGGCGCGGTCGGGCCGTACGAGACGGTGGTCCTCGGGGGCGAAAACGGCGCCGCGCTACAGGACTGGCTGGTCGACAATGGCTATCCGGTGCAGGACAGCGCAGTGCCGATCATCGACAAGTACGTGGACGAGGGCAGCGCCTTCATCGCGCTCAGGCTGGCGCCGGAGGCCGGCGTGCAGACGATGCAGCCGGTCAGGATCAGCTACAAGGGCTTCCTCGCCCGCTTCCCGCTCGAGATGGTCAAGGTCGGCGCGTACGGCCAGCTCGGCCTGACACTGTGGGTCATCGCCGACCAGCGCTACGAGCCGGCCAACTACCCGACCGCGCAGATCGACCCGGCGCGGCTGGTCTACGACTGGAACACCATCACCTCCAATTACGACGACGTCTTCGCCGACACCATCGACGAGAAGGGCGGCCGGGCCTGGATCGTCGAGTTCGCCGATCGCTTCGACCTGCTCATGTTCACGTTGCAGGGCGACCCGGACCTCATCCGCCAGACCATCGGCGTCCCGTTCGTCACCCGGCTGCGGACGCGCATGCTGGTCGAGCACATGGACCAGGACATCGAGCTGGTCCCCGCCGAGGACCCGGCGGTGGTGTCGCGCTTCCTCGAGGCCGGCATCGAGCAGAACAGCCCGTTCGCCGAGGAGGAGGAGGAGGACAGCGGCTGCCGAGTCCAGCAGCACGCCGCCGTGCACGTCGGCCTGCTCGGTTTCGTGCTCGCCACGCTCGGCTGGATGTGGCGCCCGCGCCGGTCGCGCCGGCGACGACGACGGCCGGCCTGAATCCGATCGCGCAGGCCCCTCGAGGGGTAACATCGCCGCATGAGTCAGCAAGGCGGCGGCAGCGGTCGCCCACCACCGGGCGGTCCGCCCTGGCCGCCGCAGGGCCAGTGGCCCCAGCAGCCGCAGCAGCAGCCGCCCTATCAGCCGCAGCCGCAGCAACAGCCCTATCAGCAGCCGCCGCAGCAACAGCCGCCCTATCAGCAGCCGCCGCAGCAACGTAAGACCTCGCTGTACCCCGTCGTGACCTGAGCCGCGGGGCGTGGCAAGGCGGCCCGCTACAACGCGGCCGGCGGGTGCAG
>Ga0111538_10006814_pt1 | contig 15425 bp, 12 predicted proteins | sample SoiMethybrSBSTD1_FD_79669 | JGI IMG/M metagenome (GOLD analysis project Ga0111538, IMG submission 79669) | Bulk soil microbial communities from a Populus tree surrounding site in Tennessee, USA - Soil MetaG P. TD hybrid SBSTD1 (version 2)... | ecosystem: Environmental > Terrestrial > Soil >...
CCTGGTGCAGGTGGTCCTGGCGCTGGTGGTCCTGGCGCTGGTCCCGCTCCGAATGCGGCGGCAGCCGCTGGGATCCTGGAGCCTGGTGCAGCGGCAGGCGCAGGGTTTGCCGTGCCGACCGGTCCGCCTCCCGGATCGAATACCGGGCCGGTATTGCCGAGCGTCGGACCTGTCGATAAGGACGGCAAGTTCTATACGGGCAGCTGGCTGATCGCGATCGACCCGGCCACACAAAAGGAAAAGTGGAGAGTTCAGGGTGGCGGCGGCATCGGCGGCGGCACATTGACCACTGCCGGAAATCTCGTTTTGCAGACGACGAACCAGGGCCGATTGCTCGCCTACAGAGCGGACACCGGCGAGAAGCTTCACGAGATCAACACAAATCAAACGGGCGGCATCGGCCCGCCGATCACGTTCATGGTGGATAACAAGCAGTATGTCGCCGTTGCCGGCGGAATGGGTGCCCGCGGCGGATTCGGTGGTCCAGGTGGTCCCGGCGGTCCAGGTGGTCCCGGCGCAGGTGCTCCTGGCCGCGGCGGTCCCGGCGGTCCACCTCCAGCGGCTGGCGCAGTTCCTCCAGTTCCGGCGCCCCCGGCTGGCGCGCAGAGAGGGAATGCTCCCGCAACGCCTCCGCCTCCTGCAACACCGCCTCGACTTTACGTGTATGTCCTGGACGGCAAGGCCGTGAATCCAACTCCCGAGCCGCCGCCTGCTCCCGCGGGTGGTGCTGGTTTGTTCGGGCCGCCTCCAGCGGCTCCGCCGGCACCTGGCGCGCGCGGCCAGTAGAAAATTGGTACGTTGACGAATTTCGCGCGCGGAGATTTGGGGACAGACTCGCGATTCAAATGGAATTGCGAGTCTGTCCCCAGATTTGTTTACGGAAGTATGAACTTTACGCAATCCTATTGAAAACTATAGGGGCTTTTGGCTCCGCGCTCATTCGGCAATCTTCCGCGCTTTAGAACTGGATATGATCTGTATTTCTTTGGATGGGACTATTGCGACCTTGCTCTTTATTTTGTCGTAGGCAGGCTTAGTGAGGATCTTTCGCTCTACCAGTTCATCGGCTGTGTAAGGACGGCCCGCGATTATCTTGTCGGCGATCTCGAAATCAATGCCTTCCAGCGACGCTAGCTGCTCCTTAGACGCGGCATTAATGTTGATTCTCGAGGGAATGATTTTCTGCGAAAAGGCCGAACCAGTGAGAATACAGAGCGCTACGAAGAGAGATGCAGTTCGCATTGGCGGTTCCTTTAAGGCCCGACTGTAAATCTGGGCCGTTGCGGTTACAACAACAGACTATTTGTTCATGCCCTTTCCCAAATGACCACTGACCACTGCACCACTGACAACTTTCGGGAAAACGGGGAAAGTGGTCAGTGGTGCAGTGGTGCAGTGGTCGATGGTCATTGGAGTGGAACCCTCACTTCCCAGCGACTTGCCTTGTCATCAACCCCACGCGATCGGCACCCGCGCCACGCGCGTTGTCGATCACTTGCGCAACCTCATTGAACAGCACTTCGTCATCGGCTTGGACGAAAACCGTCCGATCCGCGCGCAGGCTAAACACCTCTCTCAATTTCGAAAGAAGCGCGGACGGTTCCAGTAGTTCTTGATTGAGCCGAACAGCTCCGTACCGATCGACGCTGAGAATCAGGATCTCCTTGCGAGGCTCCGGTTGGTTGGGTATTGAGGGCTGCGGAACCTGCGTGTGAAATCCCTTCTGCGTAACCGGCGTGATCACCATGAAGATCACGATCAGAACCAACAGGACGTCGATCAACGGCGTGATGTTGATGTCGGACTTGGGAGTGGACATGCGACGCTTCATTGTTCAATGGCCTCGCATGCGTAGACACCGCTTCCAACAGAACTGTTCCCGTTATCTGGCCCGTCGCACTCCATAAGTCCTGAACAAGTAGTCCACCAGGATGTTGAATTCGGCCTGCGTTAGCGAAGCGCCCATAGAAATCTGTCGTGACACCAGACTCGCATATGCATCTCGATTATCGAGGTGCGCGTTCTTAACGACATCAGGAACATGGCAGCTGCCGCACGCCCTGTTGAGAATCTGTACTCCTGAACTTTCAGCGCCGCTGTCCGGTTGCTGAGCCGGCTCTTCACGGGTCGGTGCGGGCGCAGGCGCCGGTGGCTCCTGCGGAGAAGTCGGCACGTGAGCAGGTCGTGTCGGCGCGGGAGGAGGAATCGTTTCCTTTTGGACAAGCCGCTTGATCGGATCCGGCGTGAACGCAACGATGGGCTGCACGGGCAACAGGGCCGTGAATTCTGCAGCGCGTCGGCTCCAGGCGATCGCTTCAGTCAGTGGACGCCGAGTGGCCGCCGGACTCGTGGAGAATTGCTCGCCATCGAGAAGTTTCCTCATCGTCGCGCCGCTTCGAACTTCGACTTCCCCGTCAATAACTCCAACTCGTGTGCCGGCAGCCTCCGTTTCGACCATGAAGATTGTGCCCAGCCCCGACACTTCTGCGTCGCGAGTACGCACGGAGAGACGACCTGTCTTCTGGGTCGCAGCAACAACGACAATGCTGCCGGTCTCCAGTCGAACATGTTGGCCATCATCAGCAGTGTGTATCGACAAGCTGGATTGGGGATGCATCTCGACGCTCGAACCATCCTTCAGCGTGAGTGTCAAAGCCTGGCCTGGCCCCGAATGAACGACATCTCCCAACGTGACGCTTTCGCCCGACTTGAACGACGAGTCGCCGGCGTATTCCACGATCGCACCGCTCTCGGCTGGAACAATACGACTCCGCAAACCAATAAGCGCAACCATGACCACAGCGACCGTCGCGGCGACCATCCACCATCGATGACGCGGTCCCGGGCTCGTTTTCGGAACGGCATTGGAAAAGGGAGCGCGAGGCTGGCGCAGTTCAAACTGCTGCAAGAACTTTTCAAATTCCTTATCGTGACTGTCCATGCCTGCTCCTCTCGGGGATCTGAAATTTCTCGCGTAGCTTCGATAAGCCGTATCGATAGCGGGAGGCCGCCGTGTTGGCGGGAATTGCCAGCGCGTTCGCCACTTCTTCAAAACTCATCTGCCCCCAGATGTGAAGAACGATCACTTCCCGCTGTTCCTCCGGCAGTTCGCGCAGCTCGGACTGGAGCTCGAATGCGGTATGTTCGAGGCCTTTAGGACTCTTCAACCAACCGTCGTCCCACGCCACATCGGCGGCTCGATCTCGCACCTTGTTCAGCGCAGTGTTCCGGACCGCGCGATACAGATAGGCGACTGGCGCTCCGCGAATGCTCAGATCCCCACGCAACAATCTTTCGAAAACCTGATGCAGCACATCTTCCGCCGTGGCGAAGGAGGGAACGAAAGAGCAGGCGTAGGCCAAGAGACCCCGGCCATGCTGCTCATAGAGCCGTTCCACCGAATCCCGGTTAATGCGATCGCTCATGGGTTATCCGCTTCGTTCCGCCTCGTTGGAGAAGACACACGAAAGGGCAGGATTTGTCTACCGCGGATTACACGGAGGTAACGGATTACGCGGATCAATCCGTGTAATCCGCGGTCGTCCTCCTCTAATTTGTGTCCGCCAACGTACTTGTGAGAGACTCCGCGAGCATGGTCGTCCGGAGCGACTCCGAAATCGGCGCCCTCTTAACCCTGCTCGTTTTGTTTCTCGGCTTCCTCGGCCTGCTCACCTCAGTCGGATTACTGGTCTTCCGCAAGTTTCATGCAGCAAGGAAGACATTCCTTATTTCGGCGGGCGGTGTTGGTGTCTACGTTGCGATTGTCAGCATCTTCGCCTTCGTAAGCCCGCAAACCATCGTCAATATCGGCGACAGCTACTGCATGGACATCTGGTGCATCAGCGTTCGAGGAGTGAACAAGACGGTGCGCGAGCAGGATGTTCTGTACAAGATCGATGTCCGAATCTTCAGCGATGCGAATACCGTCAAGACAAGCGCCAAGGGCGCTTCTGTGTATCTGGTGGATGAGCGTGGCCGCCGTTTTCAACTCATCGACGATCCTTCAGCGATTCCCTTCGATACACCGCTGAATCCGCGGGAGTCCATAGATACGAAACTGACCTTTGCAGTGGCGGCCGACGCCCAGCATCTGTTTCTGCCAACCAGCTACCACCACATCGGTGACGAGGGCTCGGTGCCATTCTTTGTGAAGCTGTATTTCGGCGGCGAGGCCAACTACCTGCACAAGCGCACGCTGTTGCGCGTGTCGTAAATCGTCAGCGCAGCTCGGTAGTTTTTCCGTCGATCGTGATTCTTTCGGCTCGAATCTCGTCTTTGGTCTGCTTGTGCTGGTAACCTGCGATCGTCACGGTTGTGCCGACCTTCAGTTTGTCTTTCGTCAGTCCCCTGCTCTCCATGCGGCTTGGTGGCGCAAGAACGACATTCCACGTTGCCTTCTTATCGACTTCGATCTTCACAAAACCGTGAGGGTTCTCATAACCGGCTTCCTTGATAACGCCCGTGTACTCCACCAGTTTCGTTTCGTCGTAACCCGTCCATCCGTGGTGCGCGTAGAGAAGTCCCGTCCCCAGAATCAGAATCGTCAAGAGCGTTGACAGTCTCTTCATAGGAACCTCCTTCGAATTAGTACAGAGTTAAAGACTGTCGCTTTAGCCGGAAGAGCTCAAGAGGAATCTACCTCTCCCAGGGAGCCTTTAGTTCAAAGCGCCAGTGTTTGCCGTCGTCGCACGACCAGGCGATAGACGCGCTGAACAACCCGATTCCCGGAAGGGAAATGCCTTCCACTTCATTTTTTTCCTGTGACCCGTAGAGAACGTCTCCAGCGATCGGGCTTCCCATCGCGGAAAGCTGCGCACGAATCTGATGCGTTCTGCCCGTTTCCAGTTCGATCTCCGCCTCCAATATCTTCGTCGAACTCAAAGGTTGGATTGGCGTCACCGCGAGCACGTTCAAGGCACACTCCAGCCAATGCTCACGAACTGTCGCAGAGACTGTTTTCGGACTACGCGGCGCCGGCTGCATGAAATGGACGTGGCGGCCCAGAGGAGGAGGCGTTGCGATCAGCGCACGGTACGTCTTTTTGATCTTTCGCTCGACGAGAAGACGATTGAATTGCCGCTGGAACGAGGGCGTCTTCGCAAAGACAATCAGCCCACCGACTTCCGTATCCAGTCTCTGGGTGATGTAGAGTCGTAGTCCCAGAGTCTCGGCCAACTGGTGGAGAACGTTTTCGACGCGATTGTCCACGGTCGCATGAACGGGAACGCCGGTCGGCTTGTTCACAACGATGAACTCGTCGTGATGCTGCACGACGGTCCCGGGCCAATCGACATTCTCCACGGGAAAACGTTTTGGATTCAAATGGATGCGTATGTATTGTCCGCTGATCAGTGGCTGATCCGATTGAACGCGACCCCGCTCCTGGTAGACCGCGCCAAAATAAAGGAGCCGTTCCCCTTCCTCCCGGGTCAAGCCGGCGCGACGCACCAGAAAGTCCATCAGTGTCGGTTCGTCTTGTGCGAGGTAGTGACGAATCCGCCCTTGTTCGCTTGTCGCTGGAACTCCGCTCAGAATTTTCCCCCCTAGAACGACATGGCTAACCGTACGCCCTTCTTGTCACGTGACACGATGGGCGAAAAGCGCAGGTGCGGCCCGCCCGTTGTTTTCGACGTGTATATCCGATCATATTTGTGTGTCATTTCATCGAGCAATGCTCCCACGCCGGCGCCACCTGCAGCGAAGATGGGAATGAAGACTACTCCGGCATAGGCTGCACACTCGGGATCATTAGGACACGTGATGGTGGTTGCAACAATAGCAGCGCCGAAGCCAGCCGCTAACCCTATGAGGGTCCCGTTGAGGTTCGAGTCGGGCCGCCGCTTCTTAATGCCGGTGATCGTGGTGCCCGAAATCTCCTGAGTGCGGCCGCTCAACCGCACCCGCAAGGCGGAGTCTGCAACGGACTCGTACCGCCCCTTGAGGGTACTGCCATCGCTGACAGTGACCTCAATGTGGTCCCCTTTCTGCACCCGTGAAGACAGAGCGGATAGAGACGGCGCGGGCTGCTGAGCCAGGAGCGTTTCCGCCAGCACCAGAATGGTCAAACCAGGCAGTAAGTACTTGAACATATAACGTTTTGTTAAAATTGGCATTTCCATTGGACTCTCCTTTTCTCTCTCCAGTCCAATGTGGGAACGGGTCGAGAAAACTGGCACCGTCAGCCCATTTCTGACTTTTCTGTCAACCGCGTTACATGGTTCCCCCACTTAAAACTACAGAATCCACCTGATGGGCCTTCAGGCCTATCCCATTTATCTTGCGAGCCTACTTCCGTTTAGGACAAACCTCATGCTGATCGATCGGAAAAGGCCGGCCCTCTACATCTGGATGATCATTGTGGTCATCGCGGAGGGAATTATCTGGACCGGACCCGCATCGGCACAGGTTCCGCTCGCCGCAATTCGCGGCACCATCGCCGACCCGTCGGGCGCCGCCATCGCCGAAGCCCGACTCCTCTTCCGACAAGCATCGACCGGAATCGAGCGTCCGGCTCAAAGCCGGACCGACGGGGTATACCAGGTGGAAAGCCTTGATCCCGGGGAATATCAGATGGAGGTCCTCAGTCCGGGATTCGGACCTGCAACCTATCGTGTGAACTTGAAGGCCGGCGACAACATGACCGTCAACGTGAAGCTCGAAATCGGCCCATTGAGTTCGTCGATAGCGGTGACGGAAGAAATCTCGGGCATCAACACGAGCGATTTCTCCCCCGGCGTCGTGAGCCGGAGTCAGATCGAGAACCTTCCTCTCAATGGAAGAAACTTTCTTGAACTTGCGCGTCTGGAACCGGCTGTGGCCGTCGCGTCGGTGGCAAATCCCGGCGCGTTCGGAAATAACTTCCAGCGGGTTTCGATCGGCGGCTCATCCTACCTGGAAACACGTATCGCCGTGGACGGTTCGACAGTAGATGACAGGATCAACGGGGGTACAGCCCTCAACGTGTCCCAGGAGAGCGTCCAGGAGTTTCAGATCTCCACTTTCAACTTTGATCTCACGACCGGCGCCACGGGAACGGGCGCGGTAAACATCATCAGCAGGCGCGGCACCAACAACGTGCACGGCACGCTATTTTTTTACTATCGAGACAATGAATTGGCAGCTTATCCGGCACTGAGACGGGATCCTCTTCAACCCGATCCGTTCTTTGCACGGCGACAATCGGGATTCAGCCTTGGTGGTCCGATTTCAAAAGACCGATTTTTCTGGTTCGGCAACTTCGAACACCAGAACCAGGATGGCGTCTTTGCAATAGCGAACAATCATCCGATTTTCTCAAAGCTCGACGTCGTTCATTCAAGCCCGCTCAACGCAAATCTTTTGACGCTCCGACTCGACGGGAAGCTCAACAGCCGTGTTACAGCCTTCTTGCGTCAAAGCCTCGACTTCAACAACTCCATCGCGCCGTCGGGAACCACAATCTCGATGCCATCCAACTGGTTCTCCGGGCGCACAACGGCGGGACAGACTCAGGCAGGGTTAACTTCGGTCATTACCTCGAACCTTATTGGTGATTTTCGAGTGGCGTACGGCTGGCTGGACAACGTGCTGGATCCGGTCAGCGTAAATGAGTGTAGTTCCGCGCAATGTATTGGCATTTCAGGCCCCGACATTCTCGTGTTCGACGCTCCGTCGTTTCGCATCGGACACCATGTAACCGTCCCCAAGACAATGCACACGCGCACCCGGCAAGCCGCAGGCAATTTCACGTGGTTAAAGGGAACGCATCGAATTCGTTTCGGCGGCGAATGGGAACACCTCAATCTGAATAGCATCCATAAGCTCTATGATCCGCCGATGGTCAATCTGTGGGGCCCAGGCGACCTGCTGAGATCGGCCTCGCTTAGACCACTTTATGATGCGTTGCCTGCAACTTTAAGAGACCCGGCCGCCGGGCCGCCCACACTTGAGGACATTCTTCAATTACCGTTGCGCAGCTTTACGATCGGAATCGGCAATCCTACACAACCTGGACCGTACCATCACGACCAGTTCTCGACCCCTGACGTTGTACGCCTCTACTTTGAGGATGGCTGGACTCTGCGGCGTGGGTTGACGCTGACGTACGGACTGGCCTCCCTCTGGCGGACGGACATCTATAACCAGGATTTGCAGCGTCCGGCCTACTTGGCTCCACTCCTGGGCAGCGATTTACATCCTCCCTATCGTGGGACAACAAATCTGGAACCTCGTCTGGGACTCGCCTGGAGCTTCGGCCAAAGCGGTAAGACAGTCCTGCGCGCAGGTGTCGGCGTGTACCATGACGACGTCAATTTTTTCCGGCCCTACCTGGAACGAGGTCCGCTCGGCCCTGCCGGTAATGGACGAATCACGATCGATGGCGCGATCGCGGGATTCAGTTTTCTGAGTACGCCGACGGCGTTTACGGGTAAGGGCCTTTTGCCGTTGTTGCCCGACATTCGAACCGCGCTGACGAGCAAACTGGGAGATGGGACAAATCCCGCGATAACAGGAATCGAGGTCATCAAACAGGGCGATCGCATCTTCAATCCGAGCCATACCACAGCCTCGGCGATACACGTCACCGCCGGCATTCAGCGGAAGCTGGCCCAAAACCTCGTGGTTTCCGCGAACTATGTAGCGCGTCGTTACCTGCATTTCGGTGGGTTCCAGGGTGTCTATCAACTCGACCGAAACCGGTTCAATCGGCCCAGGGTCACGAGTGTCAACCCCAACACGGGTGAAGTGTCGTTCGTCAGAGATCCCGTCATCCGGCAATGCACGGCACAGGAAGCAACAGCACTCGCGCCGGCGGATCAGTGTTCGACGGGACCGATCAGCGTTTATGGCAGTGGCGCTAGCTATCTCTATCAGGGGCTTCATTTGAAACTGGACGGGCGATTGGCTTCCCGTCTCCATCTCACAGCGAGCTATGCGTTCTCACACAACGATGGTTTCGTCGAGTTCACCGACTACGAGGACCTTGCGAATGCCTATGGGAGTCAGCCCGACGATCGCCATCATCGGCTGACGTTGAGCGCCATTTACGACATACCCGCATACAACGGCCGTTTTGGGCTCGCCCGTAGTTTGCTCAGCGGGTGGCATGTTTCTTTGATCTCGCAAACAGACAGCGCACCTCCGCTCGATACGCTCCTCGCAGGACTGGACCTTGACGGTGATGGCATCAGCCGGACTCTCTTGCCGGGAGTGACAACACACAACAATCTGGGCGAGGGCTTGAACGTGTCGCGATTGCGGGAACTTGTGGACGAGTACAACGCCGACGTCGAAGCACGGACGCGACGCATCGACAACGCCGACGGCTCAGTCACCGCCATCCGGCCGCGAACGCCCTTTAACCAGGTGATCAATCCGATCGTTCTGCCGCAAGAGTTCTCGAACGGCGACAGTTTCATTTCGCAAAACATCCGCCTGTCACGGACGGTACAAATGGCAGAGAAGTACACATTGGCGTTGATGGGTGAAGTTTTCAATGCCTTCAACATCGCTAATCTGACGGGCTACAGCAACGTCATCAACCAGGTGAATTACGGTCAGCCAAGCTCGAGGGCAGGACAGGTTTTTGGGTCCGGAGGACCCCGAGCTTTCCAATTTGCCGTTCGACTGCAGTTCTGACTTTGAAACTGAGGCGCAATGAGACGTCTTCTGAACCGGACCGGCCCTCCGAGAAGTCTGGGCGCCCGACGATTGCTTATTTTTGTCTTAGGTGTCTGGTTGCTAGTCCTCGTCACCGAGGCTCATCCGGCAACCCCGAGGAATGTGCTTTTGATTTACGACGCTAGACGGGAGTCGATGGGCAACATCGTGGTCGATCGAACCATGCGAAAAGTCCTCGGCGACGAACTTGGAGTCAATGTGGACATTCGTAGCGAGTACTTCGAGCCACCGGTCTCCCCGCAGGAGGATTATCCGGTCTTCCTAAACTGGCTTCGCCGCAAGTACGCGCAAGAGCACTTCGACGTCATCGTCCCCGTTGGTATGAATGCGATTCGGTTTGTTCGAGACTATGGTCTGAAAGCCTTCCGCGGCTCGCAAGTCGTGTACTGGGGGCGCAAACCCGGTCTCGACGGATGGAACCCGCAATGGCCCATCTCGGGTGTTCTGACGCCGGAACTGGATACTCACGTAAAGAAATCCTTTGCCTTCATAAGGGCGCTGCAGCGTGACCTGGAACATCTCGTTGTCGTTTCCGGAACCGGAACTGTCGATCGAATGTGGGAAGCCGCTGCCCGCAGTGAACTCGCACGGTTTCAGGATCAGATCGACATCGAGTTTCTCGCGGGGAGGCCGTTGGAGGAAGTGGAGAAACGGCTGGCGAGCCTTCCACCCCGAACAGCCGTGTACCTTATGAGCATCACTGAAGATGGTACCGGCAGGCAATTCGTCAGATCGCAATTCAGCAACAGGCTCGTACGGAAAGCAAGCGCCCCTGTGTACTCCACGAGCGCGATTTACCTCGAATCGGGCATTGTTGGAGGAGCGATTGCAGACCAGGAACTCATGACGATCGAGGCAGCAGAGATTGTCCTGCGACTTCTTCGCGGTGAGGACATCCGAACCTTGCCCCTTCGAGAGAGTCGTCTTGTACCGACGGCGAACTGGAAAGCCATGAAACGTTGGGGCCTGCGCGAAGCAAACCTGCCACCCGGAACGGTCGTCGTGCAGCGGGAGCAATCCCTGTGGGACATGTACCACTGGCATATCATCGGGGTCGTCTCCCTTTGCCTTCTCGAGGGCACCCTCATCGTTGGGCTGCTTGTTCAGCGCGCTAACCGCCGGCGCGCCGAGAGCGCCCTGATGGAAAGCGAGCAACTGCTTCAATCGACGATTGATGCTCTGAATGTTCGCGTTGCGCTCCTCGATCAGAACGGCACGATCATTGCGGCGAACCGGCGGTGGAAAATATTCGTCAAGGAGAAGCCTGACGACGAAACCAGCAATTTCACGGGAGCACGCTATCCGGAAGCCGGCAAATCCAAAGCACAGGCTGAAGAGGCGAAGCTGGTGTCGGACGGGATCAAACGTGTCGTTGCACGTGAAGTGGAAGACTTCCGATGCGTCTATCCGTTCGCTCAGGATGAGGGCACATCGTGGTTTCAAGTTCGCGTCAATCGTTTTGATACCTGTGGCGTGCCCCGGCTGGTGGTGACACAGGAAGACGTGACCGAAATAAAGCAGGCCCACGACTCCCAGCAACACCTGACGGCCCTTCTTATGCGGGTCCAGGACGACGAACGCCGGAGAATTGCCCGAGATCTCCACGACGTGACCGTGCAGAACATGGTTGCGATAAAAGGCGACCTCAACCGCATAGAAAGAGAATCCAATCGATTGGAGCCGGATCTGTCAGAGCCGTTGCACGAGAGCGTTTCGTTATGCAATCAGGTGATCGATGAACTGCGCACTCTGTCCTATCTCCTGCATCCTCCCTATCTCGATGACGTCGGCCTCGTGCCGGCGCTGCAGTGGTTCGTGCGTGGGTTCATCCAACGCTGCGGGGTTCCTGTGGAGCTGCTGATACTGGACGATATCGGACGTCTGCCTTCTGAAATCGAGACAGCGCTGTTCCGTGTGGTGCAGGAGAGTCTCACGAATATTCACCGGCACTCCAGAAGCCGAAATGCCGTCATCTGGGTCACCAAAGAGCAAAACGACGTTGTCCTTCGTGTCACCGACGAAGGACAGGGATTCTCGCTGCCAAAGCCAGATGACAAGGACGTAAAAAACTTGGCCGGTGTCGGCATCCAAAGCATGCGCGAACGCTTGAGACAGCTAGGTGGCGAACTGGAAATCGAATCCAGCTCGAAAGGGACGACTGTTTACGCCAAAGTTTCCATTTCAGAGGTACCAAATGCCACGTATCTTACTCGCTGACGATCATCCCATTGTGCGTCGCCATGTCCGCGAAATCCTCCAGGGCGAAGGCTGGGAGGTGTGCGGTGAGGCCGCGAACGGACGTGAAGCCGTTGACTTGACGGCCGCACAACTCCCGGATGTTGTTGTTCTGGATCTCTCCATGCCAGATATGGATGGGCTTCAGGCCGCCAGGATCATCCACGAGCGGTTTCCCGAGATGGCGATGATCATTCTCACCATGCATGAACCGTTCGGGTTAGTTGACGAACTCGGCACGCTCGGTGTGCGGCGGTGGATCCCGAAGACGGATATTGACCATCTGGTTCGTGCTATTCGCAGTGTGTCGAAAACTTCCGTCATCGTAGCGCCGAAATTGCTCCAAAAACCAAAGGCCGTCGAACAGAAATCAAAAGTCCCCATTGAGATGCTGACGGCTATCGAACGCGACATCGTGCAGATGCTGGCACAAGCCCGAAGCCACAAGGAAATCGCGGATAGCCTCGGACTCGCGCTGGGAGAAGTCGAGATTCGCCGCGAAGCCATTATGCGCAAGCTTCAACTGAGCTCCATTTTTGACCTGGTCCACTATGCCTTGCGTGAAAAACTCATCGAGGTTCGCGCCAGTGTCGCCACAAACGGGTCGCGGAGAATGACGGGATGACTTGGCCTTCCGGGCCGAGCCAAGGCGGACTACTCAATTCCCGAGGTTGAGTAGTCCGTAACCGCCCTCACGGGCTTTTAACCGCGGATTACGCGGATGGAACGGATTGCACGAATCGATCCGTGCAATCCGTTCCATCCGCGTAATCCGCGGTTAAAAGCTGCTTCGGGCCTGAACCCCTTTACAGTTTCGACCGCCTTCGCATGGCGTCAGCATGTGGCATGGCGAAATTGGGGGAAATCCCTGCTCTCCTCGCCCTCTTACCCATCCTTGTCCTTAGCGGGAGACCTGCATCCGGCCAAAATCCTACGCAATCGGAAGCTTCCACAATTGCGGCTCCACAAATCGGCCCAGAAGCGATGCAACTTAGCCAACGCCTTCGGAATCTGCCCGACAAGTTACTTAGCGCAGCATCGTTGGAGGAACTCCAGCAGCGAACCAACCGCATCGCAGAGGAAACGACCGGGAAAGCCAGACAAACGGAATCAGAAATTCCGACTGCTGCAATTTCCCAACTGCAGCAATTCCTGCTGGATTGGAACAACCTGAAGAAAGAGATCGCGAACCTTTCACAGACTCTTACAAAACACGCTACCGCCCTCGAGCAAGAGACAGAGTCGCTTAAAGACGATGAATCCCTCTGGGCTGCAACCAACAAGAGTGTGAAAGCGCAAAAACGTCATTCGGAACTGACCAGCCTCACCGAAAAGGCAGTCACGGATATCCGAACGTCTCTCGCTTCGCTTGACGAACAACGTGGGCAGATCACAACGCTACAACAGCGAATTTCGATGCAGGGGTCGATCGTCGCCACCGAAATTGCGGTACTCATGAAAGCACTGGAAGCGTCTCAACGCAGTCTGCTGGAAGCGGACAGCCCGCCGTTGTGGAAGGTTCAATTCCGCGCGCATCCAGAGAACGAACTGCGGCGCCCGAGACAGGAAACTTACTCCGAGGACCTTCAACGACTCCGGGGCTTTCTCCGTGATCATCGCAAAGGTCTTGCGGCCGCACTTGCGCTCAGCCTCATCGTGCTGGTGGTTATTACACAGTGGAAACGAACTTCAGCAAATGCACACGCCGAGTCCGCAACCGCAAACGATACCTCGATTACGCAGCGTCCCATTTCGCTGGCATTACTGGTTCTCCTCGTTGCGATGTTGCCCCTTCTTTACGACGCTCCAAGTATCGCGATCAGCGTGGTGCACCTGCTTGGTATGATTCCCGTTGTACGGCTTCTGAAGCCTCGACTGACAGCCATCAGCCAACGACAACTGATGGCCGTAATCGTGAGTGTGCCTGCGTGGTACATCCTGAAAATCCTTCCACTTTCATTCTGGCTCAAACGAGACCTGTTCGCGGCGTTCGCTCTCGTGATCACCGGAACGTTCATCGTGTTGGCGCGAGCTTCGCGTCGCGGCGACCAGAACCTCCAGAGCACGCCTTTGATGCTGCTTGCAACGTCAGCAGGCATCGTTCTGGTTGTCCTGGCATTCTTCGCCAACGTGCTCGGTTACACCGGGCTTTCGAACCTCCTCACCCAGGGAACGCTGTCGAGCGCCTACCGAGCAACGGTCTATTACACACTTGCTGTGGTCGGGGGTCTGTTCCTTTCGTTTGTTTTTCAGGAACGAAGGACTCAAACGCCTGCAGCGGCCCACTCGGATCGAGGACGGGTTGCTCGTCGATTGATCTTTGCATTGAAAGTGACGTTAGTCCTACTCTGGTTGCATACCACGCTCAACCTCTTCGCGGTTCGAGGCGGCGTATATGCGGCAATTGGCGAGGCGCTCAACTATCCGATCCCGATTGGATCGTTCACGTTCGCAGCCCGCGACATCGTCGCGTTTATATTGACGCTGGCCATTGGATACCTCGTGGCGTCCATTACTCGAGTCGTTCTAGGCGAGGGAGTTTTGCCACGACTGAATCTGTCTTATGGTCTTTCCAACGCGGTTGCAACCGTAAGCCACTACGTTATTCTCGTTCTTGTCTTCCTGCTTGCTGCCGCGGCGGCGGGTGTCGAGTTCTCCAAATTCGCGCTTCTGACAGGAGCTCTGGGTGTCGGACTCGGTTTCGGTCTGCAAAACGTCGTCAACAACTTCGTCTCCGGTCTGATTCTGCTCTTTGAACGACCGGTGCGACCGGGCGATTTCGTAGAGATCGGAGGAGTAGGCGGCCAGGTCCGAAAGATTGGAGTGCGTTCGAGCACATTGCGCGCAGCAGACGGTTCGGCTTTGATTGTTCCTAATGCGAACCTGATCTCTGAGCGTGTCGTCAACTGGACGCTGAACGATACCCGTCGACAGATTCTTCTCAACATCCCCGTCGCCTACGGAATCGATCCGAATGAGGTGTACGCCTTGTTGAGCACAACAGTAGAAGGCCATCGAGAAGTTCTCCGCTTTCCTGCTCCACAAGTCTTCTTCATGGGCTTTACGAACAGCGCCCTCAATTTCGAGATTCGTTTCTGGGCGCCGCATCCGGAGGCGGTGCCAAAACTTCGAAGCGAAGTTGCCCTCCGCATTGCTGGAGCGCTCAACAAGGCGGGGATAACGTTGCCAATGCCTCAGCGGATTCCGCCCGCGGATCACAGTGATGTGAAGTCCGCGTGAACCGGAAGACGCGTCGACAGTTCGAAGCTCGAAGACGTGCGCGGCACTGATACACTCGCTGTCCAAAGGCTCGTTCTCTGTTCGAGGATATGGCGGTTAGAGATTTCGACAAAAAATTTGGCGGTAAATTCCTGGAATCGCTTCCTGGCTCTCCCGGCGTCTACCTTATCTATAACGAGGATGACGAGCTGATTTACGTCGGCAAGGCGAAGAATCTGAAACGCCGACTTTCGCAGTACCGCAATACCGTGCGGCGAAAGAAACATCGGCGCATGCGGGGGATTGTAAGG
>Ga0111538_10006815_pt1 | contig 15424 bp, 21 predicted proteins | sample SoiMethybrSBSTD1_FD_79669 | JGI IMG/M metagenome (GOLD analysis project Ga0111538, IMG submission 79669) | Bulk soil microbial communities from a Populus tree surrounding site in Tennessee, USA - Soil MetaG P. TD hybrid SBSTD1 (version 2)... | ecosystem: Environmental > Terrestrial > Soil >...
CAAAGCCTACGATGCGGGAAGCATTGCCGTCCACCGCTGCGGTGTTGGTGGTGATGGCCCCTAGGAAAAACTCCCCTTGTGACGTGTGGACAAACACCAGCAAAAGCCAGCGGTCCGCAGAATTGGGGTCGTTTTGAGAAAGTCCAATGGCGATAGCTTCACCAGATACGTCACCTTCGTATTGGACTTCGTTCGATTCGGATGTCCCGTTGCGAATCTGGGCCATGGCACATGCTCACAAGTAGCGAGCATAGATGCCCATGCCGATGATGCTGTCCCGGAAGAACGGGCCACCGGCCCCGGTCGGGTCGATTTTCCACCGGTAGGTGAAGCCGATGACGGGGGTGGGGTTGCGAAGCTTGTACCCCAAGACGCGAGGGACTTTGACACTCATCGATTCGAGCGTCACGAAGGGGCCCGCCGTGCCGCCCACGTTCGTGGAAATGCCATCCCCCGATGTGATGTAATTTTGGTTGTCGGTGTCGATTTGCACCGCGATGGCTTCGGTGGTGGGTACCGTGGCGCCGCCCGCAGCGGGAAGGATGGGAACGACCGTTGGAAAGAACCCGACGATTTCCACGGGCCTTGGGAACTTGAACGATTGGCGCGGCCCCTGAAGGGTGGAACCTCGCAGAATCGAGACCGCTTCCCACGACATGGGGGATGCGGGCGCATGAAGGGCCACGATGCCTTCGAAGGCTTCGCGGGCGTACTTTTGGAGCCGTCCCAAAAGTCGCGGGTCATTGCCGGCGGCAGGGTCTGCCAAAACACGGTCCACGTACCTCAGAACTTCATAACCTAGCGACATGGGACAATCTCCTTTCGAGAGTGGCCGGCACTCTAGGCCGGCTTCCGTAGTGCCAATAAGTCAATTCAAGAATAAAGAACCCAATTCAGGGTACCAGGAAGGACCATGGCGCGCTTGCTGAAAAGCGGAACCACGATAGCCGTGATGAGAACGAGAGAGCCGAACCGGTTCGGGTTCGTCACCACATTGTAGGCGTCCACGGGACGCTTCGGAAGGTTTGAAACAGGTGCCCCGAAATTGGCTTGCCTTCCTTCGAGCCAACCCGCTTCCACGATGGCCCCCGGCAAACCGAATTTGGCGAAATTGTTGGTAATGCCAAAATGGTAATAGGCACTGCTTGTCAAACCGCTATGCCCATAGGTGCGAACGGAAATCATGGGGTCAATTTCCGTACGCCGGAAGCGGGTTCGATGCGCCCACGTGGCCGTTTCGGGTCACGCCTACGAACGAAACCAAAGCGTGGTTTTTCCCAAAGCGCATGGGTAGGGCTTTGAGTTCGTTGGGTGTGGCCGTGGCCGTGAGGTTGTTGGCACCGGTCAAGCCTGAAAACGAGCCGTAACGGCCCACGGCGGCGGTGGCCGGAAGGTTCGAACCGGTGGGGCCGGACAACGTAGCACCGGCCAAATACAAGGTGGGACTTCCGAGACCCGTGAGTCCCGCGTAGCTCCGGATGGCGTTCAAGTAGCCATTGCCGGCAACTGAATAACTCATGATGCGTTCCTCTCTTGAAAATGCGGGAGGGGGAGCACAAGGGAGGGGCGAACCCCTCCCCTGTGGGCGCGCCTAGGCGCGTTAGTTGCGCGAGGGGAGCTTGACCGACAGCCCGTGCAAACGAAGCACGTTGTCCAGCCACACCCCACCGAGAACGGCCACCGTGGGGGTCACGGAAGCCGGAACGGCCACGTTCAGGATGGGGACGGCCACCGGTTCCTGAAGAATGCCGCTGACCACGAATTCGCAATCCGGCTGGCCCTCGCGACGCCAAAGGTAGCCTTCCGGAATGCGGTACCGGTCGTTGGTGGACGGCTCACCCACGGCACGAAGGTACGAATTGGCCGCGCCTTCCGGAATCTGCTCCAAGGTACCCATCTTCACAATGCGGCCCCGGTCCCACTCGAATTCCACCGAGATGTGGCCCGCGATGTGGCGGTAAAGACCGGCCTCGAGGTTGAACGGCGATTGAATCTGCGGGGGTGTGTAGAGAGCGCCGGGGTCGTAGATGGGAACGCCGGCCCGAATGGCCAAAAGCGCATCCGCATCCGTCACGTCTGCGAGGTTCGTACCGGCACCCGTACCCGTGCCACCGTCGGCCGCATTGTAGGTGATGCGGGTGGATCGGCACGAAGCCGACATGCCCTCGATGACGAAGTCTTCGGCGCCGTTCGTGGTGCGAGCCTTGGAAATGTTGGTATCGTCTTCCAAAGCGGCGCGGTAGGGCGTGGCCAAGTTTTGGTTGCCCGGGACCACGTCACCGATTTTGTACGAGAACCACTGAAGGCGTTGGTTGGCTCGTGCGATGAGCCATGCCACCGAAGAAGCCGTGATGGTGTTGGCGCGGGTGAATTGCCAAGACACCGTGGACTTGTAAGGCTTCGTGGAAGCGACGAACGGCTCCCCCGCGGCTTTGTAGGCTTCGATGACTTTCTTTCGCTGCGTCTGAAAAAGGGCTTCCGCCATGATGTTTTCTCCCCCGGCTTTTGCCGGTTGTGGGGGTTTTCAACGCCCCAAGCCCCGGGGCTCGAAGCCTACCGGGGCGGGGGCAATGTGAAACCGTGTCAGTCCTGAAGGCCGTAGGCTTCGTCCGCCCCGGCTTCCGCGTACCCCGCGTCATACATGGCGCCGCTGTCCACGACACCCATCGCACTGGAATTGAGAAGTGCAGCCGCTTGCGCTGTGTTGAGCGAAGGGGCCGCATCCGTGCGAAGGTTGTCGTTGTAGGCCAAAGGGCTTCCGGCATCCGCGTACGACCCGGACGGGTATCCTTTGGCCGTGGTGCGCGAACCTTGGAACGCCGAATAGAGACTCATGCCCCCAATGCCGAGAAGGGCGCCCCCGATTTGGGGATTCTTGCGTTTCAAGAAGTGGCCGACGAGAAGGAGGGCCGCCGGCATCGTCCACCAACCGGTGGACTGAAGGAACGGCGCTGCGGAAACGACATACGGCAACGCCACACCCGTTGCCGCACCGGTGGCCGCTGACGCCAAGGAACCTTTCCAACCCGCAGCGGCGCGGCCCGCGTGGTGGCGAATGTGATGTTTTGCCATGATGATGTCTCCTTTGGTTTCAATGTGAAAACGAACGGGCGAGCACGGGACCGAAGATGACGATAGCGGCCACCGCGCCCACGGCCGCAACGACTTTGACCACATCGGAAGTGGGGTTGCCACTTCCGGGAACACCTTGACCGGGTGTTAAGGGCCCCGGACCCGGGGGACGTCCCCCAATGGCCGCAAATGACTTTCGCCATTCGGCCAACTGAGAATTGAACCGGTCGGTTTGCTGCATGACGGCCGTGGTGTTGAGCCAACCGACCGACGCCATGGCCCCTGAAAAGAAGGCTTTCCAACCTCCTATTTGAAGGGCCCATGCCACTTTGAAATCGGAAGGCGCCGTGGGAAAGGATTGGATGGCCGCATCCAATTGGGAATACCCTGTGTCGACTTCGCCCATGTAGCGCTTGGCGTCTTCCGGGGTGACGAACGTGGGGAACAAATCCCCCGCGTCTTGGTCATTTTCGAACATCGTCATTCCGGCCCCGGGTGTCTTGAACTCCGGTTCATCGGTCGGCGGAATGAAAAGGGTGTCCAATTGGGAAGGCACCACCAAGACCGTTTCTTCGATGACTTCCGGCCCGCCGTCCAGGTAGACCACACCCGGTCCGCCGAACCGGCGACCACCGCGAAACCTCCCCCTTCGATGATGACGCGGCATGGCTCAAAAAATCCCGAAAAGCTTGGCGGCAAGGGCCCCCACCGCCAACGCGGCCACCGCTCCCCCGGCTTTGTCACCTTGCGCGGGTGGCACCGGTGGGGGTGTGGTCACCCCGATGGTGGGCGGTGGGCCTGAAACGACCACCGGAGGGGGTGGCGGGAAAATCGGGGGAAGGGGCACCGTCGGAAGCGGAATCATCGGTGGGGGTGTCGTGGCGATGGTGGGGGGTGGCGCGGCCACCGGTTGCGTGGGAACCGGTGGAAGCCCCGGCGGAAGTCCGGGAGGAACGGGGGTGGGTTGGGGCACGCCAGGGGCTTTTTCGGCCGGCAAAGGGGCCGTGGTGAGGCTCCCAATCGCCTTTTTCCACGTCTGTGGACCCACGACACCGTCCGGGGTGAGGCCGCTGGAACGTTGCCACGCGCGGGTGGCCGCATCGGTTTGTGGGCCGAATTTCCCATCCAAGGGACCTTGCGGAAAACCCGAAATGCCGGAATCGCGCTGCAAAATGCCTTGCCACGTTTGGACGGCGGCCCCGGTCGACCCCATGCGGATGGTGGGCATCGACTGTGCCGCGGCAACTTGGGTGGGGGTGAGAGGCGGGGGAGGGGCCGCGGTGATGACCATTTCCGGAACGGTGATGGTGCCGACGGGACCCGGAGCCGATGGCCCGGTGGTGGACGTTCCAGCCGCGGCCCATGTCTTCGGGCCTACCACCCCATCGGACACCAAGCCGTGGGAGCGTTGCCACGCGCGGGTGGCCGCATCCGTTTGCGGGCCGAATTTCCCATCCGACGTCACACCGATGATGCGTTGCCACGCTTGCACGTCGGGTCCGGTCGACCCGAGTTTGATGGTTGAAAAAGCCCCCGCATCTTGAATCCCCATCGCTCCGGGCATGAGACGCGGAAATCGCGGAAGCACCACGCGTGGCGCCGAACGGTTGTGACCCATGGCGATGGGAGCCATCCTTGACCCAAATCGGGACAAGCTTTGGTCAAAGGACGTGTTGCCAATTCGTTCGGCGATGTGGGTCGCGGGTGCCAAAGCTCGTACGGTTCGGCCCATGCCCGTACGTTGTGCCGCTTGCATCACACTTCCAATGGCCTGCTGGATGTCCCTTTCGGGAATTCCGAGCCTTCGGGAGACTTCCGAAACGGGAAGGGAGCGAAGAGCCGGGTTGTTCAAAAGGGCTTGGGCCGCTTGCTTGACGTTCGGCGGGACCACCGAAAGGGCTTGCGTAGCCACTTGGCCAATTCGAGGCCCTACGCCGGAAAGCGCACGGCTGGTGATGGGGGAAAGCTTGCTTTGGAGGGTATCGCCTAAAAATGACATGCCTTGCTCCCTTGCGATGTCTTGAATGGCTTTGCCCTTTGCGAGGGCTAGACCGGTGTCGAATGCAGTTTGTGCCGGCCCCGGGGGAAGCCGGCTTCGGGCCGCGGCCATAGCCGCTTCCGTGACGGATTGACCTTGGGCGAGGTTGTAAGCCGTATCCAAAGCTTGCTGCGCCAAAGGACCGCCGGGAAGCATGCCTTTCACACCCGCCACCAAAGCATCGGTGATGGGCTTACCTTGCGCGAGGGCCGCACCCGCCGCAATGGCGGCATTGACGCCTTGGCCGACTCCGGGAACGACCGAGAGAACGGCTTGCGCATAAGGCGCCAATTCTTTCGCCGATTGAAGGTCCCGCTTGACGGTGTCTCCCAACGAAGCCAGCACATTTTTACCGTGGGCAATGTCACTGGCGAGACGAACCGGGCTTGTCGCAAGGTTCACGGCGGTTTTACCGATGCCCACCACCGCGCCGCCCACCCCTTCCCCCACACCCTTCACCACCGAAAAAGCGCCCTCTCCCACGGACCCAATGGCACCCCCCACCTTTTCCAAAAAAGAATGTGAGGATTGGTCGCGGGCCGGAACTCCACCCCATGTGCCCGAATTCCAAGCTACCCCACTGCCATGGTACACCACCAAATTTCCGTCGTTTTGAAGCGCCAAAAATGCTCCGGGTTTTCGTTGGGTACCCGTGTTGAAAATGGGAGCGCTTCCAGCGTAGACCACGAAATTGCCATCCGTTTGCATGACGGCCTTCGTTCCACGACCTTGGGTGATGGTGTGCCAAAGAACTTGGGAGCCTTTCAAAAGCACCACGTTCCCGTCACTTTGGAACACCAACCGAAATTGACCGTTGGGGGAAACCAATTGTTGCCCCCGAAGAAGAGACTCCCCCGGCTTCAAGCGGTCACCACCCGCACCAGCTGCATCCGACACCGCGAAAAAGGCCCCTGCGCCGGACATGGTGGCAGACGTCGAAATCACATAATGCCGGCCCCTTCGGGGCGCATACCCCAAGTCGCTTCCAGGGTCTTCCTTGCGAAGAAACCGGTAGGCGTCCCCACCTACGGCCGTACGAGAAAAAAGGGCATCTTCCTTGCGAGCGTCCCGAATGACCGGCGAATCGATGATGCTTCGCTTTCGCCCTTCGGTGTTCAAGCCCCCGTCATCGAAGAACGTACGGCGTGGAAGAACCCGGGGAACGGGGCCGGTCAGTTGGCCATCGAACCGGACACCGTCACGGGTTCCGGCCCTTCGAATTTCGGAAGCGGGTACCCGGTTCGAACCATCATCGGTTCCCAAGAACGGAGCCGGCCACGTGTCGATGGGCCCTCGGTCGTCACCATCATCCGAAAGCCACCAATCCGAACGAATCGAATCGATGACGTCCGCCGTGTACTTGACCCTTTTTCGGCTTCCCATGCTGCTAGAATCACACCACAATGGGAAGGTAACTGCAAATGCCCCCTACCCTGAAAATTGTAAAGTCACGGAATCACGAGGTTTCAAGGTACGTCTGCATGGTGTGTGGGCATGCGGAATCCGAAGATTCTACGGTATGCCCTGTGTGTTCTTCCTTGCAATCGTTTGCACCTGAAGAAATCCAAAGGAATTCAGAAGAACCCCAAGTCAAACGAAAAAGGGCACGTCCCGCAGGGTCCATTTCCAAGCGTCCTTTTTCCCCCATTTCCACCGGCCGTCCGGCTTGGGACGAAGCTTTGGGGGGAGGTTTGGTGCGACCTTCTACGGTGCTTGTCCACGGACCTAAGGGAACGGGAAAAACCACGGCTATGCTGAGCATTGCCACGGGCATCGCCCGTAAGCTCGGCGGTTATGCCCTTTATGGCACCGCTGAGATGTCCGACGAGCTTTTACGACACTACGCCGAACGTGCGAGCATCGATATCAAGCGACTTCTGATTTCGGATGCGGGGGATGCTGAAAACTTGTTATCCGACGTAGAGGAATTCGAACCTGTGGTGGTTGTATGGGACTCCGTGCAGGCTTATACGTGGGAAGGTTCCACGGGAGAAACCGAGTTGCGCAATGTGATGCGTGCAGCCATTCGTTCTTCGGCTTCCTACGAAACCATCACGCTTTTGGTTTCCCAAGAAACGAAAGACCATCAATTCCTAGGTCCGTCGGAATTGGGCCACAATGTGGATGTGGTGGTCACCCTGAAACGTAAAAAGAACATTCTCTACGTAGAGTGCCCTGACAAAAACCGGTTTGCGACCACGCCACGTATGGGGGAAGAAGTCCAGTCAGAATAGGTGGACGGTTTTTCCTGTGAACGCAAAGCCAATGGCAAAAAGGCCCGCCCACATCATGGCACGCCCAAATTCCTTCAAACCGGGGTTGGTAGCCAAAGCGAAAATCAGCACACCCGCCACAACCATGAGAAGCGGAACGATGATGGTGACCATGTTTCCTCCTAGGGTTTTTGCGTGACTCGGATGATGCTTCGGTATGGGATACCGTGAAAGTTGCCGGTAGCTCCGTGGGAACCATGCCCCAAACCGGCCACTTCCCTTAGCATCCGGTCATATTTCATGTGAGCGTGAAAGTAACGCCGAGCTTCTTCGAGGTTCTTTCCCGTGAATTCATGGGCCACCACCGGGAAAGCATACCCGGTGGCTTGCTCCAAGAATTCGTGGCGGATGGTTACCATTTAACGGCCCACACAATCGGCACCTTGTTCTTGGAGCCACCTAGTTACAACGTAGTGGAATGCTCGATGTATGTCTGAAACTGTAGGTGGCCGCGTGGGGTCTTCACGCATCATGTTTTCAGATTGCAGTGAAGTAAGTTTCAATTTGTCAAGCAAAGCACGTGCATCAGCATCACTGATAATGATGGCTTTCATAGTCCAAACCCGTTGCCGCGCGGTTGCACACCCCCCGCGATGAGCCTTTGCCCATCGGGCCCCCTTGGAAGCTCATCGGGGTTTTGGCCAATCTCACAATCGGCCAAAATCAGTTCGCAAAGAAGCCATCCCCCGGGCATGGCGGCCGGGTTTGCGTGGCTTCCAAACCACCGGGCTTCCGCTTGCACATGCACGAATTCCCAAAGCGGGTGGACCCGAAACACGGGCCGAATGACGGCTTGCGCCCCCATGGGCCGCACCCGTTCGGCCGCACGGACCAGCGCCACGAAAAGCCGCGCCTTGTCGTCACAGTCACCGTAACCCCGTTCCAAGCACGTTTCCGCATCCGCGAATTCTTCGCCCCGGGTCCCTTGCGAAACGCGCCAATCGTAGATGTAACGGATGTTGTCTCGCACCCACCTTTGGATACATCGGGTGCGAGCTTCCGCATGGGGGATGCGGCAAAACCGCGCCGCCACCCGTTCAATGCCCCTTCGCAAGGCATCGAGACTCGCCGCACCATCGAGCCATTGTGCCTTTTCTTCAAGGCTACGCCACCCCACGACGCGCCCGGTGCTTCGGTCCGGCACCCGACAAGCTCGGTCCGGAAAAGGGCATTCTGGGGTGACGGCGCGCCGAATCACGAATGCTCGGAAAGGAAGTGGTCCGTGGACGTGCCTTGAAAGGGCTTGTTGCACAAGGAACAAATCGTAGTTTCCCCCGGGGGTGGCGACGGCACCGGTTTCGCGGGTGCCAAGACTTCGTCCGGCAAACCCGCTTCTTCGATGCGCCCCGGGCCTTCGTCCAGCATGCCCGGTTCATCCTTGCGCTTTTTCGACATGGCCGAAACCTCCTTCTATTTGCCTAGCACACTCGCTGCACTACCGGGAGGGGCCTCCACCGGGGCCGAGAGTCCGGGTACCCCCGCGGCCCCGTTCGAAGGTGCTCCGGGGGCCATTTCCTTCAAAGCCGACAAAGCGGCCGGGGCGTTTTGCATGATGGTGGCCACGTTCGAAAGCACTTCGCCCACGTTCAAATCGCTTTCGCCATCTTCGGCCGCCGGAGCCGGTTCGGGTTTGCCGAAACCCATCTTCTGAAAGAGTGTCAAATATTGTTCGATTTCGGCCGGCCCTCCACCCTTCGTGGTCACCAGCAAAGGAAGCATTTGCATCAGGCTTTGTTGCTGGCTGGTCGTCATCGTGGTCATCATGTTCATCATCATTCGCATCGACTCGGCGGATTCTTTTTTCCCTTCCTGCATCATTTGCATCATGAGGGCCATGAATTGCTGGTTTTGCTGGGCCGCGGCTTGTGCCGCTTGCTGGCCCATTTGCATGATGGCAATCAAGACAGCGCTATCGCCCGCAATGCCCTGCGGAGCTTTCGGTGCATCAAAAGGAGAAGGGCGAAGTCCCGCGGCCACTTCTTCTTGCATCGTGGGGTTCGAAGGGTCGAGAGGTTTGGGTTTGCCCGGAAGGGTGACCAATCGCCGTTTGGTGATGCGGTAAGCCTGACCCGGGTTCATCGGGGAATTGCTGCGTGCGGTCAGTTCGTACGTTCCTCCCCCGAACCGTTCCACGATTTGGTCCAAGCTCGTCAACTCTTCCGAGCGGAAAAGTTGGGGAACCAGGGACATGGCCCCAGCTTCCTTGCGGGCCAAATTGATGAAACTGACTTCAAAGGATTTACCCCCTTCTTCGATGGGAAAAAGGGGGTGCTCCGGGTAATCCACGTCACGTGCTTCACGTTCTTTAGGCATGCGGGAAACTCCTTCGACTTGCTCTAACTTCCTTCACCCCCTGTGACTTTCTTGGCGGCACGGGCCGATGCCACGCAAAGCTCGTCCGAAAGCACGTGGGCATACGCCGGAACGAATTCGTAGGGGCCTTCTTCCGTACCATCGTTCAACTTGAGTTTGAGAAGCACCGTAGGGAACTCTTCGGAGGGGCCTAGGGAAATGCTGTATTCATCCACGATTTTGGCCATGAAAAACCTACCTTTCCTTGTACCACCTTGCAAGCTACCCGGCAAGGTTTGCCAGTCTAGCACCAATGCCGCAAAGCCGCGCGCCAAGCTCGTTTGACGGCTTTGCGTGCGGCGTCTTGGTTCAAGCATTCCGCGCAACGCCACCCCCGGCCAATCGCTGGCCGGGGGCAAATCGTGCACCGCTTTGCGTCAAGCTGGCGGTGCATCCTTCGGAGTTGCTTCGAAGCCATCAGAACGGAATGTCATCCGCCCCTTGCTCGGGCGGATTCTTGGCGTTCGTGCGGGCGTCGCCACGGGCCCCGGCAAAGGTCGTTTCGACGTGGGCCGATTTCTTCCGCGCGTCTTGCGTGACGTGAAGCTCGGCGCCCTTGGCCTTCGAGAGCACTTCATACGTCTTCATGGGGTTGGGTTTGCCGGTGTCGAGTTCCCCCGACAAGTACATGAAGACCTTTTGGCCGCCCAAGGTTTTGATGGCACTCATGCCCGGCTTGTACCAAACGCCGATAATGTCACCCGTCTTGCCTTCGATGATTTCGTCTTCCCCACCCGGAGCGAGAAGGGGAATCGGGTCCACCAATTTCCCCACCACGATGGCGGACGGCTTGTGGGGTTCGATTTTGGAATCGAACAATTTCACTTCGAGGGGAACGAAGTGGAGGGCTTCCGCTTTGTCGGAGTCCCAAAAGCCTACGATGTCCGTGGACTGTTTTTGGTACCCCGCGGGGGCTTGCGGTACCGCACGCGGCGATACCCCTTCGGAATTTTCTTCGCTGTTGCGGGCCGTTCGTTTCGCTTTTGCCATGATGATTTTCCTTCTTTTTTCGGTCGTTCGTTGCCAGGGTTTTCGAACCAATGAAACCCCTTCATGTGCTTGGTTCGTACGCACCGAAGGGTGACGGGTTCAAGCGTTTGAGGGTCAACGCTGACCCGTCTTGCGTGGCACCTTTCGGTGTGGTGGGTCCTCAAAAAGTCGTTCGTATTCCTGGTGAATGAAAACGCGAATCACGGTGGCCGCACTTACCAATAAAGTTTTGGCAATTCGGTCCAATTTTTTCCGTTCTTCGGTGGTCATCACCATCGTAAACTTTGCGTCCTTGGTTGCCATCACTTCGGAGCATACACACCATATGTACCAGTTCAACCGAAAAGTGATAACTGCCCCACCGGGTGCTTTTGCCACATGTTACGGCCCCCTCGCATCACCTTATGAAAACCCGGCAAAAGCGCTTTGCAAAGCCACCCGCCAAGCCTTCGGTGGTCAAGCGCTCGAAGGTCCCAAACCGTGGTGGGAAGCTCTAAAGCTTCGAGGTAAAGAAGCTTCCCGCGTTTCTCCCGCGCGGCCACCCGCCTGCAAACGGCTTCCGCATCGGCCACGCTGCGGGTCCGCCGAACAAGCGTCCAAGGGACCCGGTGGTTGGTGCGAAGGTAGACCCCCTGCATGACATCACGGGTGGAGGGCCCGGCCCTCCCCCGTGGGCCCCCTCCGGAGCCACTTTTCTAGCTCATCAATCACGGCTCGAACGTCTGCAATTTCTTCCAACACTCGAGTGGTATTGTCAACATGATGAACTGGATGACAGGCCTTCCACCCAAAACGTTTGGCTTTAGCAATTGCCTGTATCAATTCCGAGCATTCTTCAATGACTCGAATTTCCACCCTTCCTATTTTTGCATACTGTGAATGCATAACTATCCAATCCTTTTAAAGCCGTTAAAATACCGCCACGCTTGGTGGCGGAACCTACGTTCTCTTTCTCGATTCGGGCAATACACGAGCACGAATACCGGTGGTCGGCTGATGCGAAAGCTTTGAAACACCGTTTGTAGAATGTTGACTCTCATGCACTTCTTCGATTCTGCGGGGCATGCTGTCCACGTCGTACACCATCACCCGCTTGTCGTTCTTGGTCTTCAAACTCTTTTTGACCGTACGCATGCGCGGAGGTTCCACGAATTGCCGGCCCGCCATGGCCCCTAGCTTCTCCAAACGCGGGTACGACACTTCTTCCCCCCGCTGCAAAGCCCGAAGGGTATCCACGGTCCGGAAGTCCTTCGGAAGCCCTTTCATGGCCAACTTTTGGGTGGAGCAACCCAAGCAACCTTCCTTCGGGCATCCGGGCAAATGTTCCTTGTCGAAAGGCTTCTTCTTTTCGAGCAAGTACATTTTCGGGCCGACAAGCTCCACCGTGATTCGTTCCCCCGGATACTCGTTTTTCAATTCTCCCAATTCGGGAGATGTATGTAGGTTATCCAAATCTGTGATGAGTGAATCCGTGTCACAGTAATAAAGCTTTCCTCCCCTCCGAAGCACATCCGCCATGAAGTGCCAAAGACGAACACGGGCCAATGCTGTGATTTGAGCTGAAATTTGTGGGATGATATAAGGTGGTGAGACTCTCTTTTCAATGTAGCAAACCTTCGATAAGACATCGTCTTCACCATCTTCCAACCTTGGAAACGTAGCGCCTTCGGGTGCGGATTCCCCCGGACCAAGCACCAAGATTTCCCGGCGGTCTTCGTTCATGCCAAATTTGCCGTAACTCGCGTTCAGCATGAGTTTGCAAATGGCCGCTAGTCCTTCTTCATAGAGAGGGTTCGACTTGTCCCGGTACGCGTAAAGTTCCTTGACATAGTCGAAGAACAAACTTTTTCGTTCGTACCAAACGGAACGTTTGACGTTAAGAAGAGTGCCATTGACCAAAGGGTCAAACAACAATTTGAGCTCACACCATGGCCATACACCCGAGAACCGACCGACGGGAAATAGGAGCTTCCCGGTTTTTGGGTCGCGATACGGCAAAGGTGGCAAGTAACAGGTGTCGGGTATGTCAACCTCGCATTCCACAAATCCCACCGCACTTGTTTCAAAAGTTCGGAATGCGTCTTCCCTTTTCGAGGGACCATACTGCCGAACCTCTCCCCCTGGCATGTCTTCCAACATCGCCCGCGGGTAACTCGAATTGATATCATAATACGATACTCCTTCCCCCCTAGGCCGGTACACTTCCACCCGGCCCCCGTAATACCCACGACGAATCCAAGCGTGCATACACCCTTCGCATGCTTCCCCCCGGTCCGAACATTCCTTGAAATGGCGGTGTTGGGGAATGATGGCCGGCGTTTTACCGTGGCCCATGTATTTGCGACGGTACAGCTTCATAGCCGATGACGGGGCCGTAATGCCCATCTCGCCGCCTAACTTGTCCACCAAAAGATTTTGAAACTCGCTAAGAGCTTCATGAAGCGCCATACAGTCTTGCTTCAAGTACGGTTCCCACTTCGGGTCATCTTCATGAAGCTTCAAATCGTGCGTCAATTTTCCCTTGAAGCCGAATGTTTTGGAAGCTTGGTCCAAGCTCATCGGAAGAAGCTTGAACGAATCCAAAAATTTCCACGTTTGCTTGCTGGTCCGATGTTGAATCGAAAGGACTTGAATGCTCGATTGGACCGGAATCACCTTCCACGCAAACTCCGCGGTGCGAGCACGAAGCCACGGCAAAACGTGCAAGTGGTCAAAGTTGCCCCCGTTGTGGGCATAGATGTAAGCCCCCCGGTACGCATGCGAAAGAATCTGGCGCATCAATTGGTCGATGCATCCCCCATCTTCAATGGCGGTCCGTTCCCAAGAAAGCGGACGAACCTTTCCCTTACCAAATGACCACTCCACCAAGTCTTCGGTTTCGTGCTTGTGGCCCCGTTCTTCCCATTGAACCTTCGATTCCCCTCGAATGTTCCGAAACGTTTGGAACGTGGCACCATCGTAAAGACCGGCCAGAAAGACGCGCGTAAAACCCGGACGCTGGCTAGGCCCATCCTTCGATTCCAAGTCATACACCACGATACGATGGCGCTTCACCTTGGAAAGAAGCGCCGTCAGCGATTCTTCGAGGTTCACGACTAGAATGCCTTACCGTGCTTGAACTCTCGATTTCGGTTGAATTTGATTTTTTCAAGCAACGCCCCGGCCACATCCCACTTGCGTGCATGGGCCATGTCCAAAACGCGAATGATGATATCCGCACACTCTTCTTCCGTTAGCAAATGGGAAGGAATATGGGGTGAGACGGCGTCTTTGTTTTTCCTGCACGCTTCCAAAAGCTCCGACGCTTCCGAATGAACCAAGGCAATAAGCTCCCCATCGTTTCGCCCTTCTTCCGGCCAAAAGCCATGGTCCTTCGCCACTTCATGACATTCGGCCGACAATTGACGAATGCAAGCCAGAATGATTTCGTTCGCTCCCATGATGGTTACTCCTTCACCGTGTAGGCACGGCACGTCACGAATTCTAGAAAAAATTGAGCATCCGAATGAGCTTCCCCCGATGCTTCAAGGTCAATGTTGATTTCGCTTTGACGGGCTTGCTGAATGGTGTGGGTAATGGCGTCAATCGCACGGTCCGCATGCTCCACCGCACCCGGAACCGAATACGCCAAGCCCGACGCAAAAAACCACGCTTGCACGCTTCGCTTTTGATTCGTTAAGACTTTCGGAGAGCCGGCCACCAAAGTGGTCATCACACGATTGACCGTGAACGTGAACCGAGAATACAAAGTAGGACGTACCCGAAAAGTGCTGGTCACCAAACTCCGAAACGTGACTTCGATGCGGTGGAGCAAATCAGCCTTATGCACCCGCTCCCAAAACTGTCGTACCGGCAAACTCCGTTCAAACCCTTCGGCCCCCCGCATCGTCAAACGCCCTTTGCGCTTATCATGATGGGCTTTCGGAAGCTTCACCCGCTTTTGCCGGCGTAGCTTCTTGAACGTCTTAAGGAATCGGGTCGAACGGGTGGCCGATACCGAGGTTTTCGACTTCTTCGGTGTGCCCGTTCGTCGGCCGGTCCGTTTCTCGGATTTGACCCGTGAGGAAGGCTTGACGGATGCTTTCTTGTCCTTGCGCTTGGAGACTGGTTTGCGCTTGGCAGAAGGTGAACGCGAGGGCTTGCGCGATGGTGGTGCTAACTTGGTTGTCTTCCGGACTTGTTTCGAATTCGACCGACCACCCTTCTTGGGTGACCTTGCCTTGGAACTTGGCCATGATGCCTTACCTTTCTTCGAAACCGAAACGGTTGGTTTCGGACGTACCTTCGTTTTGACCTTGCCCGCTTGACGCGGGCGAACCTTTGCCTTATGCTTGGGGTGCTTCGTTGCCATGGGACGTGTCAGCGTCCCCTGTAGAACCGAAGCCAAACCCCGGGTGCTTCGACCCACCGCGGGGGCTTGCCTTTCGGCCTAGGGAGACAGTCCACAACTGTACCCTAGGCCGAAGGGCCGTTGCAAGGTGGTAGCCGGACTTACCTCCCCTCGAAAGACGGCCCCACCACTTCGGCCGGGGTTAAGGGAATGATTTGAAGGGGAAGCCCCATCGCATTCGCAACACCACGCAATTTGGCCACATGTTCTTCGCAAATGTGGGCTTCCTTCTGCCCCGGCCATGTGAACCGGTAAGCCCCATCGCTCGGACAGTTAGCTTGGTTGCACTTCATGGGCTTACCTTCTTGA